>Ga0256833_1001442_pt1 | contig 17559 bp, 18 predicted proteins | sample 356284metaG_FD_190535 | JGI IMG/M metagenome (GOLD analysis project Ga0256833, IMG submission 190535) | Hydrothermal vent microbial communities from Mid Atlantic Ridge, Atlantic Ocean - 356-284 | ecosystem: Environmental > Aquatic > Marine > Hydrothermal vents | place: Atlantic Ocean: Mid... | reverse complement strand
CTACAAATCCATGATGAATTGATTTTTGAGGTAAATTCAGAAATATCCACTAAAATTGCACGAAATTTTGCTAACATTATGCAAAATATCTATGAACTTGAAATTCCACTTAAATGCTCTGTATCAATTGCAAAGAGTTGGGATAAACTTAAATAGAACTTAAATTATTATATTGATATTAGAGTTTATACAAACAATAGGAAATATCTGTATAATTGCAAAAAAATTAGCTAAGGAATATATATAATGATTAAAAAACTATTTTCAATGAAAGCTGCTGTATTAGTAATGCTAATATTTGCATCTTCTATAGGTTATGCTACATTTATAGAGAATGATTACGGAACACAAACTGCAAGAGCAGTTATTTATGATGCTACTTGGTTTGAATTACTACTTTTATATTTTGTTTTAATTATTATATATAATATTTTTAAATTTAAAATGTATAAAAGAGAAAAATGGGGGCAATTAACTCTTCATTTATCTTTTTTATTAATAGCTATTGGAGCAGCAACTACTAGATATGTTGGATATGAGGGAATTTTACATTTAAGAGATGGTCAAAGTAGTAATAAAATGGTAAGTGACTATATGGCACTTATATTAAATATTGAAGATAATGGAAAAAAATATATATTTGATAGAAAATTAGAACTCTCATCTATGAGTAAAAATAGAGTTAGTAATAAAATTCAAATTGGTAATAAAGAGGTTAATATAGAGCTTATAAAGTATCTTCCAACGGCTAAAAAAACTCTTGTAGATAGTAAAAATGGTAGTGAATATTTAGAGTTGATGGTCTCTAGTTTAGGTCAAAGGGGTGGTGTAGAGTATTTAAAAAAGGGTGAGAGTTTAGATTTAGGTAATTTTGTATTAAGTTTTGACTCCAAAGATAAATTTAATAAAGATGTTGTATTAATCAAAAAAGATAAAAATGGAGAGTATGTTTTAGATTATAGTGGAGATATTACTACAAAATCGATGGATACTTTAGAGAATAAAATTTTAAAAGCAGGAGAGCATAAATTTACTAAACGAACACTTTATACTCTAAAAGGTAGCAACTTTGTTTTAAAAAATGCTAAAGAGAGTGCTAAAATAGAATATACTTCACCATCTCTTAAGAGTGGAGGAGCTTACCCTCAAATGATTACTCTAAAAGTTACAAGTGGAAATAATAGTAAAATTGTATCTTTATTTGGTAAAAAAGGTGAAGCAACAGAGCCTAAGAGAGTAGCTATTAATGGATTAAATATAGATTTCACTTATGGCTCAAAAGTTATTAATTTACCATTTGCTATTAAATTAGATAAGTTTGAGTTAGAGAGATACCCAGGTTCTATGAGTCCATCTTCTTACTCTAGTTATGTTAAAGTGATAGATAAACAGATGAATAAAGAGTTTGATTATCATATTTTTATGAATCATGTTTTAGATTATAGAGGTTATAGATTTTTCCAATCATCATATGATATGGATGAAAAGGGTTCTGTTTTAAGTGTAAACCATGACCCTGGAACTTTAATTACTTATATAGGATATTTAATGTTAGCTATAGGATTTTTATGGAGCTTTTTATCACAAAAGGGTAGATTGAAAGCTTTACTTAAAAAATTGAAGAAACTAGAGCAAAAAAGTGTTGCAATAATCTTACTTTTAGGTGCAATTGTATCTACTACTCCAACTTATGCTTCACAAATTGATGCAAGTTCAATAACTAAGGAAGAGTTAAATCAGATACAAAATATTACTAAAGAACATGCTCAAAAGTTTGGTAATTTAATTGTTCAAGATAATAGTGGTAGAATGGAACCAATGGATACTCTTGCGATGCAAGTAGTCAAAAAAATATCTTCTAAGCGCTCATTCTTAAATTTAGATTATAATCAAATTTTTGTTGGAATAATAGTAATGCCGGATATTTTTAGTAAATTAAAGATGGTAAAAATATCTCATCCTCTATTAAATAAAAAGTTAAAGTTACCAAAAGGTGCATCTTATGCTTCATTTAATGATTTTTTTACAAATAATGGTAAGGGAGACTATCTTTTAACTGAAGATTTAAATAGAGCAAGGGCAAAAAGACCAGCAAAAAGAAGTAAATATGATAATGAAATTATAAAAGTAGATGAAAAATTAAATGTATTTTATATGGCATCTCAAGGGGTCTTATTAAAACTTTTCCCTAAACCAAATGACCCTAACAATAGATGGTTTAATCCTATAGATGCAATAAAAGCTTTTCCTAAAAAAGAGGGTGAAGTAATTAGATATATAGTAGGTAGTTATTTAAAAAGTGCACTAGAGGCTACAAAAACTAAAGATTGGAAAAAGGCAGATGAAGCTATAGATGTAATTTCAAACTTTCAAAAGTTTTATGGTTCTAAAGTTATGCCAGATAAGCAGAGAGTAAAAGCAGAAATTTTATATAATCATATAGATATATTTAGTAAATTAATTCTACCATATATAATAATTGGATTTGCTCTTTTAATATTTACATTTTTATCTATAATTAAACCTAATCTAAATATTAAGTTAATTACAAAAATAGCTGGAGTATTATTAGTTATAACTTTGATTTTGCATACAATTGGATTGTTAGCTAGGTGGTATATTGCAGAACATGCTCCTTGGAGTAATGCTTATGAGTCTATTCTTTATATAGCTTGGGCTACTGCCTTAGCTGGTTTTGTTTTTGCTAAACGATCTCCTTTGGCATTTGCTGCAACTTCTATTTTAGCTGGAGTTTTCCTTTTTGTAGCATTTATTAGTAATATGAATCCACAAATTACTAATTTAGTTCCAGTATTAAAGTCTTATTGGCTAATGATTCATGTTGCTGTAATTACTGCAAGTTATGGATTTTTAGGGCTTGGAGCTCTGCTTGGAATGTTAGTTTTGATACTATTTATTCTAAATAAAAAGAGTAGTAAAGGAAATATTGTTAATTCTATAAAAGAGTTAACTATAATTAATGAAATTACACTATTTATTGGTTTAGCACTTGTTACAGTTGGTAACTTTTTAGGAGGTGTTTGGGCGAATGAGAGTTGGGGGAGATATTGGGGATGGGATCCTAAAGAGACTTGGGCTGCTGTTACAATTTTAGTATATGCAGCAGTTTTACATATGAGATATATTCCAAAACTAAACTCTATTTATGCATTTAATGTTGCTGCTGTTTTAGCATTTTTTAGTGTTATAATGACATATTTTGGTGTAAATTATTATTTAAGTGGAATGCACTCTTATGCTGCAGGAGACCCTGTACCAATTCCTCTTTGGGTATATTTTGCAGTAACTATTGTATTTGCATTAATTTTTATCTCTAAAAGATATAAGCTAGATGGAAAATTATAATATAAAAGAGTTACTAGATAAAGAGTTGCAATTTCGTGACTCTAAAGAGGAGTTAAGTTATGATAAACCAGACCCTCTTATGGTTGCTAAAAGATATAATGATGAATACATAGCTCTTATTTGTGCATTATTTGCATATGGAAATGCAAAACTTATAGTTAAATTTTTAGACTCTTTAGATTTTGATTTATTAAATCAAAGTGAAGATATTATAGCAAAAGAACTCTCAAATCACTATTATAGATTTCAAAAACCTCAAGATGTAATTGATATTTTTTTAACAATTAAGAGATTAAAAAGTATTGACTCTATAGAAAATATTGTATATAGTGGTTATAAACAAGAGGAATCTATATTAGATGGGCTTTGGAGTTTAATTAAAACTATTAGAGAGATAAATCCTAGTAATACACATGGATTTAATTTTTACTTTTTAAAACCTGCAAAAAAGTTATTGGGTGCAGGAACATATAAAAGATATTTAATGTATTTTAGATGGATGGTAAGAAGTAATAATTTAGATATGGGGCTGTGGAGTAAAATTGATAAAAAAGATTTAATTATGCCACTAGATACTCATACATTTAATGTTTCTAGAAGAGTAGGGCTATTAGAGCGAAAAAGTTGTGACTTAAAAGCATCTGTTGAATTAACAAATAAATTAAAAGAGTTTGATATAAAAGATCCAATTAAGTATGATTTTGCACTTTATCGTTTAGGACAAGAGAAAATTTTATAATTTTTGGTATAATTATTAAATGAAAAAATTATATTTACTACTAGTATTATCAGCAATATTGTTCTCAAAGAGTAATAAGTATGACTTAGATAAAGCTCATATATTAGCATCTAACTGGATTATGAATAAAAGTGACTTTTTAGATAGATATTTAGCGAATAAACATGATACAAAACATTTAAGTAATACAAAATTAAATATTGCTTATGAAGTGGGATTAAATACATCTGGTGGTCTCTCTAATAACTTTGATTTTGGACTATCTTTAAGGTTACCTCGTTTTGAAAAAAAAGTTAAATTAAAAATACAAAAAGTTAAAGAAGAGTGGAATGCTTTAGATAATAGTGGTAATGTTGTATCTAATGTTGGTTTAAGTAGTAGTATTAGTAATAAAGACAAGTATGATTTAATGTTACAATATAGAGGGCATAAAGGTAAAAGATCTTCTATTGGTTTAACTGGGGGTGTAAGGTTTAATAAAATATTTTGGGAACCTTATGTTGGAATAAAAGCTAAATATATAATTTTTCAAGAAGAAAAACAGGTTTTATTACTTAGAAATACTTTAAGATTTTATATCTCAGGAGAAATGAGAGATACTTTGTATAGTAAATATGTAAGACGACTTGGTATAAATAGTCAATTTGGTTGGTATAATAATTTAGATTATACTAGTAAATCTAATAAACAAGATCTAAAAACAGAGTTTGTTCTTCAAACATCAAATAATAATTACTCATTTTTTAGAACAGGATTTATAGCTTGGGCGAAATTAAAAAATTTTAATAATCCTAGAAAAGAGAATTTTGAAATATATACAAAATATCATAATAAAATGAGAAATAAGAAGTGGATGTATTATGAAGTAACACCAGCAATAGAGTGGAAAAGAAAAGATAATTTTAAGCCATCATTTACTCTTAAATTTAAAATTGGTGCTACTTTTGGTGGCACTAGGAAATAGTTGTAACTTATAGTAATATTTGACTCTCTTTTTTATTTTTATCAATAGGTAATCTTACTCTCTTTAGAGCTAATTTAAGTCTTTTTAGCTATAATCACTACAATTTTTAATTAGGAGAGATTATGGAAGAAACCATATTTACCTTTATAGGTTCACTGTTTGGTCATGGCGATATGTTAACAATTGGACATCTAATATTAGTAGTTGCACTTATTGTTTTAGTTACTACAATGGCTACTAAAAAATTAAATGTTGTACCTAGAGGTATGCAAAATATAATGGAGTTATACTTAGGTGGTGTTTTAAGTATGGGTAAAGATGTAGTTGGAGAAAAGTATGCAAGAAAGTATCTACCACTTGTTGCTACAATTGGTCTATTTGTATTCTTTTCTAATGTTATTGGTATTATTCCTGGATTTGAATCTCCAACTTCTAATATTAATGTTACTTTACCTTTAGCAATTGCAGTATTTATATACTATAATTATGAAGGTATTAAAAAGAGTGGTGTTGTTCACTACTTTGCTCACTTTATGGGACCTGTTCCTGCACTTGCACCATTAATGTTTCCAATAGAAGTAGTATCTCATATTTCAAGAATTATTTCATTATCATTCAGGCTTTTTGGTAACATCAAAGGTGATGACCTATTCTTATGGGTATTATTAATGTTAACACCATGGATTATACCTTTAGTTCCATTTGCAATGCTAAGCTTTATGGCAGTTTTACAAACATTTATCTTTATGATATTAACTTATGTTTATTTAGCAGGTGCAGTATTAATTGATGAAGAGCATAGTGACTCTCCAGCAGAAGAGATGGCAGCAGCTGCTACAGTATAAGATATGAATTTAAAGCCCAAATATATTAATATAATATTAAATCTTCTTTTAGGTGCAGCATGGGCAGCTGTGCTTTATGGTTTCTTTTTTGGTTTTTTTTCTACTCATGCAAATTTTTTTATCAAATTTATTAGTGGTATGATTCATGGAGTATTTGGACTATTTTTGGTTCTTTTAGTTGAAGCCTTATATAGATATTTTTTAAACCATGAAATATTAAAAGAACAATTAAATATTTTAAAAAAATTAGAAGAAAAAATTGATTAAATACGCAATTACAGATCCATCTTTTTTTAATCCTACTAATATTAATGATTACTTAAGATATAAAGATGTAGATTTTGTCTTATTTAGAGATAAAAAGGCTTCTTGTTACTCTCGTGTAGCACACTCTTTTATGCTATACTCTAAAAATTATAACTTTAAAGCTATATTACATCAAGATTATATACAAGCCAAAGAGTTAAATGCTTATGGAGTTCATTTAACATCTAAACAATTTATAGCAATACAAAGAGCTAAGGAGTTAGGACTTTTTGTTATAGTCAGTACTCATTCTAAAGAAGAGATACTAGAAGCAAAAAACAGTGGTGCAGATGCAGTAACTTTTAGTCCAATTTTTAAAACACCTAATAAGGGTAAACCAAAAGGTATAGAAGCTTTAAAAAATATCGTAGATACCATTAAAGATATAAAAGTTATAGCTCTTGGTGGAATAATTGCAAAAGAGCATATAGAAAAAATAGAAGAGACAAATGCGTGGGGATTTGCCTCTATTAGATATTTCAAATAATTTTTTGAAAAACTACGGAAATTAATATTCTTGCTAGCTGAAATCCCTTTATCAGATGTGAAGAAGCAAAAGTGGAAGGAAAAGATATAAGTAGTAACCTAAAATTAAAATCGAATATAATATCAAGGGGTATAGGAGTAGAGATAATAAAAATAATAATATGATATTACTCTCTATACACCTCTTCTCCTTTAAAACCTGAGTTCGAAACAATAAAGAGTTTTCAGCTTTATGCCTTTGGCTTTTAGCAAGAATATTAATTGATTTGGGTGGTTTTTAGTAAATTATAAGAGAGTAGATAGCAAGGATAACACCTTGCTATTGATTAATTAATAGACACCGTATTTCCCATCTTCTAGTTTTGTTATAACTCTTGTATTTCCATCTATGTCTTGGAATACAAAGAAGTTTTCTCCTGACTCTTCAAGCATCATTTTAGCTTCGTCAAAGTCTAAAGGTTTATATAGCTTTAACTCTAAAGGTATAAACTCATTTTCTAGTTGTTCCTCTTTTGTTGGGGTATCCTCTTCACCATTATCTAAGCTTTTAATGCCACCATTTTTATTATCTTTTAATTTATCTGCATAACGGCGAAGGTTCTTTTTTGCACGCTCTTGTGCTAAATCTATTGCTGCATAAAGATCTTTATCTTTTTGAGTAATAACAACTGTATGTTTATCTTTAACATTTATTACAAATTCTACTGTAAATTCACCTTTTTTATTTTGAGATAACACAATATTTGCAGAGATTACATCTAAATTATATTTTTTTATAACTTCAAATGCTGACTGTGCATAATTTTTTATAGGCTCAGTAAGCTCTATATTTTTTCCAACGATACTTGTGTTCATCTTTCATCCTTTATAAATTATTTTGTTTACACAAGATAATTATACCTTAATTCTTTTTTAAAGTAAATAGTGGAGACATTATAAATGTATCCATAGTATGCGAATAAGAGATAAAATTAGTGTAAAAGTTGCCAATATAATGGCAAATTTAATAGTTCTGCTTTTATCTACAATATTTATCATATTATCTAATCCAAACTGTTTTATTGTTAGAAAAAAGCTAACTATTCCTGTTAATGAACCAGCTAATGCTAAGCCTTGAGCTTGTAGAGGTTTGATTAAAATAAGGGCAAATATTATAAAAGATAATAAAGATATAGTAGCAATTTTTGCTGCTTTTGCTTGTTGATGGTTGGCATATAGCCATAGCGAAAATAGTTTACTTAAGCCATAAGGTATAAGACCTATCATATACATATCTAAAACTTTTGCAACTTCTATTGTATTTGCTCTTGTAAATGCACCTCTTTCAAAAAGTAACCATATAATTTCGTTAGAAAAAATTACAGCTCCAACAGTTGCGGCTGTTAATAGATAAAGTAGTATCCAAAAACCTCTTTTTAACTCTCTTAATGCTTTTGTTTGCTCTTTTGCTTTTATTTTTTTTGATATAGATGGAAAAATAGCAACTGATAGAGCAATAGCAAATAGAGCAAGTGGTAGCTGAAAAATTCTATTTGCATAATATAGATAACTAATTGAACCTGCAACTAAAAATGAAGCTAACCAAGTATCTAAAAAAGACATAATTTGTAGAGTAGAGTTCCCCCAAATAGCAGGAAAGAAATTTTTAAAAAATCTACTACTATCCTCTTTAACTTGTTTACTTTTTGCTTTAAAGTTATAAAACCCATAAGATATTATTTTTAATATTTTAAGTTTGTTAGCTACGATTAAGTGTAGTAATACTTGCAATATTCCACCCACAACAACAGACCAACTAAGTGCATATAGTATCTGCTCTTTAGTAGCATCTTTATATAAAAGCAAAGCAGTAATTATAGATATATTTAAAAGTGTAGTAGCAAAAGCTGTAGTAGCAAAATGCTCTTTATATTGTAGTAATGCACCTAAATATGTAACAATAAATATAAGAGGTAGATACCAAAATTGAATAGATACATATTTAGAAGTTACTAAAAGAGTAGCAGTATCAAATCCTGGGGCTAATATTTTACTAATTTGATATGAAAATAGGTTTACAAAAAGAGCAAGAGTTATAATTACACCAAGGAGTGTAACTAAAACTTTAACACTAAAGATAGTTTTATATTTTGCTGCAATAAATGATGGCATAAAACTTTGAGTAAATGCACCCTCTGCAAATATACGCCTAAAGAGGTTTGGTAGCTTAAATGCAACAGCAAATATATCGCTATATACATTTGCACCTAAAATAGAAGCCATAGTTAAATCTCGTATAAAACCAAAAATACGCGAAAATAGTATTCCACCACTATTAGAAAATATCGATTTTATTCTCATTTGTTTATCCTAAACCATTTGAAAGTATTATAACTATAAAATATTAAAAAACAAAATTTTAGGATAATAAATGATAGTAGCAATAGAGGGAGAAGTTGTATATAAAGAGCCAACACTTTTACATATATTTGTATATGGAATAACACACGAAGTGCATATTTCTGTAAATAGTTCGAGCAAAATAGATGAAACAAGGGTAAAACTCTTTACAACTCAAATAATTAGAGAAGATACAAATACTCTATATGGATTTTTAACAAGAGATGAGAAGAGAATGTTTGATACACTATTAAAAATAAATGGTGTTGGACCAAAAGTTGCATTAGCAGTTTGTTCTACATTTACACCAGAGACATTTGCTAAAATCATATCTTCTAAAGATGTTGGAATGTTAAAAAGAGTTCCTGGTATTGGACCAAAAGCTGCTAGTAGAATATTGGTAGAGTTAGCTGACTTTATTGTTAGTGGTAATGAAGATAGCTCAAGTTCTAATGCATCTATTTTAGAAGCGACTATGGCATTAGAGTCATTAGGCTTTAAAAAAGATGCAATTAAAAAAGCATTAAATGGCGAGAGTGGTAGTGTACAAGATTTAGTTAAAATTGGATTAAAAAAATTACAAAGATTATAGATTTTGAGTAAAATATATAAAAATATAGTAATTGGTGGTGGTGCATCTGGATTGATGTTTTGTGCTAATTTAAAGAGTAAAAAAGATACTCTTCTAATAGAACATAATTCTAAATTAGGAGCAAAAATTTTAATATCTGGTGGAGGTAGATGTAACTATACAAATATTAAAGTTAATGCAGGAGATTTTTTAGCTAAAAAGAAATTTGTAAAATCTATATTACATAGCTTTTCAAATAGTTATATAGATGAATATTTCAAAAAAAGAGGCTTACAGAGTATAGTAAAAAATGGTAGAGAGCTATTTTGTAAAAATAGCTCTAAAGAGATTTTAGATATTTTACTTAAAGAGATAAAAGGTATAGAAGTTGCCTTAAATTGTAAAGTTTTAAATGTTACAAAAGATAGATATTTTGAAGTTGTGACTACAAAAGGTAACTTTAAAACTAAAAATTTAATTATTGCTACTGGAGGGCTTAGTTTCCCAAAACTTGGTGCTACCTCTATTGGATATGATATAGCTAAACATTTTGGGCATAATATTATATCGTTATCTCCAGCTTTAGTTGGGTTTACTCTGCAACCTAAAGAGAAGTTTTTTAAAGAGTTAAGTGGTGTTAGTGTAGATGTAAATATTAAAGTTGCAAAAAAAAAGTTTAATGGCTCTTTACTATTTGCACATAAAGGATTGAGTGGACCAGCAATTTTGAATGCCTCTTTATTTTGGAAGAGGGGAGAAATTGAGATAGATTTTTTACCAAACTTTGAAATTGAATCTATATTAAATAGTAATAAATCAGTATCAAATCTTTTACCTTTACCCAAAAGAGTAGCTTTAACTTTTTTAAATAGTTTTAATATTATAGATAAGAGAACAAACTCTTTAACATATGATGAAATTATCAGATTAAAGAAGATAAAGAGTTATAAATTTGCACCTGCTGGAACTTTTGGTTACTCTAAAGCAGAAGTAACAAGAGGTGGCATAGATACAGATGAGATAAGTAGTGAAACTTTAGAGTCAAAATTGGTTAATAATTTATATTTTTTAGGTGAAGTTTTAGATGTTACAGGCAGACTTGGTGGATTTAATTTTACATTTGCATTTGCTTCAGCTCTAAAATGTGCTAGGAGTGGCAAATTTTAAATTTTTATACTAACTCTATCAAGGTTAATTAAAATCTATTTTACAAGTTATTTTTTTGCTTTATTTAGATAAAATAGAGCAGTTTGAAAGAGGAGAGTTAATGAAAAATAAATATAAAATTTTAGGAACTATTGCTATTTCGATAATAATATCTGGGTGTGCAAATATTGGAGGTGTAGGTTCTACTAATGAGTTAAATAGTGCACAAAAAGAGGAGTTTTTAACTATTTTGGAGCAAGATAAATACTCTTCTATGTGTGATTTAAATGGAATGTATGCTCAATATCAGCAAACAAAAGATGATAAGATACTATCTAAGCTTTTAGTAGAGTATGCTGAGAATTTAGCAAATGGTTGTATAGATATAGATAAGTTTAAATCTGCTCTTAGAGCCTCTAATCCTAATGCTAATTATGAATTTTATAAAGAGTATGTAAGCAGTAGTGATATATTTGCTAAATTGAAAAAAGGAGATAGTGTAACATCTATTTTAGAACCCTTTGTTCCACAAATGCCACAATTTTTTCCTTTAATAGATGCTTATAATAGTGCTATATCTCCTGTAACAAAGTATAAAATTAAACAAAATATAGAGAGAGTTAAACTACTAAAGCCTGATGGTTGGGATACTTATATAATGGTTAATGTTCCAGAATTTAAATTTAGACTATTTGAAAATAGACAAAAGAGTTTAGAATTTAATGTAATTGTTGGTCGTCCATCTTGGCCAACACCTATTTTTAGTAGTGAAATGAAGTATATTACAGTCCATCCAACTTGGAATGTGCCAGATAATATTGCAAGAAAAGAGGAGATTAAAAAGATTATAAGAGACAAAAGTTACTTAAGACGACATAATATGGTTGTTAAAAGAGATTATAGTTTAGATAGTCCAACTGTTGACCCATCAACAATTAATTGGAAAGAGTATCTAAAACCAGAGTGGAAAAATAGAGCCCTACCATATAAAATTATAGAGCAATCTGGTCCTAGAAATGCACTTGGGCATGTTAAATTTATGTTCCCTAATAGATACTCTGTATATATGCATGATACAAACAATAAAAAGTTGTTTGCATATGAGCAAAGAGCCTTTAGTCATGGTTGTATGAGACTTGAAAAACCATTAAAACTATTGGGTCATCTTGCAACTTATTATACAAAACAAAAGTTTGAAGAGGTTGATAAAATTTTAAAAGGGAAAAAGACAAAATATGTTAATTTGGCTACAAAAATACCTGTGCATGTTGTCTATTTAACAGCATATGTTGAAAATGGAATGGTTCATTTCTTTAATGATATATATGGATATGATAAAATTACAAAGTTAAGAGTCCCTACAACAATGGTAGAAAAAGAGGTTAAATCTAAATAATGGCAATTAAAGAGATTAAATATAATGGTAATAGTTACCCTATATCTTATATACAAAAGGGTAACTCTGATAAAGTAATTTTATTTTTACATGGTTGGGGTAGTAATAAAGAGATAATGTATGGCTCTTTTGGCAAATATTTAAATAATTTCAAACATATTTATGTAGATTTACCAGGATTTGGAAATAGTCCAAATAGTAATTTTTTAACAACAAACGATTATAGCAATATAATAGAACTATTTTTAAAAGAGTTAAATATAAAAGCAGATATTATAGTTGGCCACTCTTTTGGTGGCAAAGTTGCAACACTTCTTAAACCTACTACTTTAGTTTTGTTATCTAGTGCTGGTATTTTAGTGCCTAAACCTTTAAAAGTAAAAGTTAAAATTGCAATATTTAAACTCTTAAAGCCATTAGGTTTTTCTAAACTTAGAACGCTTTTTGTTGCAGATGATGCAAAGCAGATGAATAGTGGAATGTATGAAACATTTAAGTATGTAGTAAATGAAGATTTTGAGCATAACTTTAGTAAATTTAATGGCAAAGCTATACTATTTTGGGGTAAAAAAGATAGTGCAACACCATTTTGGACAGCTCAAAAAATTAAAGATTATATTAAAGATAGCAAGTTGTACCCACTCGATGGTGACCACTTCTTTTTTGTAAATCATTCTAAATTTATATCTGAAACTATAGAAAAAGAGTTATAAGGAGCTTTATGTATTTCATCAATTTTTTAGTCTATCTTTTGTTTGTTTTAGCACTAGGATACTATTTTATTACTACAGCACAGTGGTATAGTTATAAATTAAATAGAGTAATATTTCATCACACTAAACCACTTTGGAATATCTTCTATTTTTTAGTTCCTTTTGCTGCATATGAAGCACTTAATTTTGCAAAGCTTAATATTGCACAGCCAGTTTTATTAATTATCTATATAGTAGCACTCTATCTTTGGTATAGAAAATTAGATAAACCATTAGTATTTACAGGTAGAGTAAAAAGATTTTTTGCTCTACTTTTTATTGTATCTACTGCACTATATTTTTTAACAGATAAAAGTTTACTATTTATCCCACTAATAGTTGCATGGTTCGGTTCTGTTTTAATAGAGAAGCTATTATTTAATAAGTATATATATATGGCAGAAGATAAATTAGATAGTATGCAAGATTTAATTATTGTAGGTGTAACTGCAAGTTATGGTAAAACAAGTATGAAAAACTTTATTTCAGAATTACTTAGTAGTAAATATAAGGTATATGCAACACCAAGGTCTGTAAATACACTAGGTGGTATTATAAAAGATATTAATGTAGATTTGCCAAAAGATACAGAAGTTTATGTTGTAGAGATGGGTGCAAGAGAGAAGGGTGATATATTAGATATTACGAAAGTAATAAATCCACAATATTGTGTTGTTGGAGCTATTGGACCAGCACATATAGAGTATTTTAAATCTTTAGAAAATATTCGAAATACAAAAATGGAGATTATAAAAAGTAATAGATTAAAAAAAGCTTGGGTTCATATTAGCACAAATGTAAAGTCTAGTAATCCAAAAATTGAGTTATTTGGTCATGATATTAAAGAGATTAAAGCAACTTTAGATGGTGTATGTTTTACTTTAAATGAACATCGATATTGTGCAAATATATTGGGTGATTTTAATGCTATAAATTTAGCAGCTGCAATTAAGGTGGCTAAAGAGTTAGGTGTAAGCAAAGAAGATATTGAAAAAGCACTTAAAAATCTAAAGTCAGTTGAGCATAGATTGCAAAAAATAGAAGCTGGTGGTAAGATTATTATAGATGATAGCTTTAATGGAAATATAGATGGTATGCTCTCATCTTTTGAGTTGGCTTCTACCTATAATGGTCGAAAAGTAGTAATAACTCCAGGTCTTGTAGAAGTAGATGACTCTTTAAATATAAAAGTAGCAAAAAAAGCTAATGAAGTATTTGATTTAATTGTAGTAACAGGCGAGTTAAATTATGATATTTTTAGAGAGTATGTCGATAGTAGTAAATTAATACACTTAAAAGATAAGAGTAATTTTGAAGAGTTTTTAGCACAAAATACTAGAGTTGGCGATTTAATTTTATTTGCGAATGATGCACCAAGTTTTATTTAGGAGGTAAAAATGAGATTAGAAGATATAAAAAATGAGATAGAGAGTAAAGATGGAGTTATGTTATATTTTTGGGGAGATAATTGTAATGTATGTGATGTATTAAAGCCTAAAATTGTTAGTAGTTTTAATGAACACTTTCCAAAAATAGAGCAGATATTTATTGATGCTAAAAATAATCAAGATATTGCAGCTGCTTTTAGTGTATTTTCGATACCTACAACTATTGTTTTTTTAGATGGTAAAGAGTTTGCAAGAGAGGGAAGAGCGATGAGTATATCAGCATTAGTAGAAAAAATTAAAAGACCTTATGAGATAATGCTATCGTAAATTTATTTTGTTACTAAAGAGTTGTCATATTTATTGTCTTTGTAAATTATTTTTGATAAAATATAAAAAAAAGGATTATTATGAGCGAAGGAAGTTGCATAGGAAGGTATTTGGCAATTATAACTGTCCCTTTTTTATTTATTATATTTTTAGCGCTTAATTACTTTGGAATTTTAAGTATCTTAAATTTACACGCATACTCTTTTTATATATTAGTTATAATATTTTTTATTTTTATACTATTTGTTAGTCATAATGCATATGTATCAGAGTGTAAAATCAAAAGTCAATTCTCATTAGTAAAAAATGATTTAGATAAGGCTCTTGAAAATACTGCTTTAACAATTGAAGGACAGACAAAATCAGTATTAAGTATAAGAGAGTTTCTTAGTGACTATTTTAGTAATATTAGAAATGATAATTTTGCAAGAGTGGCTTCTAGTGTTTTCCCAATGCTTGGGATTTTGGGGACATTTATAGCTATTGCTATATCTATGCCAGATTTTACAGTTAGTAACTCTAAAGAGTTAGATAGTGAAATAAGCAGACTATTATCTGGTGTTGGAACAGCTTTTTATGCATCTATCTTTGGTATTTTCCTATCTTTATGGTGGACATTTTTTGAGCGACTTGGTTTATCTAAAATAGAGAGGTTAACATTAGCATTAGAAGATGTTTACTCTAAAGATATATGGTCAAAACAGGAGTTATTAAGGTTTAAATATAATCAAAAAGCTATTATGGATAATGAACTTATTCGTGTATTAAGAGAGACTTTTAATTTAGATTTTATAAAAGGTATTAATAAAGAGCACTTAAGAAGTTATGAAGCTATTATTCAAAAGACACAACAAGGTTTAAAAGATATTGAGAATACTCTAACAACACAAGCTATAACATTAGCTAAAACTGCTAAAAATTTACAACAAAGTCAAGAGAGTGTAGAAGCAAAAATTAATTTAGAGAAAAATATAGCAGAGTTTAACAATAGTGCTAGAGAGTTAAATAATCTCTTAAGAGGTTTTGATTTAGGTTTAGATAATGCTCTTAATAAAATAGATAGTGAATTAGCACAAGCAGTTAATAGTATAGAAAAAATGGTTGAAACAGTAAAAAGTTTAAAAGAGTAAATTGTGTTTAAAAATAATAAAAGTAATATAGATAGTAACTTTTGGATATCTTATGCAGATTTAATGGCAGGGTTATTATTTGTATTTATTCTTTTAATTGGTGCTATTGTATCTAAATCTATTACACTTAGAGAAGATTTAAATAATAAAAGAGAAGCTTTATTTAAAGCTGAGCAAAATATAAAAGATAAAGAGTTTAAGTTATTAGATATTGTTAAAAAACTTAAAGAAAAAGAGAATAGTCTTAGAAAATTAAATATAAAAGTTAAGAAAAAAGATACTCAAATTACAAAACAAGAAGAGCAAATTAAGTTACAAAAAGATGAAATCTTTAAATTAAGAACTCTTCTTCAAGAGAGAGAATCAGAGTTATTGAAAAATAAAAATAAGTTAAATAAAACAGAAGAGAAGTTAGAAATTACTAAAGATACCCTTAAGTTAAAATCAGATGAGTTAAAGAGAATAAATCAGTTACTTATTGCTAAAAATACCTCTATAGATGAATTAAACTCTAAAGTAGTAATACTTCAAAATCTATTAAAAGATAGAAATAAAACTATTTTAAGTAAAGAGTTAGAGCTTAAAAAGTTTAAAGATAAAGTTTTAATTTTATCTAATAGTTTAAATAAAACTAAGCAAGATTTAAATATAACTAATGAAAAAATGCTTACTTTATTAGAAAATTTAGATAAAAAACAGAGTAGTTATGAAAAACTTATAAAAGAGCTTCAAGATAAGAGAGAAAAAATAAAATATTTAACAGGTATAAGACTTAGAATTATTGAAGAGTTAAAGAAATCTTTAGGTAAAAGTGTCAATGTAACTAAAGATGGCTCTCTTAAATTAAGTTCTTCTATTTTATTTGATAAAGGTAGTAGTAAATTAAAAGATGATGCAAAAGAGAGATTAAAAGTAGATTTTACAAAATATATAAAAACTCTTTTTGAAAATAGAAATATTTTGCCAAATATAGATTCAATAGTCATAGAAGGTCATACAGATAGTGATGGTGGTTTTTTATATAATTTAAAATTATCACAAGATAGGGCATTAGCTGTAATGAATTATCTATTGAGTTTAGATATATCTAAAAAATATAATTTACAAAAATATTTAACAGCTAGTGGTAGGTCATATTTAGATAGAATTTTATTAGATGGAGAAGAGGATAAAGATGCTTCTCGTCGTATAGAGATAAAATTTAGATTAAAAAATCAGAATGCATTTTATGAGATAGAGAAAATTTTAGATGAAGATAGATAAGTTTGAACCAAAAAACCTTAAGAAAGTTAATAGTTTAATAGATAATAGAGCTAAAATTTTATACAATAAGTTATCACTATTTAAAAAATTTAAAATAGTTATAAAAAAAATCTTAAGGATAAACTATGACTAAAAGTAGAATATATAAAATGTTAGAAGCAATTAAAGAGGTAAAAGATAACTCTTGTGCTGATATTATGGAGAAATTTGGAGAACAGCTTGAGACTTTAAGCGATGAAGAGCTTGAAGTTTTTGAGATTTTGTTTTACGAAGATGATTCTCTCTTTTTAGATGCCAATCAAGAACAAAGAGAGCTTTTAGAGACTATTATGGAGTGCTTGGAGAGATTGGAGTTTGATTAGTCTGATAATAATCCACTCATAGATATATCAAAGCACTCATCTGTTTTAGAGTTTAATTCGCCATCATATATTAGCCAATAATCTATATAGGCCATTACATTGGCGTTAAATATATATGCTGCTTGCATAAAGTTTGTAA
>Ga0256833_1001441_pt1 | contig 17567 bp, 26 predicted proteins | sample 356284metaG_FD_190535 | JGI IMG/M metagenome (GOLD analysis project Ga0256833, IMG submission 190535) | Hydrothermal vent microbial communities from Mid Atlantic Ridge, Atlantic Ocean - 356-284 | ecosystem: Environmental > Aquatic > Marine > Hydrothermal vents | place: Atlantic Ocean: Mid... | reverse complement strand
GAGTACTAGATATTTCCGGCCACAAAACGAGCATGACACCTCCAGTGGACCGTTAATGACCTGATATTGAGGTCCGTTCCCACCAACACTAACGTGGTTAATACTAATGCTAAATAATCGGGACCATTGAGATAGTCTTCTCACTGTTGCGGAGGGATTCCCGCAATACAAACAAGTAAGGTTCTCATTGTCCACTAATTCTTCCCTCCGGATTATATTGGCTTTTTGTACTTGGCCTCAAAGGTTCTATGTTTAGGGGTGGTAAATGTACCTTACTCTATTACTATTAGTTAATATAACAACAAATAAAGTATAATGTTGTCAAATTGTCATGATATGATGTCTATTTTTAACAGATATGTTTTTCTCGAGTAAGCTGAAGTTTGCGAATTTTTCTCATTAAAATGCCAGTAAAATGTTGTAGATTGCTGTTAAATTGTGGTGATGGCACGTAAATGCTCGGGGCCACAGGGTTTGCGAAATTAACCGGCGGGGCTGAGAAGAGCGTCAGCGAATGTATCCGCCGAGGAGGTAGGGGGTTATGTATTTGGTTACTATGGCATGCATTATTTCGGGGAGGCTTTGTTCTTTACTCGGCATTGGTTCTGTGTGGCCTCTGCCGTGCATGTGGAGGGGCCAGGATTGGAATGTTGGTTCGTCGTGAAAGTTATCCCATCCAACTATCTCGTGCTCGAGGCTGTCTATTAAGTAAGCGGAGAATTTGCGCTGGAACATGGTTTTGTTACCACAGTTGTGCTCGATGAAGTGGTCTCTAATGTATAAAACGTGACCTGTTGTGAACGTCACAAGGGCACGGTAACTTAGGTCGTCGTCGGGTGTGGCGGGAGGTTTTGGTTTAAAGCTGACTTGGTCTATTATCCCATACCTGACTAACCGGCGTTCAACGTTTTTCAAGAACGCAGCATTGCTTAAAAGAAGTTTAAAGGCTTTGGTCCTTGGGGGTAGGGCTCTTTGATGGTTATCCTCAAATATTGCTACGACTAAGGGGATTTTACTCACAAGAGTCCCTCCCGGTGAAGGAGTTCCTCATAGTATTCCCATGTTTCGAGTACTATGCTCAAGTATGGGCTTGTTTCAGCCAGTCTTGCAAGCTCTTCTTTGGAATGGTACTTTTCTTGGTATTCTTCTATTATCTGAAGGGCTTCATTGAGTTGTTCTTCTCTCGTGGCTAGGGGGACGCCTAACCCTTCACTTACTTCTATCACTTCGGTTGGAGTTGAGAGTTGTAGTATTTCCCCGGCTGATGTGTCAGCGTCGGCTATTAGGCTTCTAATTAATTTGTTTAGCTCTCTCTTGTTAATCCTCTCTAAAGTGTCCCTTGGATTCTCTTCCACGCGGAGTCTTGGCATCATTTCTCTCACCTAATTTCTCCTACGGTTCACGATATAAATAACTTACGGAATTATGAGTGTTATAATGGTGAAAGCTCTTTTCGTCTCGTATCTTTGTGTGTTATCCAAAATTTCGCAGTTTTCTCAACAAGGTGTGGCGTAAGCTTAAAATACTTCGTGGTAATAAGAGTATTGCATTATCAAAAACGAGCGGAGGGGGCCCTGGAATGGGAAAAGGTGTTACTGTGGTGTTGGTGATTCTGTTAGCTTTTTCTCTCGGTGTGAATGTTGTTCTATTCGAGTCTCATGCGGATTTAGTTTCAAAGGCCATTGAGGCCGATCAGCTCCAACGTGAGGTCAATGTGTTGAGGACGAATATAACCCTCCTTCAGGAGAACATCACGAGGCTTCAGGCGCTTGTTGAGATGCACAAGCGGAATGAGGCAACGCTGGAGAAGGTGAATAAGGAGCTCGAAGATGAGCTCGTCGAGCTGAGGAACAAGTATAACTCCCTTCAACTGACTCTCCGGGACTACCAGACAATGGAATCCAACTATGAGAAATACTATGAGTTCTCTAGGAAGTATTTCATGCTCCAGGACTTTCTGGAGAGCGTGCTGACCTCTGATCAGGAGGCGGCGCTGAAGCCGCATGTACTGGCAGCTGTCTCTAAGCCAGAATATACTGCAAATTCCTTGGCGGACATCACGAAATACGTTGCGGACCATGTGAAGTATGCTAAGGATCAGCCGGTTCCGCTCCCGCCATCGCCGGAAGAATTGAAGTACGGTTATTATTCTCCGAGAACAGCACCGAATGTGTTCTTGCCACCAGCGGATACGATAGAGAAGGGTTACGGGGACTGTGATGACATCAACACGCTCCTCGCGGCCATGGTAAAGGTGTACTTCAAAGATGTCTATGGGCATGATTATGCTGTTTACCTTGTCGTAGGAACTCGTGAACGAGGTTCAGGCCACCTCTTCGTGATGGTGCCCGTCAAGGGAGGCAAGTTGGTCATCTTGGATGCATCGGGATCGCCATACTGGACAGGAAAGTCTTTCTTGGATTCCCTCCTTGGTAATGACGCTGCCGAGGCAAAACCTATCAGAGAAGCGTGGAACGAGTATATGGACAGGCTTGGCTCGCCTTTTGACGAGACGGATATATACTATATTGACTTTTATGGTAATGCTAGGAAACTGTTTGAGGGAACGCCCGCAGAGATGCTTAACTGGCTGGAGGAGAATACTCAATAATTGAGGTCGGCTACCGTGGGGTGATTGGAATGATGTTATTAGAAAAAGAGATAAAATATGTTGAAGGCCTGAAATTAGCCCACGATATTGTCAAGTTCCTTTCAAAAACTCAAATTAGATATGTGTTTAATCAAAATTCTACTCATCGGCTGATACTAAAACGAACGGAAATTCCTATGTTCTTCTCGATAGCGCAGATTCTTGAAACGAATTTCGAAGAATTAGACCCTAATACTGTTGATCTTTCACAAGACCCGATCATCTCATTTCCATGGAGCCCGAGTAGGTTAAAGGATGCATTCAATTTTATCTCGTCGAAAGAATGGATCCAGGATGAATATAACCATCGGGTGGAGGTTTGGGATCCCTTTGCAGTAATAGTGAACAATGGGATGCATTCAATATCAGTTGGGATCTGGCAAGGGAGGGGATTGCTAAGAGGCTCTAGGAGCATATCGCGATATACAATAATCCCGATATTTGTTAATGTAATGTTTGATACTTCAGAGTCTTGTTATGTTCCAGTTCATGAGCCATATATACCAGAGTTACAGGAGATTCTCTCCCTGAGACAGCCCAAAACTATTGGAGCAGAACTTTTTGGCATTGCATATGAGATCGCCAGAAGGAGTTATTTGGGAGATGTTGGTGTTATTTACCAGCTTAAAGATATGGCCGTCGAAAGAATGAATAGGATTGTTCAAGAATATAACATAAAGAAATTAGTAAAACCTCCGAAATAAAGAGAAGCTCGGAGTTTCTTCACCCCTTTTGCTTTATCACCCCCGGAAACACATCTTCGTTCTCTGCAATGATGATCTTTAGCAGCCGGACGGCCCTTTCTATACTGTCCACAACTTCTGGCTGATAGCTCCGGGCGTAAGCCTTCTTGAGTTCCCTTAGGGCTTCCCGCATTAGCTCGGCGTTAATTCTTGCACTCTTGCCGATGTAGCGGCGCTTTTTTCGCGGCCGCTCTGCTGATTCCTCTTCAGTTATTCCCTCGTTTTCGGCGGTGGTTTCTGTGGTTGGAGTTTTCACTCCGAGCTCTTTGGCGAGTTCCTGGAAAACTTCGCCAGCCGAGACTACACCCTTCTTCTCTGCCTCTCCTTCAATATTCTCGCTCTCTGTATCTTTAGCTGCCTCTATCTCGGCAATTTGGCTGGTCGCAGTTATCTCATCGAGGTCCTCTTCAATCTCCTCGATAGTGCCAGCGATCGCCTGGACAGACTCAACCTCTTCTGCGCTCATAGTTCAAAGTCCTCCCAAATGCTCTTCTTTGCGACGTTTAGCTTTATTTCTCCACCTTCGGCAACCTTGAAGCGCTCCTCTTTCTTCTTCTGGTTCTTTGTCTGCTCGACGAGTTTATACCCTGACACGTATGGGTTGATGTTGAGCGCCACCTGGAGGAGGTCCTTCATCTCTTCCTCAAGCAGGGTTCTGACGAGCTCTTCTAGGGTGGTGGCCTTGGCATAGGTGGCCTCGAAGAGGGCCTTCTCGTCTTCGGTGCCGAAGGGCGGGACGGCCAGTTTTCCGTACTCGCTCTCGCGGATTTCTGAAGCTTCAACGAGGATTGTGTGGTCGAGGACGGGCAAGTGTACAAACGGTTCGAAGCCCCACAGGACGCGCAGGTGCTTGTACTTTGCTACGGTCCTTGTGATGGTCATGAAGAACTCGTCGAGCCAGCTTGGAGCTCGTGGGAGATATGCAATTGCTACGAGCCCGTTTGGAGCCAGGGCCACGCCCTGGACGTAGCCGAGGGTCATTACTTCCCTTCTCCGTGTCTCGGGCCTCTTGAAGAGTACTTTCACCACTGTGTGGTGGGTCTGTTTGAAGTCGAGCTGTTTGAGAAGTTCCTCGTAGCTTTCTTTTTCGAGCTTGTAGGAAGGGGTTTCTTCCACGGCGAGGACTTTAACGCGTTCTTCTGCCTTAGGTGCGAGCTTCTCTTCGATGAATCCACCCTCCTGGCCGGGAGCGTTTTCGAGGTAATACACCCGTCTGCGGGGGAGGCCGCCTTCACGTTTTTTCTTCTTGAATATGTTAAACATCTCAACTCACCTCCTAAAGGGTTTGTGAGGGGCGGAAGTGCATGCGCTCGGTGTAGAACTTATTATAGATGAAATAGCCGCGTCCGCGATGTTTTTTCTTCAGTTCGGCCACCTCTTCGGGTGAGGTGGCGACGATTCTCTCGAACGAGACATCAAAATCGGGAACAACTTTCTTGAGGAGGGCATAATCATCTGCAGAGGCTAGAGTTCCTAGGATGGCGATGTGGCTTGCTCCATAGACTATCTCTGCCGGCAGGCTGTGGAGGTACTGCGTGGCGACGAAGAAGTTTACTTGGTTAGAACGGCCCTCGCGGAAGAGTTTGCTGATGATTTCCCTACCCCAACGGCTCCGGAGGTAGTTATGAATCTCGTCGCCGGCTATGAAAACGGCGGTCTCTTTTTTCTTCGGCCACTCATTTAGGGCCCATTCGATGACTTTCTTGAAGATAACCATCTTCTGGCGCTCGGTTAGGTCAGAGTTCTGGCTGAAGTCAATCACGTTAATTTTGTCGTTGTTGATTAAGTCCAACATGTCAGGGCCTTTCGAGGGTCGCTGGAGGATGCGTATCTTCTTGAGGTTCTTTGCGACGTTGTAGACACCCCATAGTGAGGTGGGCGGCTTTTTGTTTTCGACTTGGAGGAGCTCAAGCATCTCTTCGTAGATCCTCCTGGCCTCAAGCATAAGTTGATCTGGATCTCGTATACTTTCATCGTCCCAAGCTGTCCTGACTAATTGAGCATAGATTGTATTGGGGTTGATATTGATTAGCCTGGCGATGTCATCGAAGCTCAGACGGTCGTAGTGCAGGAACGCTGAGATGACCTCGGTTTCCGGCCCGGAGTCCATGGCGATGTGGTTTAGTTTCCTGGTTGGGTTGAAAACGAATCTACGGAGTGGGAAGCTCAGGGGATAAATGTCAAAGATGCTTGCGAGCATTCTTTTGCCGTCGTACTTGAGGAATGCGAGGAGGTTCTCCCAACCGAGGGCAAAGTCGCCCATAAGGCCAACTTGGCCTGCAAAGCCGGGGTGCTCAAGGAGCTGGAGGTAAAGTAGCCACTCCTGATAGTGTTCGAGCCGTGCCCTTAGCCAGCCTTCACCGCGTTTGTCAAAGAGTTCCCAAAATGTCTTTTTCACGAGTTGTGCCTTTGCCCTGTCGTATTTGCGCTCAAAGACAATGATGAGTGGAGGTTCGTAGTTCCGGCCCCATCTCGTGTTCAGCCAGACCTCCTGGAGGAAGGCCTTCATAGTTGTGGTTTTCTGAAAGCCGCTTGGCCCTATGAATAGGAAGTGGTTGGCATCTTCAGGATCTATTCTCAGCCAACGATCGAGGGTATTTTTGCCTGTCAGTGGATTGAAGAGGCCCTTGGTGCCCCTGCCTACGTAGATCTCGTTGAGCCTGCCTTTTGTGACTGGCTCCCACGCGCCTGTATTTTCGACATACTCCACGCTAACCCCTCCTTTTTATTAGTGAAATAAAATAAACCCTCTTCACACACATAATGTTTTTATCATCGCTCGCCGCGCTCGTGCCGCCTTTTTCCCAAAACTCTCACCTCCGGTTGTGTTACTGCTATGGTCTCATTCTAACTCGTATTTTCTCTTTTTACGATACATCAGCATGCCAAACCCGCCAACCAGCAAGGTGCTCACAATGGCAGCCCACCAGAGCCTCTTGGCATCTTTTTCAGCATCTTTAGCCTCTTCAACGTAGGTTTTTTCTGTCTGCTTCTCTACCTGCTGAACCAGGCCAGAGAAAACAGACTTGTACGTCTCGAGCTGGCTTTTCAGGAAGTCATTCTCGCCTTTCAGCTTGTTGTACTTGTCTGTTAGGTTTGCAAGCTTCTCTTTGAGCTCGCGGTTCTCTTTAGTCAGGTTGAGAATCTTCAGCTGAAGGCCATTGAAGTCCTCAGACATCTTCTTGTTTTTGGATAGGGCTTCTTGAAGCTCATTGACTTTGTCTTGTAGTTTCTTGTTCTCTGCCTGGAGCTCTTGGAGCTTTTTCGTGAGATTATCATTAGTGGCTTTGAGGATCGCATTTTCCTCTTGGAGCCGCCTTATATCCTCTAGGTAGTCCTTGGTTGTGCTGAAGCTGATGGAGAATGGCTTCTCGCTTGAGATGTCTACAATACCGTAGCCGTTGAACTCCTTGAAACTCACTTTGATAGCGCCAAACTCGGATTCTTCACCGGCTTTTAGTAGACCGAGAATGCTGGATGAGTTCTGGATGATGAGTGCAAGTTCCTTGGTCGCGTTGTTCTGATCCACGATTAGGGTGAGGCCTTCAATGTGAATACTCTGTCCGACCTCGAGGTTGCCGTGCCAGGAGTAATAAGAAGTAGCCGCCGAAGCTGCCCCAAGGCCTATTATCATATATAATATAATAGGAACTATTAGCTTCATACTTCTGAAGCTCATACTTCTCACCCCAAGCTCAGCCCTTCAAACGGGCTCTCAATTTTAACTGTCTTGGTCTGTCTGTTCACGCAGATGATGTTGTACGTGTTCAGTTTCGTCCCATCGTGGTCCTGCCAGACCTCAAAACACCAGTAGCGCTGACCAGCTTTTTCTTTCTCGACGAGGCTTTCCTCCTTGACGAAGAACCTGATGTTAATACCGGCCGCTTTCAGCCTCTGATTCAGCGGAGCAAAGTGCTGTCTGGCAATCGTGTAAGCCTCTTCAGCCGTTACGGGGTAGTATTCGAGATAATCTCCCGTTTTGACGACGAGCTTCCCTCCTGCATATTTGATGAGGAGGGTGGTGTTCTCCTTGACTGCGATGTAACCCTCGGTAGGATAACCAAGATCATGAAGCCTCTCATCGACAGGATTTGGACGATTGTCGGAATACCAATCGACGGCGTAAACGAGGGCGGTTGAAAAAATAAAGAGCACTAAGAGTACTTTTGCGAGGCTTGGGCCCTTCCGTGGCGAGTAAGTGTAAGGGGAGAGGGGCATTATCCTCCCCCCGTCAGCCAGTTGCGTTGACTTCAACAGGCCAAGTGCTGGAACTGTTGGCCTGCAGGACAAATGGACTGGTCTCGTTAAAGAGCGTCGCCACGTTGCCGCTCAGATCCTTGACCTCGAACCAGAAGGCGTAGTAGTTGCCCTCGGTGATGTTGCTGATAGTGATCGGGGTGGTCGTAGCGTTGACGAGGCTGAACGTGGTGTTGGTAAAGTCGTTAACACTGTTCTCAGCATAGTGAACGATGTACTCAGCAATCTGGTCGTTGTCAGTAGCGTTGAAGCTGATAGCGAAAGTCTTTGCGGTGCTGTTGTAGTCAATGCTAACGGAGCTCAGGGTAGGAGCGTAGGTATCGGTGACGGTGAGAGTGTAGACTTCAGTCTTGTAGGTCTTGGTCTCGTTGTTGGCGAGGTAAATGACTTCGATGTAGTAATAGACGACGTCTCCGAACTGCGCGGAAACGGTCGCCGTATAGGTGTCGTTGTTCTTGGTAGCGGTGAGTTTGTTGTAAGTAGCATTGGAAGGATCTGCAACGTTGAGAGCGTAGTACAGGCTGACGTTCTGGACAGTCGCCCCTTCGCTGGCAACGACGCTGAAGCTGATCTTGACACTTGCGTCAGAGCCAACGGCGGCAGCAATGTTCTGAACGGCGACGGTCGGAGTGCTGGTCTGCTCTTCGGTGCTGTTGTTCTCAAGCACACCACTAAGGTCGAACCAGCCGCCTGTGTCCGGCTTGGCAACTACGAGGTAGCCGACAACGAAGAGGGCGGCCAGGAAACCCGCTATCAACCAGTTCTGGTATTTTTTCTTCATTCTTTACCCACCTCCAAAGGCGTTCCAAACATCTTTGATCAGGGTTGGGAGAGATTTGAGAAGCCCAAGGAAAGCGTCAAATAACGAAAACTCTTTCAGGAACGCAGCGAGAGCGAGAAGGACAAAGACTATTTTGATTGCTTTACTGTCTACCGCCAGCGCAATGATCAGCATTATTAGGCCGAGTATGAGATATGGGTGGGTCCCTGCAAGATTCTGAAGTCCTGAAATCACTGTGTTGGCGTCCATTTTCTCACCCCTTGGACCTGCTTGCAAGGCCTACTAAGATTCCAGCAGCGACGAACCCGAGTACTGACTTCAGAAGATCAGCTATGACGGCAACTGGATTGTTGTATATGGCGACAAGGTAGATGCTGACAATGAACCCTGCAGCGAGTAGGTCTGCAAGACCCCACACCGGGCTAATGAACCTCGCAAAGGCTAAGGTCATGAGCACTGCCAAGGTAACGATATAGTACCACGCTATGGAGAATCCGAGAACAGTTAGGGCTGTTTTTAGAGTATTCTGGAGTATTGTGATGTTGAGGAGGTAAAAGATGAAGGACGCTGCAATCACTTGCCAGTCTTTCATTGTTATCACCCGAGCAGAGTTGCTACTAAGCGTGTCGTGACGAATTTCATCGCAAAAGCCGGGAGCAGTACGAAATTACCTGTTACAATGCTGGCCGCGAGCCATATGTAGAGCAACAGTGGCTCGTCGCCAGTGTTGGGTAGCATGGTATACGTGGCAACTATTCCGCCCCACAGAATGGTGGCCGGTTGGTACTGGCCAAGGCTGAATGATACAGTACCCGTTATTGCCACGAGGACTGCAAAGAATATCACCGCGGACACTATCAGAGCTCCAAGAATTGCTCCTGCTGTCCCACCACGTATTCTAGATCCAACTGCCCAATAAAGGTTTGTGTAGTTTGATTTGTCTGTAAAATGATCAATTGCCTCAAGCACTACAACGACTGCTAGCGAGGTAGCCGAAACTGCATCAAGGAAGGCTGCGACAGTGACGTTTTTGTCTTTGGTATACCAGAACAGTAGTGCCATCATGGCTAACTGCAAATGCTGATTTCATTAGTGCACGTCCCCACATTAGTTTCTTTATCGGGTCAGCCATATCCTCACCCTCCTATCACGAGCTTTGGAATGAGCTGGAAGTGATGGAAGTTGGTAACTATGTTCGCCGCGAGCCACATCCAGAATCCGAGCTCCATCGTGCCGGTTTTCGGCCAGAGGAGGAGCAGAGTCATGAACATGGCAACTACGAGAACTACTGCGCTGATGCTGGCAAAGTTCAGGGTAATTGCTCCAGCCATGAGCCACGCCATGACGAGGAAGAACATTCCTGCCGTACCAATGGCTGCCATAAGGCCACTGAAACCCTTCTTTTTACCCCAAACTTTCCTGTAGAGGCTACCTGTGTCCATCATGTAGTCGAGTATCAGGTAGAATCCAAGAACGACTAATGGGACTCCTGCCAGAGTCTCGTTGAACTCTGCGAAGGTGATGCTTTCCTTGCCTGCGTACCACTGTATCAGTACGAGAAGGCCCAAGATGAGGGCCCGGTATGCCCAAGAGATTGAGGAGGGTCCAGAGAGGAACCCTCCACCCTTATTCGCGGTTGCCTCGGCCGTCTTTACCACCTCCTTTAGAGGTATATTCCAAACATCGGGCCGACCAGGAACACGAAGGCAAGGCCGGCCGCTATAAGTGCTCCAACGCTTCCGAACAGCTTCTTGGCGATGTAAATTCCAGCAATGGCTATGACAATCTTGAGAACAAACCAGAGAACGCTCTTCCAGTCGTTTAGGTCTGGCAGGAAAGCGCTAAGTCCACCTTTGTACTCATTGACTAGATCTTCCAGACTCTTGGCGTTGCTTTCAAGAGCTTTAGCCTGCTCAGTCTGTCCGTAATATGCCGCTTGCGCAGCTTGGAGGTAGTAGTCGCCTATCGCTTCCTCCTCTTTAACGATCTCAGCATAACGAAGGAGTGTGTTAGTGTCGTCAACACTCTTCAGCTTCTCGGCGTAGTTGATAGCCTCGTTATAGTGGTCAATGGCTTTTTGTGCATAGTTGGCAACGTCTTCTTTATTCTCCGCTTCACCTTTTGCTTTCCAGGTCTCTGCGGTATGAATCTTGGTCTTGAGAGAGTCTATCATAGCCTGCGCCATACTGACGAGCTTTTCAGCCTCAGCCGCAGTAATGATGTTGTCTCCGACAATATCACCGATTTCAGTGATGTACTCGTCCATAACGACGTCTCTGGTTGGGTCAACGGTTGCGATGGCCGGCTCGACGAGTATCCAGACTGGAATCGTGGTATTGTCATCTCTCACCACATCGGCTAGAACTCCAAGGAAGACACGGTATGCGACGGTTTCACTATCGGCATGGTATGTGACTGATGCTTGCAGGATCTTGCCAACTTGTGAAATATCGCCGAGAGAAGTCATCCCTTCAAGTGGGACAGCTGCGGCAAGCTCCCAATTCCCGTTCTTGAGTACGCGGTAAACTACAATCCTGGCATCGTCTATTATCTCGGGGCTGAGCGGATCAAAGTAACCAGGGTTGCCCTGGATAACGAACTTGTAAGTGCTGGTGGCGTTGAGAATGTGGAGTGGGTTCGCATAGACTACTGGAACGAGGTTTGAGCTTGAACCGGCGACGGTTACCAAGTACCTGGTGTACTCACTAGCTTCGGGAGCATCCTTGAAGTGGAGTGGAAGCGTACCTTTGAAGCCTGAAAGTGGATATGTTCCACCACCAATGTGACGATATGCGCTTAGAGAGCTCCAAGTCGCGTCTATGTTCTCGGTGTGGTCAAATATCCACTCGCCACCAGCTCCGAGATAGTATATCTCACGATAGCCTTGGACTTCGACGATAATCTCAAACTCGTTGGGTTTAGATTCAAAGAGTTGCTGAATGTCCTCAGCAGTAGCCTGACCAGACAGGACTTTCTGAACAAGGGCAACATTGGGGTCATAACCCTTGAGTATTGTATCAAAAGTCCAAACAGTTCCTTCTTCCCCGCAGAGGCTGCCCGGTTGATAGCTCCAGATCCTCGTCCAGAAGATGTTGCCAGTCGTAGTGTCTTTAGCATATATTTTAACGTTCGTGAGGCAGATTGGGTCTTTCACTTGCGTGTTTCCACGGGGGCCCAGCTGGAACTCAATCGGGAAGGCCGAAAAGCCATAAATGCTCTCAGGTCCCTTGAGGTGGACGTTGGCGAACTCGCCAGAGTCGCCACTTTCCTGGTAATCATAGCCTATAATCGTGCTTTTCAGCTTGGCAAGCAGGATCTGCATGTCTTGATAAGCAGCCTGATCAGCCTGCTCGGTGAGATTCTGCGCGAGGGCATTAAGCATTGGAAGGTTGCTCTCAAATTCTTCCTTAGTCACGTTCTTTGCCGTCTGGAAGTTAGGGGTGGGAACTCCGTCATCCCCACCGATTCCAAATAGAGTTTTTGCTGAATCAGGGACATATGACCCTACTTTGTCCTTGATACTCTGTTCAATATGGGCTCCTGCGATGTATCCTGCTAAAGCTCCAATTCCCGCCCCTATTAATGCTCCAACAGGTCCCCCAACCATTGCCCCAATCGATGCCCCAACTTTTGCACCTGCTAGAGCTCCAACAGAACCACCAAGGACATTTGACTTCAGCTCGTCCCACCAACCCCACTGCGGTTTGGGCATTGAAAACGCTGCGACCGGCTCAGCGTAGAGGCTTGTGAGGAAAATCATGAGCATAAATGCACCAACAAGCCGCCTGTTCCGCTCTTGCCTGCGCTTTTTATTCTTTTTCTCCTCTTCTTTCTCGCTCGGTTTCTCAAAAATTGAAAAGAAGTGCCTCATGCGCTCACCTCCTCCTCAGCGCCCAAATCACTCCTCCTAGAACAAGCAGGCCGAGCAGGGCGTAAACCCACGTTGAAGTGCCTCCGCCACCGCCGAAGAGCGTGAATCCTCCAGAATCTCCGATGCTGACGGCAACCTTGTCAGAGAAAACTGTCGCGTTGCCCTGATAAACCGCTACATTCAGCTCGTAGGCGTCGTAGGTCAAATCCTCGGGCACGGCGAAGGCTATTGAAACGTCCTTTTCAGCGAGCGGAGCAACTGAAATGCTCTGGTTGATTTCCTTCGGCAGGAAGCCGCCGCTGACGACAATCGTGTAGTACTGCACGCTGGAGCTCGGGTTCTTGAAGTGGAGCGTGATGACTCCCTCGCCGCCCTCGGAGACGGTAAGGGTCTTGGTAACGAGGGTAATGGCCGGATTCACTTGGATGGAGTAGACTGCCGTCTGCCCGTTGAACTGGAGTTCGAGCGTGTAGGAGCCCTCAGCTGGAACATTGATCTGGAATGTGTGGGCCTCGTACGGGCTGAAAGCGTAGCTGTCGCTCCAGACTTCATTCCCGCTTGAATCTTTGAGCACCGCGGTGACAAGGTAGCTCTGACCAGAGCTTTCAGAAATCCTCAGCTCGTTTGTGCCCACCTGCCACTCTGAAGGCATTTGAACCGAGAACGGGAGCGGCTCGACTTGGTAAGTCACCTGCTTTGTCGTCGTGTAGGTCTTGCTCATTATCGCGTCGTTCGAGGTGAGGGTGAGGGTAAAGCCGTGAGTGCCGACCGCGCCGGCCTTGAACTTGATAGAAACCTGCGTATCGCTTGAAATGTCGCCGAGGTAGTATTTTTCCTGATTCGGGAGAGACAAGAGAGCCGTCTTTTCTGACTTCAAGAGGAGTGAGGCCGGAGATGCTTAGATATGTGTTATAAGTGGCGCTGGTCTGGATTGGGTTCAGGGTGAAGGTGAGCGTGTAAATCGTGTTCTCGGGAATTTTTATCTCGGCAGGGAAGTTCTCAAGCATGAAGGCCGCGCTGGAGGGGTACATCTCGACTGAAACGCTCATGTCGCCTTGAACGTCAATCGTCTTAGTAACGCTCCAGTAGCCCGACTTCTCAAAAGTCAAAGTATAAGTCCTTCTCTCAAACTCTAGAGTCTCACCATCGTCAACAGTGCCTAGAATAGTGCCATCATCAAGTTTAACAGTTACGCCTGTTAAGCTCTGACCTGTCAAAGCGTCTTTAAGTGAAAAAGTAACCTTGACTTTGCTTTGCTCAATATCAACGTTTTTAACGTATAAATCAGCCCACCAGCCCCCTGCATAACTGCTAAAATCATCAGCAAAGCCTGGAGTTCTAATAACTACATTGCTTATTTGGGTATAAGCAAAATCTACCCGTCCACTGATTACCTCAGTTCCATTCACTAATGCCTTTATAAATACCGCTTCGTTGATTTCTTCAAAGATAATTGTTAGATGATACCAGTTATCCCTAAATGACCCTGCATTTTGCGAATAAAGAATATTCACAGACTCATGCACGTCTGACTCAAAATTTGTTGTGCTTCCCGTCACGATCCTCCATTCTGGTGTTCCTTCATCATGATATTCCACCGAAACAAACGAACCATCATCTTTGAAAAATGCCACACTGAAGGCCTGCTTTCCATCGTCTGCATAATCAAGCATAAAATCAAGCTCAGCCTTTGAGGTTCCGTTTACCCGAACCCATGCATAGTGAGATACACCATCAGCCGTATTGCTAAAATGAAGCGTTGTATAATTGTTAATTAAAGTAAAGCCCTGTCCCTGCCATTCCGTAGCATCGATTACCCCGGCAATTATTCCTGTTTGACTCACTATGCTCAAAATCAGCAGAGCGAGCACCAGCCCGAACCGCTTCACTTAGACCACCTCCGTGAGGCCTTTCTATATGTCAGCCACGCTGAAGCCATCTCATAGCCGAGCATTAGCACGACAAAAGCGAAAATCCCGAGCCCGAACGCGAGAGGAATACTCAGAACGTCCATCTCAACCACCCACGCTGTAGTCAATCCCAATTCCACCGAGCAAAGCCAGCAGAAGCGCCGAATTCTGCACCGAATTCTTCAGAGCGTCGAGAAGAGCCGTGCCGTTCTGCTGCGCCAGCGCCGCGAGGAAGGCCACGAGCATCATGTCGTAGAGCATGACCCTCCAGCCGCTCGTGCCGGGCTCGATGAGAGCGACTGCCTTGCTCCCCTTGTTCGTCAGCGCCCAATGCACTGTCAGCCCGCCAACCGCTCCAACTGCCAGCGCTTCCTTCGTCATCATGGACCAGGCGACTTTCAGCCAGAAGGCTGCGATGAGAACGAAGAGAATCAGCTGAGCGAGGCTGCGCGGCTTCATGCACTCACCTCCTTCTCCAGAACAGCTCTGAATACAGCTTTCTCCGCGCTCATCTCCCTGACAGAGTATCCTTTCTCCTGGATCTCGTTGACAATCTCGTCAAATTCCTGCTTTTCACCCTCAAGCGTGACTATGAGCTCCAGAATCACCCTGCTCATACTGTCATCACCTTGCGAGCTTTTGCAAGTCTTACCTGCCTCAGCCTCGCGAGCTCGGCCTGCTTCTGTTGCAGAAGCCTGACAGTCCTCGCTTTCTCCTTCTGAAGATTATCCAGCATGTCTGCAAGCTTCGAATTGTACTCCTTCAAGAACGCAACCTCACGTTCGAGCTTCTCAAGCGAGTCCATACTACCGCCTCCGTGCCGGCAATGATGATTCTAAGAACTGATTTGAGCGGAGGAAGGCCCAAGGTAACCTAAAATAGAGATTACGGCGAGGATATTTAAGAATCCTCGAAAATCTCATGCAAAATGATTGAGAAAAGTTCGCAAAAATTAGGCCTTCACTTCGTTGTAGAGCCTTCTAATTGCCATTCTGACGACTGCAGACTCGTTTCTTATGCCGAGACTCCTTGAGAGCTCCTTAATCATCTTGTGAGTCTCCTTATCAATAGAAAACCCCCACACATATGTTCCAGATTCACCATTTTTCGGGCGGGCCATTCCCCTCACCTCCTTAGAAACTCCAACATTATCCAAAACCGATCCGAAACTGCAATTGGGACACCACGGATCGTGATTCTTGCTACTGAAAGCATGGGGGAGAACATCAAGGTCGTTAGTGTGGCCAAGGCTATCAGGAGGCTTGTCTTCTGCCTGGTTTCCTTCAAAGCATACACAAGAACTATGAAAAGCATTGGCAGCATCATGTAATCGTACTGGAATCCAATGACGGCTTGAGACAACCTTAGGGCGAGGGCGTTCTCAAGCCAGAGAATCACTACAGGAAGTGAATATTTTGGCCTGATTGGGATAAATGCCACGCTCAGGAATGCTACGAAGAGCTTTGTAAGGGCTATCGTGAGATATTTGTTGGATGTTTGATATAGCTGGAAATACGGGTATGAATGGTGGACGTTGAATGAGGGTATGATAACAAGAACACTGACTACTATCCATACTGCTCCTAAAGCTGCAAAACCGAGTGCTGCTTTCTCTCTCCACCAATCTCGAATTTTGGATCCACGCTTCTGCAACACTATAAACAGAGCATAGGCGATTAGGAACAGTCCTGCATCTTCTTTGACTGAAAGAACTAAGATCGATGCAATTGCTGCTTTCTTCAGTTCTCCTTTTTCCATGAAATACGCGAAGAGGAACATGAAGGGAACTCCCAACACTGCAGGATGGAACTCATAACGGATAAGTCCGTGGCTGAGTGGATTTAGTAGATACGCGAGGGAAACAATGAAGGCTTTTCTCTTATCGTTGAGGACTCCCCGAGCAAGCCCGAAGAGAATTATGGAAGCAGATGCAACAGCAATGGCTTGGATAACCAGAAGGGAGTAAACGCTCGGATAGAGTGCATATACTGGCAGTAACAAGAACAGTATTGGAGAATTGTGTACTCCAAAGTGACTCCATGCCCCAAGATTCTGCCATTCTTTTGTATTGAAGAAGAATCCTTTTCCTGCTAGCGTAGATTCCAAGCTCTCTGAAAATACTTCCAGGTCGTAGCCATAATCTCCACGTAATTTGTGCCAAGCTTCTGTGCAAAAAGTATTGCAAACACTATTGTGATTATAATGAGCTTTCTCCACTCTTCCATGTGCCATCCTTCATAAGTCCCACCTCCAAATGTAATAAATCTTTGGGTCATTCCTCCGCTCACCTCCTCAACTTCTCCAAAATCAGCTTTCCAAATTGCTCCAGCCAAATGTCATATAGTATTACCAACACTCCGAGCAGGAGCAGGCCGAAAATCCAGTTCAGCACGCTCATTCCCCACCCTCCAACACCTTCTTCAGCTCGTCCACAACAGCAGAATACCACTCGTCGGCCAGGAGCATTTTGTGAAGGTACACTTTAGGCCCGATTTTCTGAGCACCTCTACCGTGGATAAAGTCAATAATGCTCTCTCTCAGTCCTTTCTTAGCGAGAAAAGTGTAATGCCACTTCCTCAGGCTGTTCGGGCTCACTCTGCCGTGAGTCGTGCGCCGCTGAGCCATATAGTAGCTCAGTTTTGGCCTTAGCTGGTAGAGCCTTTCAGCGACTTCCAGAGGCATATAGGCGGCGAAAAGCGGTTTCGTGCCTTTGCTGACTTCCTCACCCTTCTCCGGCTCGGGGATGTAGAGACGGGCCGCACTATTGCTAATCTTGGCCAGCTCAAAGTAATCAAGCTCGTTAAATAGGGCAACAACATGAGTCAAGCGCAGGCCCGTGTAGAACGTCACCTCGAAGACCAACCTCCCGAGGTCGCCGTATTTCTCCGAAATGGCCTCATAGGCATCTCTGACTTCCTCATCGGTTATGAAAATCTTTCTGACGCGGCTCTTTTTGAGCGGGACAAAGCGTTTCCAGTCGTATGCTTCCGAGCCAGTTATTAATCCAATGTCTTCAAGAAAGTTGAAGAAGTTTCTGAGCCCATTTCCGAGAGGCTTCTTCATATTCTCGGCTTTGTAGGCCCGTCTGAGCTCGTGTTTTGAATAGATGCGATATTTCCTGAAGAAACGTTCGAGACTTGAGTAGTACCTTTTTGCAGTGTCTGCAGTCAGTTCGTTAGTCTCTACTTTGTGCGAAAGCCATTCCCTGAACTGCTCTTTGTGGTGGCTCCAAACGAGGTGTAGGCCTCTCTGGAGGGCTTTTAACCCCGTGGCCGCGGGTTCGAATCCCGCCCGGCCCGCCATAGAAACATCGTCTTCTAAAGTTTCATTGGGTGCCAGATTTTACAAAAACCCA
>Ga0256833_1001440_pt1 | contig 17568 bp, 20 predicted proteins | sample 356284metaG_FD_190535 | JGI IMG/M metagenome (GOLD analysis project Ga0256833, IMG submission 190535) | Hydrothermal vent microbial communities from Mid Atlantic Ridge, Atlantic Ocean - 356-284 | ecosystem: Environmental > Aquatic > Marine > Hydrothermal vents | place: Atlantic Ocean: Mid... | reverse complement strand
TGTTACACAAAAAAGTAACACTCCAAGTAAGCCAGTCATAAAAAAACGAAATTTCATAACATATCCTTCATTTAAATCTATTACCGCACCAGCTAACTATCTTCATCATTGATGCAGTGATTTTGTTCATATTCAAGGCAGATTTTAGCAGGACTAGCCTTAGCTAATTCAATAAAATCTAACGAAAAATATGGGCAAAAGCACTGCACCCTTCGGGGAGAAGCATATGTGGCAATCTGCAAACAGATAAATTTTTGAATTAACTACGGTTAGTCCTGCAAATTTCTCTGTTTACATCTCACCACATCTGCTTCTCTCAATGTTGAATATAGTTAGCTGGTACGGTAATACATGGGATTCTACAAAATATTTGTTAATTTTATGTTAATAAAAACTTTTTATGATTAATAATCTTTTTCTTTTGATATTTAATATAATTTAAAGCTTTTTTTTATTATTATTCTCAAACAAAATAACAAGGAGCACTTATGAAAACAACATTAACTTTAACAATCTTAGCAGCCTCAGCTATCACTCTATCTGCGGATACTTTAATCCAGGTAGCAACTAATGCTGGACTAAAAGCAATTCCAACAGATCATGCAGCGTTGATGAAACTTATTGATAATCCAAAAAATCATCTTACACCAGAAAAAATAGAATTAGGAAAAAAGTTATACTTTGATACAAGACTTTCAAAAAGTAATCTTATTAGTTGTAACACTTGTCACAACCTGGCAATCGGTGGTGTAGATGGAGTTAGTGCAGCTATCGGACATCACTGGACTGCAAATCCACATCACTTAAACTCACCTACTGTTTATAATGCTGTTTTTATGAGTAAACAATTTTGGGATGGTCGTTCACCTGATCTTGAAGATCAAGCACAAGGACCGATGCAAGCAGCCCCAGAGATGGCAATCACTCAAAAGATGGCAGTTGAGAGAATCAGCTCAATGCCTGCATATGTAGCAGAATTTAAAAAAGTGTATAAAGATGGAAATATCACATTCAAAAAAATAGCAGATTCTATCGGTGCATTTGAAAGAACTTTGGTTACACCTTCGCCATTTGACAAATTTCTTAACGGAGATGAAAAAGCTTTAACAGATGCACAAAAAAAAGGACTGAAAGTTTTTATTGATAAGGGTTGTGTAAGTTGTCATACAGGTGTAGGTATCGGAGGAAGTATGCAGCCATTTCCTGCTGTAAAACCATATAAATATGCAAACATAGGAGACTTTAAAGGTGACAAAAATTCTATGGTCAAGGTACCAACACTTAGAAATATAACACAAACTGCTCCTTATTTTCACAATGGTGCTGTTTGGTCACTAAGTGAAGCTATTAAAATCATGGGAGAAACACAGCTAGGACAAGATTTAACAAATGAAGAAGTAAAATCTATCAAAACATTTTTGACATCACTTACAGGGAAGAAACCAACAATCAACTATCCAATCCTTCCAACAGTTACAGAAACTACACCAAAACCAGTCACAAAATAAGACAGACAAGACAATCTCCAGGAATAGAGATTGTCTTATCTATTTATTACCCGTGAGCCATACTTTTTAATTTGATGCGTTTAAGTTTATACATCGCAACCAAATCATCTTCATCTAACTCTAACCTGTTACACAAATATCCAAGTTTAATCATAAGAAACTCTATATGATTTTGTTTCTTCATGTATGTAATAGCAGGTGGTGTTTTACCTATAGCGTGTGCTATTTCTTTGCCGGAAACTTTTTTCAAATCACCCATCGAAAACCCCTTTTTTTATTGATAAAAGAAGTATAACAATTAGATGTGTCAAAGATGTGTCAAATTTAAACTATTTTAATTAATTTTGCTATTTATGTAATTAAAGAATTATTAAAAATTTAGTACCTTCACTCAGTCTCTCGATAAGAATTTCACCTCGCATATGTTTTTCTACAATAATCTTTGTCATGTACAAACCCAACCCCATTGAATCTTTTTTTGTAGTAAAATATGGTTGAAATATTTTTTGCATAACTTCTTGAGAAATAGGTGTACCACTATTTTCAACTGCAATAATAATTCGTTTGCCATGACGATACAACCTAAGTGTAATCATGCCACCTTGATCTGTTGCATCTATCGCATTTTTAATGAGATTTAGCATCACTTGTAAAAATTCATTTCGATACAATTTAATCTCAATATCATCAGTAAGTTTTTGTATAACTTGTATATCTTTTTTTTCAAGTGCATTATTTAAAAATGTAACTGATCTTTCAATAAGTTCTTTTAAATTTACTACTTTTAAAACAGTTGTAGGTTTATAAAAGGTACGAAAATCTTCAATCGTTTCACTCATATACTCAATACTCTCTTCTATCTCTTCGCAACTATTATCTAGTTGCTTTTTCGTACACTTTTCATCACCTAGTTCTACACGCATTAGTGCTACAATCGAAGCTATTTTATTGATAGGTTGTCTCCATTGGTGTGCGATCATACTAAAAAGCTCACCTATGAGTGCTTGTTTGGTACGAAACATCATCTTCTCATGACTATCATTGATCTGTTCTTCATATAAACGAAATCTTTTATAAATAATATAGGAAAGATATAATGACAAAAACATCGATACAACTAATGCTATACCTAGCAACATCAAATCTTTTTTCACATTGTGAATTTTATGTGCCTGTGCATATCTTCCTTCTCTTACACCCAATGCACGATTTGTAAGAGATTTTTCTCCAACTATATACCAATTGTATTTTTCAATATATTGACTATAAAAAATTTCATTTTCTTGAACAAATGAACCATTTTTTGCATATTTTTTTAAACTAGATGAGACATGATCTTCAGGACAGTAAACAATATTTTGATGGTAATCCAAAATAAAGAAAAAACCATTATCAAACCTGGCATTTGCACCAATAAATTTTAAGATATCTTCTTTAACGCTATCTTGCACCTCATCTATATATAAACCAGCTCCAATATACAAAGAATTACAAGATATTTTTTTCACATATGCAAGCTTATCATACATCATATCACGCCTATAGCCAGGCTTATACCAGCTATAACCGATAAATCCCTCTCCTTCATATCGAATAAGCCTGTTAAAATCTTTCACAAAAGCAATATCATACATATCTTTGACATGAAGAATATTTCTATGCTCTAACGTTTTATCAAAGTGCTGATACACATACCCACTTGTATCCATGACAAAAAGATTACCGCGATAAGGTGCTAATTTGACATCTTTTAAAGCACTTAACATAATTTTTTTACTGCGTGTATTATGATATATATTATCAGCTATATTTGCACTAGCTTTTACAAAACTTTTCAAATCTGATGTCATTTGATCAGTAATTTTTTGATCATAATAAGATATAGACTTTATCAGAGTTGTTGTCTTCTCTTTTAATATATCTTTTTGACTCTGTATGTAGCTTTGTGTATATTTTTGTACCTCTTTTGAGATATCGTTTTCTTGCATATACTTTAGAAATATATAAGACATTGAGCCATAAACGAACAATACAGCCAAAGGAAACAGAACGATTAAAAGAGTGATACGCTTTTGAGAAATTTTTGGCTTCAAAGCTATTTTTCTATGTAGTAGCCTAAACTTTGCTTATTTTTTAGCAAATTTTGAGGCATCTTCTTTCGTAAAATTTTAATGAATGAGCGAATAGCATATGATGTAGGAGGTTGTTCTTTCCAAATAAGATCGATATCATCATAAGTAACATTACCTTTTGAAGATAATATCTCTAAAAATTCTAACTCTTTTGCAGTCAATGTATATGCACGATCCCCGGTGATGATGATTCCTTGCGTTTTATCTACTATACACTCATCATTAAGTCGAAAATGATTACTATTCATAAAACTCTCATCCAATTTTACTAAAAGCTCATGGAGTTTTCTAGAAGTAAAAGGTTTGACGATATATTTATCCAATCCAAGTTCAACTGATTCAAGCAGATAATCAGTTCTTGTATATGCGGAGATCACCACAATAGGAATAGAACTATTTAATTTTCGTATCTTTTTAATAAGATTAATACCGCTTAATTTTGGAAGTTCTATATCTACAATCAATAAATCAACTTTATATTGTAAAAATTTTTTATAACCATCTTCCCCATCAACAGCTGTGTATATATGATAAAAATAATTTTGAAGTAACTTTGATATATTTTTCAATACAACAGCATCATCTTCTATATAAAGAATTGTTTTATTTTTTAAATTATTATACATTTACACCCATTAATTAGAAATATTTTAGTTATTCTAAGCTAGACTATTGTATCAGATTTCTTATAAAATTTTTCTACATTAAATATTTTATACATTAACAAAGGAGATAAATGCAAAATGAACTACACTTCACTCTCGACAATAGTACAGTTGAAGAGATAAAATTATTTTCTGAAATTTTGAAAAAGGATTATAACACTATTTTACATGAAGCACTGCAACAATACTTCGACAATGCCAGAAAACAAATGCTAGAAAAAAACCTTGAAGATGAAAATATGCAAACTAATTTAGACTATGATGAATTTTGGGATGGAGTAGATATATAATAGAATTATAATTTTACACTTATCAATAATGATAGCGACATGAAATGATAACTATCATTTTTTCTTCTATTGCATAAACTAGTCTATTTGTATCATCAATACGACGAGAATAAAAACCTGATAGATTGGCTTTTAAAGCTTCTGGCTTACCTATACCATCATAAGGATCACGAAGCGTTGCCTCAATAAGTTTATTGATACGTTTGAGTGTCTTTTTATCTTGTGTTTGCCAATAGATATAACTATCCCATGCTTCCCTTGTCCAAGTAAGTTTTCTACTCATCTATCAGCATATGTTCCTGAAATTCACCAGAATGATATTGTCCAATAGATTTTTCAAGGTGCTTTAAATTTGCAGGAGATTTTAACAAATGTAATGTTTCCTCAATAGCATTGAAATATTTTAAAGACATCACAACTGCATCTTCTCCATCACGCCTGTTTATAATGGTTATATCACAGTTTTTTGATACTCCATCTAAAATATTTTTCAAATTATTTCGTGCTTGTGTATAATTTACAACTGTCATAACAAAATCCTAACCTGTCCAATTAATTGTACAATTATATCTTCTTAACATCTATCTGTCAAGAAAAGATTTTTATTATGCCCTTTTGGCATAAAATTCTTTTTTATATGCTTGAAATTCTCCATTTAAAATCGCTTCTCTTACTTCTCTCATGAGTGTTAAATAATAATGCAGATTATGTAAAGATGCTAATCTAAAATAAGTTAACTCTTTCGCACGGTAGAGATGATTTAAATACCCTCTTGAATAATTTTTACAGGTGTGACAATCACAACTGCTGTCAATTGGTTCATCACTTAACTTATGTTTTGCACCTTTTATATTGAGTTTGCCAAATGATGTAAAAAGTGTTCCATTTCTTGCATTTCTTGTAGGCATCACACAATCAAACATATCAACACCCCTCTCAATATTTTCAATCAAGTCTTCAGGAGTACCTACTCCCATAAGATATCGAGGTTTATCTTTTGGTAAAAAAGGCACTGTAAACTCTACAGTATCATACATATCAGCATTTGCTTCACCAACACTAAGTCCACCTATAGCAAAACCATCAAAATCTAATTCTGTTAGCTGAGTAGCAGATAGTTTACGAAAATCTTTATCTATTCCCCCTTGCACAATTGCAAAGATATTTTGTTCTACTCCTATCCCCTCTTGTTGTTTTTGTCTGTGGTACTCTATCGAAGCTTTAGCCCAGTTTGTCGTCCTCTCAATAGATAATTTAATCCTCTCTTTTTGGGCAGGTAGTGCAATCAAATCATCAAGTATCATCATGATATCGCTACCTAAATTATACTGGATGTCTAATACTTTTTGTGGAGTAAAATAGTGAGAAGAACCATCGATATGGCTTTTAAAGTGTATACCGTTTTCATCAGGTTTTGAGATATTTGAAAGAGAAAATGCCTGGAACCCTCCACTGTCTGTTAAAAAACTTTTGGGATAATTGGCAAATTGGTGCAAACCTCCAAAATGGGCTACAGTTTTATCGCCTGGACGAAGATAGAGGTGGTAAGTATTTGCAAGAATAATATCTGTATGTAAAAGTTCTAACATATCATAACTATCAAGTGCTTTAACAGTACCTACTGTACCTACTGGCATGAAAACAGGAGTTTGAATCACACTATGTGCAGTAGTAATTGTACAAGCTCTGGCACTACCATCACATTTTTCGACTTGAAACTTCATCGGTACTTCCTTGAGACTTTGATAATTGGTGATTATAGTAAAGATTGTGTTAAAAGGTTAAATTTTAAATTTTTTTATATTAAAGATAAAACTATTTTCATACTTAGTAAATAAGAGCTTTATTGACTTATATCAATCATAACGACTTTTAATAGTAGTATAATACGCTTTGTAGTAGGAAATTTTTACAAAGGAGGTATTACGATGAAATCAATCGTAAAAAAACTGTCGCTAATTGCGATCGGTACAATGGTAAGTGTATCATTCAGTAGTGCAGCAACAGAGCTTGATAAAGTTATGAAAGACAGAGGTCTTTCACAAGCTGATTTGCTAGCAGCTGCTAAAACATACACACCAAGCGGTGGACGGGATAAATATATCGTTTTCAGTTCAGGTGGTCAATCTGGACAAATCATGGTATATGGTGTTCCATCTATGAGAATATTAAAATATATAGGTGTCTTTACACCAGAACCTTGGCAAGGTTGGGGTTATGATGATGATACCAAAAAAGTTTTGGCTGAGGGTAATATCCGTGGCAAAAAGATAACTTGGGGTGATACTCACCATCCAGCTATCTCAGAAACTGATGGTAAGTATGATGGTAAATGGCTTGTTATCAACGATAAAGCCAATCCACGTATCGCTGTTATTGACTTAAGTGACTTCGTTACAAAACAAATTGTTGTAAACCCTGTTTTCAAATCGGATCATGGTGGAGCATTTTTTACACCAAATAGTGAGTATATCCTAGAAGCATGCCAATATGCAGCACCTTTGGATAATAATTATCATCCTATAGAAGAGTACAAAGAGACTTATAGAGGTGGTGTAACAGTTTGGAAATTCAATCATGAAACAGGTAAAATAGAACCTAAAAAATCTTTCACTATTGAACTCCCACCATATATGCAAGATTTATCAGATTCAGGTAAAGAGGCTTGTGCTGGTTGGGGATTTACCAACTCATTTAACTCAGAAATGTATACAGGTGGTATCGAAAAAGGACTTCCTCCGTTTGAAGCAGGATGTAGTCGTAATGACACAGACTTCTTACAAGTATATAACTGGAAAAAATTGGCAGAACTTGCAAAAGATGATAAAAATGTAAAAATTATCAATGGAGCAAGAGTAGTTCCTATAGATGTAGCAGTTAAAAACAATGCTCTATTTTTGATCCCTGAACCAAAATCTCCTCATGGTGTGGATGTTTCACCAGATGGTAAATATATCGTAGTTTGTGGTAAATTAGATACACATGCTACTGTTTATGGCTGGGATAAAATCCAAAAATTAATCAAAAATAAAGATTATGTAGGCAAAGATCCATATGGTATTCCTATCTTAGATCTCAAAAAAGCAGCACATTGTCAAGCAGAGTTGGGTCTTGGACCACTACATAACCAATATGGTAAACATTGGAAAGATAAAGGTGAAATATATACTTCACTATATGTTGATAGTCAAGTTGTAAAATGGAACTATCTTACTTGTAAAGTAGAAGATAGACAAAATGTAAACTACAATATCGGTCACCTTTGTGGTATGGAAGGCAAAACCGAAGATCCTCAAGGGGATTATATCATTGCACTTAACAAACTAGCAATCGATAGATTTAATGAGATTGGGCCATTGCATCCACAAAATCATCAATTGATTGATATTCGTGGCAAAAAAATGCAACTCCTTTACGATATGCCAGTTCCACTTGGTGAGCCGCATCAAGCTGTTGCTATTCGTGCAAGTAAACTTCATACACATGTACGCTACAAAATGGGTACAAATGCTTTTACAGGCAAAACACATGAAGGGAAAACACTTGCAGGTCAAGAGAAAATTGTAAGAAAAGGTAATCATGTTTATGTCTATGGTACGATGGTAAGAAGTCATATCAATCCTGAACATGTCACTGTCAATAAAGGTGATACAGTTACTTTCTACCTCACAAACCTTGAACGTGCAGAAGATGAAACACATGGATTTACAGTAGATGATTATAATGTACATACATCACTCGAACCAGGAAAAACAGTTGCCGTAACTTTTAAAGCCGATAGAGAAGGTGTTTTTCCTTACTACTGTACAGAATTTTGTTCTGCTCTACACTTAGAGATGATGGGTTATTTGATGGTAAAAGATCCAAACAAAAAATATACAGCAGCAGCCAAACTTAAAATGGCAAAAATGTCACCAGAACAACTCAAAGCTGAGTATGACAAAACAGTCGCAACAAACAAAGCTACAGATGCAGTTATCCAAAGCGTTGTGAAATTCCTTAAAGCAAATCACTTTGAAAAGTATCCAACGGTTAAAAATCTTGTAACAGATGCACTTGATCAATATGGAAAAATAGCAGATCAGAAGAAAAAATCTGATGAAGCTGTTAAAGCTGGTGATTTAAACAAAGCGATTTTATTTGAGAATATGATTTGGCAATATATGGTAAAAACAGCAGATGTTGGAATCCGTGCCAAAGATTTACTTGTCAAGAAAATTGCAACTCCTATGAATGCAGCACAACAAAGAGGTCATGCAGCATATCTTGAAGGTGGTTGTAATGGTTGTCACGTCATCGGTAAAGTAAGCTCAGGTCCAGACTTGGTAGGAGTTCTAGGACGTCATGAAAATGGTGAAAAATGGGTCAAACAATGGATTATGCATCCTGAAAAAATGTATGATAATGATTACATCAAATCAATGACTAATTACTTTAACCTAAGAATGCCTAACCAAGGTATGAGTGAAGAACAAACAGATGATATTATCGAATATCTCAAATGGATTGATAAGAACGCAAACTTGTTCTAATCTAAATTACTCAGATAACGGAGAATCTAACTCCGTTATCTGACACTATATATCATTGTGTTTTTTATGAAGATACAATAGTGTATAGTTATAATAATTTTTTATAATCAAAACTAAATTTTAATGGAGGATGGGGAAGATGAATAAATCTCTAATGAAATCAAGAATTTTTACATTTTTAGCGTTTGGATTGTTGATGTACTTTTTTGTGATACCTGCTGTTTTTACACATAATGTAGTGGAGATGAAAAAAGATGGGCTTGGTGATAAAATTTCATCACTTAGTGTCAAGGTATGGAATTATTATAACAAAGGAGCTTACGTAAGTCCTACAGTGCCTAAAGATGTTGCCGGAGATTTAAAAAAATTGATTGATGAAGATATGGAAGTTGGCGTAGCTACCACACCAATTTGGTATGTTGCACTTGAAGCACCAAACTATCCAAAAGAGTCTTTCCCAAACGGTATACCTGTATATTATCATTTTGATGGATTTAGTGGTGATGTATTTGAGATGGAGACTATCAACCATTTTATAGGGATGGATCCAATGGACAGAGGAGCACCTTATCTAAGAGCAGCTGCACCTTATGCCCTGATTTTTGTAGCACTGATTTTTGTTTTTTATATGTTGTTTAATTCAAAAATACTTGATCTCTTGATGTTGATTCCTGTTGCATTACCTGTAATATTTTTGGGCTTTTATGCTTACTGGCTCTATTGGTTTGGACATCATATGCATCAGTGGGGTGCTTTTAAAATCAAACCTTTTACACCTACTGTATTTGGTGATGGGAAAGTGGCACAATTTACCACACACTCTTATCCTACAACTGGGTTTTGGTTATTGATAGCTATTAGTATTTTAAGTTTGTTAGCGATTGTTTCTAAAAGAAAAGCTTTAAAAGCACAAGAAAAATAAGAAGTTAGGGTATTGATTATGAAAGCTTTGACAGGACTTTTTTTAGCATTGTCACTTTATGCAAACCTTTTACAAGATGCAATTGACAATGCACCTAAAGGATCAAAGCTAGATCTTCCTGAAGGTGTTTATAAAGGAAATATCATCATCAATAAACCTCTTATTATAGAAGGTAAAAGTCATAAGACTATCATAGATGGAGATGGAAACAGCACAGTTGTGAAGATAAAAAGTTCTTTTGTTACACTTAAAAATCTTACTATCAGACATAGTGGTGCAGAACATGAGAGAGTTGATGCTGGTGTTTCACTCGCAAAAGTAAAACATTGTAATGTCATAAACTGTCATCTTGAAGATGTACTATTTGGTATCGATTTACAACAAACAGATGAAAGTAATATTAGTGGCAACTTCATAACATCCAAACCATTTGAATTAGGACTAAGAGGTGATGCTATACGACTTTGGTATAGTACAGACAATACACTAACATACAATCATATCACAAAATCAAGAGACTTTGTAGTTTGGTATTCACATGGAAATTTGATTGCACATAACTATGGTGAATATGGTAGATATTCCCTGCATTTTATGTATACAGGTAAAAATATTGTAAAAGATAATGAATTTGTTCATAATTCTGTCGGTATTTTTTTCATGTATTCACAAGACACTATAGCAACTGGAAATATCGTAAGAAATTCTATGGGAACAACTGGTCTTGGTATAGGATTAAAAGACTCTTCCAACTACACCATCAAAGACAATACAATTATCTATTGTGCCAGAGGATTATATCTTGATCGTTCACCATTTGAACCAGATACCATAAACGATATAGAAAACAATCGTATACTTTACAATAGTGAAGGTGTGCATTTTCACTCTTTAAGCTTACACAATATCTTTAAAAATAATATTATCAAAGGCAATATAGATACAGTTATCAACGACTCATACAATACAAGAGTAACTGAAAATGTTTGGGATGGTAATTATTGGGATGATTATGAAGGATTTGATAAAGATAATGACGGTACGGGAGATACGCCATATAACCTATACTATTATGCTGACAAATTATGGCTTTTAAATCCTAATATAAAGTTTTTTTATGGCTCTCCTGTGATTTCAATACTTAACTTTTTAGCAAAACTTGCACCTATTTCACAGCCGGTTAAGTTGCTTACAGACAAACATCCTAAAATGATGGAGGGGAAATTATTATGAAGATGGAAGATAAAAAGAGAAGAGATTTTATCAAACAAATAGCTGGATTAGGTGTACTTGGTATAGCAGCAACAGCAGGTATATACTTTGCACCTAAGCTAAAAGCAGATGAAGCAATTTTAAGACCTCCTGGAGCTGTTGAAGAAGATGCTTTTTTAGACCTTTGTATAAAGTGTGGTCAATGTTTACAGGTATGCCCTTATGATTCTATCTTTTTAGAGGGCGTCAAAGGTGGTGCAAGTATGGGTATGGCATATATTGATCCAACTAAAAGAGGATGTTATTTATGTGAAGCATTTCCTTGCATTTTGGCTTGTCCAACAGGTGCATTAGATCATGAAAGTGACACGATCGATAAAGTGCATATGGGCATGGCAGTCATTGTCAATGAAAATGCTTGTTTGGCTTTGAAAAAAGAGAATGTACCAAGCAAAGCTATTGATAAAATATATGATCATACAAAAATTTTATCAAAAAAAGAGCATCGAGAACATAAAGTAATAATGAGAGGTGATGAAAGCGAGAAAGAAGAGTTGCAAAAGAAATTACTTCAAAAACTCGAAAATTTTAGAGATAAATCATGTACAATTTGTGCAGATTTATGCCCTTTCACACCAAATCCACAAGATGCTATTGGTATGGTTTCCAAAAATGGCGGATTAATTCCACAAATAAGAGAGGCATGTGTTGGATGTGGAGCTTGTGTGGAATTGTGTCCGACACAAGTGCTTAAAGTTGTACCAAATGCAACATATGAAGATATCTATGGGAAGGGAAAACAAAATGGATAAGAAAAAATATTTAGCACCTTTATTATTTGGTGTATTGTTATTTACTGGATGTGGTGATAGTAAAAAAGAGACACCACAAAACACAACACAGCCAACAATCAAAGTCACTAAAAACGCTGTAAACACCAATGTTAAAGAGGGTGCTTCAAAAAGCAATAGTGGGCAATTTTATTATAGTTACAACAAAGAGAAAAATGGCTCAAATTATAATGCACAAGATAGTAAAAACAGAACAACTATTGATGCTTATTTACACATCAAATCACCTTATGAAAAAGTACGTATTACACTAATGATTAAAAGACTCAGTACTGATTATATTATCAAATGCTCAGCTTGTCATGATGACTATGCAAATGGTGTTATAGGACCTTCACTTCTGGATAAAAATGCAACATTTATATATAACAGAATACAAGCCTTTAAAACAGGAAAAAGGAAAAATGTCTTAATGAAAGAACTTGTATCACAAATAGATGATAAAAAATTAAAATCTATTGCACAAGAGATAGCAAACTTTAATAAAGAGATTAGAAAAATGAGGAGAGGGAAATGATAAAAATTATAATAGCAGCAATCGCAACACTATTGGCAATATGGGCAAGTGTATATATGATAGGATTAGATTCAGAAGTACATAAACTAGATAAGATATCCAAACTTATCAAAAGCACTGCAATGGAAGATAAAAAAATCAAAGTTGAACAAACTACTATCAAATCTACGCCAGTACAATCCGCACAAACAACTTCTACAAACACTAAAGACAAAGAGATAGAAGATAAGTTAAAAGCACTTAAAGAAAAGGCAGGAAATATTGCAGCATTTAAAGTAAGTACACTCTACAAAAAAAACTGTTCCTCTTGTCATGGAAATATAGGACAGGGAATCATCGGTCCAAAACTTATGGGACAATCAGAAGAAGTGATACTCAAAGATTTACAAGATTTTAAAAGTGGTAAAAGAAAAAATTATGTCATGTATGGTTTACTCTCCAAACTAAAAGAGGAACAACTTCAATCACTTGCCAAAGAGATAGGGACATTTCAAGCAAAACTGGATGAAGCAACGAAATAATTTTGAACTAATTTAAGGAGGGGAAGATGGATAAATATAATGCCAAAATAAAAGATATAGTTAATGCTCCTTTTTGGTCTACTTTTTATTATAAGAACAAAAAAGGGAAAACAAAACTAACCATCAGGGCATGGAGATGGCTGAGTATTATTACAATTAATCTTGCCTTTTTTCTCTCCTTTTTTATAGATTTTCAATTTTTAGAAGGTACTCTAAACGGTTCAAGGTTATTGGGCTTTCACATGATTGATCCATTTACAGCCTTGGAAATATTTGCTGCCCAGCATCATATACATACCAATGTCATTATCGGAAGTGCAACACTTCTTACTTTTTATTTTTTAGCAGGGGGGAAAGCTTACTGTTCATGGGTATGTCCATATGGGCTTTTGAGTGAAATAGGTGAATATATACATAAAAAACTTGTAAGAAAGAAGATCATAAAAGAGAGAAAATTCAACCCAAATATCCGCTTTTTATTTTGGGTTATTTTTCTTATAGCTGCTGGGGTAGATGGATATTTGGTTTTTGAAGTTTTTAATCCTATTGGGATATTAAGCCGTGCTATTACTTATGGCTGGAGTTTGGCATTGAGCTGGGTTGTTATTATATTATTGATTGAGATATTTTATTCTCGCAGAGCCTGGTGTAAATATGTCTGTCCTGTGGGAACAACTTACAATCTACTCGGCTGGATTGGTATGACAAAAGTCAAATGGGACATGGATAAATGTGATCACTGTGGAGCTTGTTTAGATGCTTGTTTTGAAGATCATGTACTAGAATTTATCAAACCAAAAAATGATAAAAAACGACATGAAAAAGGTATTACAAAACAATTAGTCGTAAATGGTGACTGCACACTTTGTGGAAGATGTTTTGATGTTTGTCATACAGATGCTTATAATTATGATTTTAGATTGAAAGATTTGGTATAGATGTTAGTAATTACTAAAAATGTAACTAAAAAATTTTTAGGGACTAAAGTTTTAGATGATGTAAATATCACGATAAATCATGGAGATAAAATCGCAATGATGGGACCAAATGGTGCGGGTAAAACAACACTGGTTCGAGCAATCTTAGGATTTTATCATGTAGATGATGGAGAGATAAGAGTAGATGGATTTGATCCTGTCAAAAATAGAGTTAAAGTTCTAAAACATATCAGCTTCATCCCACAGCTTCCTCCCCCTGTCAAACTTAGCATAGATGAACTTATCTCTTATGTCGCAAAAAGTTCATCATTGCAAGAAGATCATATTTATACAGAATCTCAAAAAATGAATCTTGATTTAAAAAAGCATGGCAGTAAACCATTTTTTAAACTTTCAGGTGGCATGAAACAAAAACTTTTAATTGCTATCGCTTTGGCTAAAAAAAGTGATTTACTTATTTTTGATGAACCTACTGCCAATCTTGATCCTAAAGGCAGAGAAAATTTTTATCATCTATTATCCAAGATAGATAACAAGTGTGCAACTCTTTTCATCACACATAGACTAGATGAGATAGAAGGATTGGTAAATAGAAAAATTTATATGGATTTAGGGAAAGTGGTAGAAGATGAAAAGATATAATTTTATCATTTTTATGACTATATTTTTAATGACAGTTTTTTTGGGATGTGAAAAAAAACCAATTGGCGAAGCAGCCCAAATGCATTGGGATAGAGATATGTGCGAACGATGCAAAATGGCAATCAGCGAGAGAAAGTATGCTGTTCAAATCATAAATCCAACAAATGGGAAAGTGTATAAATTTGATGACATAGGTTGTGCTGTTTTATGGTTGGATGAAGAAAAAATTCCCTGGAAAGATAAAGCTATCATCTGGATAACTGATGCCAAAACAGGCAAATGGATAGATGCCAAAAAAGCACAATATACCGATGACTCGATAACCCCTATGGCATTTGGATTTGCTGCTTTTTCTCCAAATACCATACCCAAAAATCACCAGGCACATGATTTTAACTATATAATCAAGAAAGTTTTTGAAATAGAAAAATTAAATACACAAAAAGTTAGGGGAGAATGATGAAAAATCTTATGCTAATTGCTTATTTGGATATCAAAGAATCCCTTCGTTCAAAATGGTTTTATGTTTATGCTTTAGTCTTTGGAGGATTAATGGCTCTGTTTTTTATCACAGGTGTTTCTGATGCTGTTGTTATGGGATTTACAGGACTTAGTCGTATGCTTTTGATTTTTATTCAAGTTACTATTATTATCTTACCTATTTTTATTTTGATTACAACTGTCAAGTCTATCAGCGGAGATAGAGAGAGTAATGTATTAGAATATATGCTCTCTTTTCCTGTTTCACTTAAAGATTACTATTGGGGCAAAATGCTTGGACGCTTCTTGACAGTTTTTATGCCTGTATTTTTGGCTCTTGTGCTAGGTGTAATTTTTGGACTAATCAAAGGAGGAAATCTTCCTTGGGGTATGGTATTTTTATATTCTATTTTGCTTTTTAGCCTCTGTTTTGTCTTTTTAGGCATAGCATTTTTCCTATCTACTATCGTCAAATCCACAGATGTAGCATTAGGAAGTTCTTTTGTAGTTTGGATTGTATTATTGGCATTTATCGATATCGCATTGATTGGCTTGATGCTACAAAACAGAGTTGGAGATGGCACGATTATCACATTGGCACTTTTAAATCCTATAGAAGTTTTTCGTATTGGAGCTATCTCACTTTTTGATCCAGAACTCACAGTTATAGGACCTGTTGCTTATTATCTCTTAGATACATTAGGCTCTAAACTTTTAATAACTTATGCGATTATATATCCTATTGTTATTGGTGCTTTGTTTGCATTTTTAGGATATATTGCTTTTAAGAAAAAAGATCTTTTATAAGGGGAAAAAATGAAAATATTATTATCAGTCATTATATTTTGCACAACTATATTAGCAAATGAGATAAAACTTATTGACAAAAATGCTACTGATCCAGTCTATATTCTGCCATTGAAAAAATACCCAAAATGGCTTTGTGAAGCAGAACTTAAAAATGGCAAAAAAGTACAGTTTGTATCTGTGAAATCCATGATGCAAGTATATCAACACCAAGACTATTTTCAAAGACATAAATTTATAGATGACAATATATCTAAAATATTTATTCAAGATTTTATCAGTGGGAGAAAAGTTGATGCAACTAAAGCAATATACCTTTTTGGAAGTCGATTAGTAGGACCACACGGAGATGATCTAATACCATTTGAAAATAAAAACAATGCTAAAATTTTTATGATGAAAAATGGCGGAACAAAGATACTACCCTTCACCCGCCTAAAAAAAGGACTAATAAAATACCTTGATATGTGAGAGCGTTAAGAAAATGACAATAATTTGTCATTTTTAGCTCGGAACCTGAGCTCATGTGCTTTAGCACGAGCGATGGCATAAATGTGTTAAGAAAATGACAATAGTTTGTCATTTTTAGCTCGGAACCTGAGTCCATGTGCTTTAGCACGGACGATGGCATAAATGCGTTAAGAAAACGACAACTACTTGTCATTTTTAGCTAGAAACCTAAGTCCATATGCTTTTTAGCACAGACAATGGTGGCAATGCGTTAAGATTTAAAACAAAGGAGACCACATGAAAAGACCAGAACCAATCAATGAAGAGATAGAACTAAAAAACAATGTTTATATCGAAAGCGATACAGATCTCAAAGGAATTATCACCTATGTCAATGACTACTTTGCGGAAATTTCACGATACAGTCCCCAAGAGTTGATAGGACAGCCTCACTCAATAGTACGACATCCAGATATGCCCAAAATTTTATTTAAAATTCTTTGGGATAGGCTAAAAAATGGTGAAAATTTTGTAGCTGCTATTAAAAATATGGCAAAAGATGGCAGATATTATTGGGTATTTACTGACTTTGAACCATTAAAAGATGATGATGGGAAAACAATAGGATATAGAGCTTCACGCAAAAAAATCTCAAAACATGTCACAGATACACTAGATCCATTATACAAAAAATTAACAGCAATAGAAAAAGAAAGTGGTATGGAAGAGAGTGAAAAATATCTTAATAAATTTTTAAAAGAGCATGGAGATGATATCACAGTAGATAATCTTTTGGAAAATATACATAGGTTATACTAAAAGTTTTCCACTTTCAAGATATATTACCCTTGAGGCAATCTCTTTTGCCTCTTCTTCATTGTGAGTTACATAAATGAGTGTAAATCCAAACTTTTTTTGTAGTTTTAAGATATTCATTCTGATATCTTGATTTAAGCTTTTGTTTAAACTTGAAAGTGGCTCATCCATCAAAAGGATTTTGGGTACGGTTATCAAAGCTCTCGCTAGTGCTACTCGTTGCTGCTCACCTCCTGAAAGATTTTGGATGTTTTTATTTTCATAACCCTCTAATTGCATAATCTT
>Ga0256833_1001439_pt1 | contig 17582 bp, 13 predicted proteins | sample 356284metaG_FD_190535 | JGI IMG/M metagenome (GOLD analysis project Ga0256833, IMG submission 190535) | Hydrothermal vent microbial communities from Mid Atlantic Ridge, Atlantic Ocean - 356-284 | ecosystem: Environmental > Aquatic > Marine > Hydrothermal vents | place: Atlantic Ocean: Mid... | reverse complement strand
TTCATGAGCTTCTCAAAGCCCGGAGACGTTGACCGCGGCGCGCCCTCTCCACTATGCTTGCTTTATGGCTTGCTCGGGAAGAGTAGGCGGCATGGCAGCGGTTACAGAGAGGGTTTCCAGTGGCTGAGAGGAACCACCGCGGAGCCGTCGAAGGTCGCCCGAGTCGCCGCGGGAAGAACGGCTAGCCAGCTCAGTAGACCCCGCCGGGTACGCCCGATATAGCGTGAAAGAGTGCGGGATCAAGGCTTGCAGCCCGTGATCGGCTGCCTGTGGCGCGCACCGAATAGAGCCACGAGCCGCGGCCGCAGGCCGCTCCCGAAGCGCGGTGGTACCGCGGGGAAAATCCTCGTCCGCGCGCTAGCGCGGTCTTTTTATGCCGCTGGCGGGAGGTACGTTATGCAGGAACTATCCAAAAGCTACGACCCTCAAAGAGTAGAACTGCGCTGGGCGGAACGCTGGGCAAGCAAACCTTTCAGCGCCGATCCCAAGAGCGACAAACCTCCTTTTGTCATCATCATGCCGCCGCCCAACGTTACCGGGGTTTTGCACATGGGACACGCCCTCGACAACGCCCTGCAAGACGCGCTGATACGCTACAAGCGCCTGCGCGGCTACGAGGCGGTCTGGATACCAGGAACAGACCACGCCGGAATCGCTACTCAGGTGGTGGTGGAGCGCCTGCTGGCGAAAGAGGGCACGAACCGTCATGAGCTGGGACGCGCTAAGTTTCTGGAGCGCGTCTGGCGGTGGCGGGAGACCTCCGGCGGGCGCATACTCGATCAGTTAAAGCGGCTGGGCGCCAGCGCCGACTGGAGTCGTTTAGCCTTTACCATGGATGAAACTCGCAGTCGCGCGGTGCGTTACGCCTTCGTGCGCTACCACCACGAGGGCCTCATCTACCGTGGGCAACGCCTCCTCAACTGGTGCCCCCGTTGCGAGACTACCCTTTCGGACCTGGAGGTCAACAACACCCCCAGCCAGGGAACCCTCTATCAGATAAGCTACCCGCTCGAGGACGGTGGAGAGATACGAATAGCTACCGTGAGGCCCGAAACGATCTTCGCCGACGTCGCCATCGCCGTCCACCCCGAAGACGAACGCTACCGCCAGCTGCTGGGTAAAAAGGCGCGCATTCCGCTGACCGACGTCTGGATACCCATCATCGCTGATGAGGCTGTGGAGCAAGATTTTGGCACCGGCGCCCTGAAAATTACCCCCGCGCATGACCCCACCGACTACGAGGTAGGCCAGCGGCACGGCCTCGACGAGCCAAGCGTAATAGACCTGCGAGGAAAGCTGGTTTCTGAGAGGGTCCCCGAGCGCTTTCGCGGCCTGGACCGCTTCGCGGCGCGGGAAGCGGTAGCCGCGGCCCTGGAGGAAGAGGGTTACCTGCGCTCGAAGGAGCCGTATCAAATAGCCTTGGCTACCTGCGACCGCTGCGGCACGGCGGTGGAATACGCCCTCTTCCCGCAGTGGTGGTTGAAAATGAAACCGCTGGCCAATGAGGTAATTCCCAGGCTGCAGGAAGGAGACATCCGCTTTTTCCCCGACCGTTGGCGCAAAGTCAACATCGACTGGTTCGAAAACATCCGCGACTGGAACATCAGCCGCCAGCTCTGGTGGGGGCACCAGATACCCGCCTGGTACTGCCCCGAGGGTCACGTCACCGTGCCCCAACTAGAGAACTTCGACGAAGATCCCGCTCGCTGCTCGGTCTGTGGCAGCAGCGAGCTCGAGCGCGACCCCGACGTCCTCGACACCTGGTTCTCCTCGGCGCTGTGGCCCCTTTCGACGCTGGGCTGGCCAGAAAAGACAGACGATTACCTTAAGTTCTACCCTACCAGCGTAATGGTCACGGGCTACGACATCCTCTTTTTCTGGGTGAGCCGCATGGAGGTCTCGGGCTATCATTTTGACGGGCGTCGGCCCTTCGAAGCGGTGATGCTGCACGGGCTGGTGCTGGACGAAAAGGGTAAGAAGATGTCCAAGTCCAAGGGCAACGTCGTCGACCCGCTCGAGCTTGTCGAGGTCTACGGGGCGGACGCTCTGCGCTACGCCCTCATTCACCTAGCCAGTGGCGGTCAGGACATTCGCTTTGATCGCCGTTGGGTGGAGATGGGCCGCAACTTCGCCAACAAACTCTGGAACGCCGCCCGCTTCGTCTTCATGAATCGTGAGGGCTTCGAGGCCAAGATAGACGATGCCACTTTGGCCGACCGCTGGATGGCCACGCGCCTGCGTCGGGGAATCGAGAACATCACCCAGCTCTACGACGCCTACGAGTTGGCGCTGGCTAGCCGCGAGGTCTACCAGCTGGTCTGGAGCGAGTTCTGCGACTGGTACATCGAGGCCGCAAAGCCGGCGCTGCGCGCCGGCAACGCCGCCACCCTACGCGGCCTGGAAAACTCCCTCGAAGCCATTCTCAAACTGCTGCACCCCTTCATGCCCTTCGTCACCAGTGAGATTTACACGGTCCTCAAGCAGGATCCCCAGGCGGAGCTGGCGCTTGCGAGCTGGCCCGACCCCGAAAGCTTTGCGGAAGACGGCGAAGCCCTGGACCATTTCAAGACCTTGCAAGACGCGGTCACCGCGCTGCGCGGCCTGCGGGCCGAACTGGGCCTGCCCCCGCAGCAAGAACTACAAGTATTCGCCGAAGGTCCGGGGTTAGAGATATTACTGAATAACGCCGATTACTTCGGCTTCTTAGCGCGCGCCAAGGTACAGAGCGGCCGTCCCCAAGGCGCGATTAGCGCTGTCACTCCCCGGCTAACGCTCTGGCTCGAGCTGGCCGGTCTGGTTGACCTGGAAGACTGGAAGAAACGCCAACAGAAGAAAGCCTCCGAGCTGCGACGCCGCATAGAGGGACTGCAAAAGAAGCTCGCCAACAAAGGCTTTACCGAACGCGCCCCTCAAGAAGTCGTGGAGCGCGAGAAGCGCAACTTAGAAACGGCCAAGAACCAGCTGCGCCGCATAGAAGAGGTTCTGCTACAGTTCTGACACGGCCCGATTGCGACTGCTCGCCAGGACATTCTTCCATTGACTTGCTGGTAATTTTACATTATTAGTGAAGCCAGGGGTGAGTGTCATGAAAAACCGAGGCATGCTGCTCGCAGCCTTGCTGATACTGCTTGGCGGCTGCGTCCCCAGAGTTGAGGTGCGACTACCCCAACCGCCAGATCTATACACGCTAGGCCCGACTTACTTCTGTGGATACCGCAAGGGTTCGCCTCTGCCTCACCAGGTTTTCGCAGCGATTGGCGGCGACCCGGTGAGTATCACGCTGCTGGGCGGCGATTCCGCCGCCGTGGGGGTAGAAGAGTCTTACGCGCCAGAAGGAAGTGCGGGCGGCGAATCGCCCCTGCTGGGCTATCCCGGCGCCCTTAGCGGTTGCCTGCGACCCGCGCCCAGCACAGACTTCACGCCCGGCGGCAACTTTACTCTGGTTCATACTTTCGGGCCCGATCGGCAGAAAATCTACTCGCTAGACGAGTTAAACGCCAGCCCCAGGGGAATGCGCGCCTACCAAGCGCTCGACCTGCGCGGCGAACCGGTGGGCGTGCTGGTAATGATAGAAGAATGGGTAGACGCCGACTACAACGACGCGGTCTTACTGCTCAAAGGCGCCGCGCCGCTGCGGTAAAAAACAAAACTGGCCCGCCTGTTGAACGTCAATCCAAACTCAGTCGGGGAAAATCACACCCTTTTTGAGGATTATGCAGGCGTATAGCTTGGTCTCACTGGTGGCCACGATGGCGTAAGCGTCTTGGGCGCGATCGTAGTACTCAAAGCGATCAATGGCCTCGACTTTCGCTTCCTCGCCCGAGCGCGCCAGAACAGCGTCGAACTCCTTCCAGACCTCGGGCTTTTCGTCCTGGCCGTTGTCCATGTAGCAGACGTTGACGTCTGAAAAGGTATCGAGGGGCATCAGCTTTGTGACCGCCTCGACCATCTCCGGCGCACCCATGCCGTCGGCCCTGATTACCAACGGGCCCGCTGACTGCGCCGGATAATTACCGTCTACAATGGCGATCTCATCGCCGTGGCCCATCTCCGCGAGCACCATTAACAGCTCCGGCGATAGTTGTGGTGGCACACCCTTGAGCATAGACATACTTTCCTCCTTGCTATACCTCCGACTGCTTGTTCTTGAGGCTGTCTATCATTACCGCCAAGAAGATGACCGCCCCCTTCAGAAAGCTCTGCCAGAAGGGCGGTACGTTAAGGAGATTCATGCCGTTGTTGATAACCCCGATGAGCAAAACGCCAATTATGGTGCCAATGATGGTGCCCTTGCCGCCCATCAACGAGGCGCCGCCGATGATCACCGCAGCGATGGCGTCCAGCTCGTAGCCGGTGGCGGCGGTGGGCATGGCCGCGCCCAGTCGCCCGGTTAGCACCAGGCCCGCGATCGCGCAAGATATACCCGAGACCACGTAAACGAAGTACAAAACCCACCTTGTGCGTATTCCGGAGAGGGCCGCGGCCTTTATGTTCGAACCAACCGCATAAATATTACGCCCCAGCACGGTGCTGCGCAAGAGCATCTCCGCTACGAAGGCGTAGAGCAAGAAAATGATGATGGCCACCGATATGGGACCGATGTTTCCGGAGCCGAAAAACTCAAAAGCCGGCGGGAAGTCAAATATTGTCTTGCCGTCGCTAAACACCATGGTCAGGCCCCGCGCCATCGCCATGGTCGCCAGCGTCACGATGAAGGGCGCCATGCCGATTTTGGTTATGGAAAAGCCGTGGAAAAGGCCGACGGCCACGCCGAAAACAAGGTTGATGAGAATTACCAACCATACCGGAACGCCCCCATGCAACATCAGCGCCATGAGGACGCCTGAGAGGGCGACCACAGAGCCGACGGAGAGGTCTATGCCGGCGGTAAGGATAACGAAGGTCATACCGATGGCTATGATCCCCTGAATAGAGGATTGCAAGAGAATGTTTAGTAGGTTGAACTTGGTCATGAAGACCGGCGACATGAAAGCGAAGAAGGCCCCTATGGCCAAGAGGCCTAGAAAGACGATGAACTCGCTGCTGGAAAGAAGAGTCTTGCTTAGCTTCATGTTGTGGCCTCCCCTGCTGCGTCTACTTGCAGGCAGTACTTGAGTACGTTTTCTTCGGTTATTTCATCCCCCGTCAACTCGGCGGTTATCCTTCCCTCCGACATCGTATAAACCCTGTCTGCGCAGCCTATCACCTCGGGCAGCTCCGAACTAACGAAGACCACCGCTCTCCCCTCGGCCGCCAGATCGGCGATCAGCCGGTATATCTCCAGTTTGGCGCCCACGTCTATGCCTCGCGTCGGCTCGTCTAGCAAGACTATCTCCGGATCCTCTATCAACGCCTTGGCCAGGCAGACTTTTTGCTGGTTCCCACCGGAAAGGTTGTAAACGTCTACGTCTATGGAAGGCGCTTTGACGTTCAGCTTGGCGGCGAAATCAGCGGCGGCCCGGCGCTCTTGCCGCGGCAGGGTAAAACCGTTTTTGGTAAAACGCCCCACCTGTATAGCCAGATAAGTAATGTTCTTCCAGATGGGGTTCCCGAAAAAGAGGTTTTCTCCTTTTCTGTCTTCTGAGGAGTAGACGATGCCAGTTTTTATGGCGTCTAGCGGATGCCGTAATTTAGCAACCTTACCCCTTACCTTCACCGTTCCTTTCTTCAGGGGGCGTGCTCCTACCATAGCCTTCAGCAGCTCGGTCCTGCCAGAACCCAGCAGCCCGTATACGCCCACCACCTCTGATTTACGCAGCTTAAAGCTAACGTTTTTGAGGAGGTTGTCGGACAAACCTTCGGCCTGCAAAACTACCTCTTGGGGAGTATGCTGCCCCTTGTAGTAAATGTTTTTGATGTCTCTGCCGACCATTTTGGAAACGAGAAACTCCTCGTCGGCCTCTACGGTAGGCACCACCACTACCGTCTTGCCGTCTCTGAGAACGTGCACCCTCTGGGTAACCTGAAATATCTCGTCCAGGTGGTGAGAGACGTAAATGATGCCGATTCCCATCTCGCGCAGGCGGCGTATTACCGAAAATAGATTTTCTATTTCCGGACCGGTGAGGGATGATGTCGGCTCGTCCAATAGTAAAACCTTGGCTTTATAAGAAAGGGCTTTGGCGATCTCCACGGACTGCTTCACGCCTATCGGCAGGTCGGCCACTATGGCTTTCGGGTCAATGCCGTCCATGCCGCTGTCGCTGAGGATACTGCGCGTATCCCGGTACAGCTTTGCCCAGTCGACGAAAGCGCCGCGCCGTGGAAGCCTGTTGATAAAAACGTTCTCGGCAACGCTCAGGTGAGGTATTAGATTTAGCTCTTGATAAACGATGGAAATACCCGCGTCCAGGGCGTCTTTGGGGTTACGGAACTGTGCTTTCCTGCCGGAAAAGTAGATCTCACCCCTGGTAGGCGCATAGACGCCGCTGAGCAGCTTCATCAAGGTAGACTTACCCGCGCCGTTCTCCCCCACCAAGCCCAGTACCTCCCCCGCGTTAAGAGAGAGGGAGACGTCGTCTAGGGCAATCACGCCGGGGAAGACCTTGGTCAGGTTTCGGGTTTCCAGGATGGCTTTTGGATTCATCGTTTCCATTGCGAATTGATATAGTTGACGCTTTTCGTAGTCGAGTTTGTGGCTGGGAGCGCCTCTTGGGCGCTCCCAGCCTTGTACTTTAGCTTGCCAGCTACTTACTCGGCCCAGTTGGAGCGCTTGTCTACGTTGTCCTTGGTGACGGGAGTAAAGGGCGTGTAGAAGTGCTTGGGAATTTCTTTGCCGTTGAGGTAATCCACGGCGAAGCCCACGGCCTTTTCGCCCATCATCACGGGCTCCTGAGATATGGTGCAGTCAATGTAGCCCTGACGAATGAGGTCGAGGGCTTGTTTGATGCCGTCGATGCCGACGATGTAAATGTGGCCCGGCTCTCCTACCTTCTTGAGCTTGCCCATGGCCTTGAGGGCGCGGGCGGCGCCCACGGTGTTGTCGTCATTGTGGCCGTAAATGGCGTCTACGTTGGGGTGAGCCAGCACCAAGTTGGTGGTGACGGTGTAGGCCTTTTCCTGGTTGAAATCAGCGGGTTGCGAGGCGACGATCTTGAGACCTGGGTACTTTTTCATCTGCTCGTGGAAGCCCTTACCGCGGTCGCGGGCGGCCGTAGTACCCACCAGGCCCACCAGTTCTATTACGTTACCCTTGACCTCACCGTATTTGGCTTTCATGGCCTTGGCTATCAGGTCGGCGGCCAAGCGGCCCATGGCGACGTTATCGGTTTCCAAGAATGAGGTGACTTCCACACCGGTCACACCGCGATCGAGCGCGAAGACGGGAATACCCGCGGCCAGAGCCTTCTTTACCGCCGGCGCAATGGCTTCGGCGTCGCGCGGGTTGATGATGATTGCGCTAACCTTCTTGGTGATGAGGTCTTCCACGTCCGCCGCCTGCTTGGCGGAGTCGCCGTTGGCGTTGACGATTATGAGTTTGACGCCGTATTTTTCGGCTCCGTTCTTGACGCCTTTGGTCATACCGACGAAGAAGGCGTTGTTAAGGGTGCTGATCGAGTACCCTATGACGATGTCCTTCTGTGCAAAGGCCCCCAGCATCAGTGCGAAAGCTGCTACTAATAAAACCCTCATGTAACTTTTCATTTCCTACCTCCAATTAGTTTTTTTACCACACGAAGTCTATTACAGTTGCCCCTGGATGTCAATAAAACTTTTGCTACAAGTGGCAATTATTCAGTTTTGTCAAGTAATGCCAGCGACCGCCACCACTGCTCGATAGCCAGACCCAGGCAGCGCTCGCTGGCGTATCTGTAACTAAGGCGCAGACGCTCGAGCGCCTGCCTGGCCAAACACCATTTGCGTAGCGCCTGAGAGCTGCTGCGCATCTCGGCGAAGGTTTTTCCCTTTGCCTCGATCGCTATCAACTCGACCAGGCGGTCTGGGAAGGGCGGCCCGGCAGCCAGCGCCTTTTTCAGCTTCCGCAGCGTGGGCGGCTGCAGCAACTTCGAAAACGTTACCTCGCTCACGGCTAGAATGACGCCGTCCTTGATAGAGGGTTTTTCAGGAATGGCGAACCAGACGTCGGCGTCTTCGGGTCGCGCCAGCTCTATGCCTCTTTCTCGCAGAAAAGCCTCCCCTTCATCCACAGCAAAGGCTTTTAGGCCTTGCTCTCTGGCTTTGTTAAGAGCGAGGCGCGGCTGTAGCGGCAGTACGCGCCAGCCCTCGGCCTCGCACTCGAGCAGGCCTCCGTAACGGTAAGAAACGGCGCGCAGCTCCAAACTGCGTACACCCTGCCACTCGTTCTCCACCAGGCTAGCCGCCAGCTGCATTTCAGCGTCCGTTTTGAGCCGCGAGCCGTCATCTTTCCATTTGATGACGCGGACTGCGCCCAGGCTGAAGGCGACGTGCTTGCCGCCGGAAAGGCTCTTTACGTTAGAAGGCGCGCCGCCAAAAAAGAAGACGGGAGAAGGATTGCCGTGCCCAAAAGGCTCCAGCAGCAGGAGGCTGCGGTAGACCTCGGCCATGGCGTCTCCAGCGAGACCGCCATCCAAAAGCAGCTGCGGCTGGGGAACGTCCTGCGCCGCCACGTACTCATTGATCGCTCGGCGGAATTCGGGAATCTTCTCCTCTTCTATCGAAAATCCCGCGGCCCCGGCGTGGCCGCCGTAGCCTAAGAGATGCTCCTCTGCCGCGGCCAGAGCCTTCACCGCGCTGACTCCAGGCGTACTGCGCACCGAACCCTTGCCCTGGGCGATTATGAATACCGGCTTGAGGTAACGCTCCACGATCCTGCTGGCGACAATGCCCATTACTCCGGGGTGACCCGCGGGATCGTGCACCACCAGAGCGGCGTCGCTGTCCTCAATGTCTTCCTGCACGCGGCTGAGCATCTCCTCTTCGATGCGCTGTCTTTGAGAATTGAGCTCATCCAGTCGTTCGATTAGCTGACGGGCTCGAGCTTCATCCTCGGTAGTAAGAGCCTCGAAAGCGGTGTCGGCCTCCCCCAGCCGGCCCGCCGCGTTTATTCGTGGAGCAATGCGAAACGCCAGCTCCATCGCCGTACACTTGCTGCAGTGGCGCTCCGCCAGCAGACGCAGGCCTACGTGATGCGAGCTCCGTAAACGCGCCAACCCTTCTTTGACCAAAGCGCGGTTGACGCCTAGTAGCGGCACGACGTCGGCGACGGTGCCAATGGCGGCCAAGTCGGCAAATGACAGCGGCGCCTCCAGTCCGAGTTGCCGGCGAACCTCCCACAACAGAAAGAAGGCGACTCCCGAACCCGTCGGCCAGGGGACTCCTTGCAGCCGCGGGCTGTACGCCGGATGAACCACTATTCCAGGAGGCGGCTCGCTGCCTGGGGAGTGGTGGTCGGTCACTATCACCGCCACGCCGGCTTCACTGATGGCGCTCAGCTCGCGATGCCCGGTAATGCCGCAATCAACGGTTACCAGCAGCTCGGCGGCCTCGACGTGTTCGCCGACACGCTCCATGCTCAAGCCGTAGCCGTCATTGAGGCGGTGAGGAATGAAGGCGTGCACGCTAGCCCCTAACTCGGCCAAGCCGCGCGTCAGCAACGCCGCTGCGGTCACGCCGTCGGCGTCGTAGTCGCCGTGAACTCGTATTCTCTCACCTTTGTCTATCGCCCGTAGTATCCGCTGGGCCGCCTCCGCTACCCCCGGCAGCGGCGGCGGGGTTAGCGGAGGGTCCAGCTCAGCAACGCTCGTAAATCCGCGGCTGTAGAGTATGGCCGCCGTCTCCGCCGGAACACCCAAGCTTTGCATGAGTGGCAGCAGCCGCGACGGCTGAGGCAGCCGCCGCAAGACCCAGCTAGGAGACAAGCCCTCAGGATTCTTCGGCGGCATCTGGAACCGGTCTGTCTGGTATACGGGGCAGTTCTTCTGGCTGCTGAGAGCGCAGCGTCTTCAGCTCGGCTTCTAGGGATTGTTTCTCTTTTTTGCGCGCCCGCCGCTCGCGCGAAAGCACCAAGGCGTAGCCCGGCAGGTAGACCCAGCCCGCCAGGAATGCCGTAGCAGCCACTAACGACAAGACTAGATAAGCGGGTAAAGAACCCAAACCTGGGATAGATACTTGGGCCGCTGGTTGCGACACAAAAACGACCGCGATGAGCAGCGCGGTAAAGAGCGCCAGCAAAAACGATATCCAGTGAACGAGCCGCATTCCGCCTCCTGCTAAAAGTATACGCCAGCAATAGCGCCCCGCCGACCGGCGGGGCGCTATATCACTCTAAATAAGAGGATGGGCTTAGGCGCGGGCGCGTTTCTTGGGGCGTTTAGGGGCAATCTTTGACTTCCACCACGTTACCAGCGAGCCGACAACGTAGATGGAAGAGTAGGTGCCAACGACTATGCCTATCAGCAACGCTATCGAAAAATCGCGCAGCACCGGGCCTCCTATGAAGAGCAGCGCTAGCAGCGGCAAGGCGGTGGTAAAAGACGTCATTACCGTGCGGGAAAGGGTCTGGTTAATCGAAAGATCGACCAGTTCGTCGTAGGGCATTCCCCGCACCACCTTCTGATTTTCTCTAATGCGGTCGGAGATGATGATCGAGTCGTTAATCGAGTAACCAATAATCGTCAGCAAAGCCGCCACGATGGGAATGGTGAACTGCAAGCCTAAAAGGCTGAAGACCCCGGCGGTAATCGCTACGTCGTGGCCAACGGCTATCACCGAGGCGACGCCAAAGACCCAGTCGAAACGGAAGGCCATGTAGATGAGGATCAAAAGCAGACCTACGCCCACGGCCATGACGGTATTGTGCCTCAACTCGGCGCCGACCGCGGGGCCCACCACCTCCGTTTGCAGCACCTTGGCCTTGAGCTTCTTCTCGAAGCTGTCGCGCAACGCCATGACGCCGTCGCTGGACAGCTTGCCGACGCGCACCGAAAACTCTTTGTACTCGGTGAGGGGGCTCTCGATCTCGGTAATGATCGCCTCTTTGGCGCTGACGCCCGGCACCCCCGAATTCGACAAGAAGCTGCGTACCGCCTCCACGGTGAGCGACTTATCGGTGCGGATCAGGTACGCGGTGCCGCCGGTAAAATCGATGCCCAGGTTGAAACCGTTGAACAGCACCACCAGGCTCATGGCCAAGGCCAGCAACAAGGTGGCCGGGGTAATGAGGCGCGCCTCTTTGAGGAAGGGTATCTTGGTTCCCCATACCCAGTAAGGGGGAATGATCTCCTTGGCCGCAGCCATCTTTTCGAGCATCCAGCGGCTGAATATCAGGTTGGAGAATACCGCGACGACGATACCAATGGAGAGCATTACCGCGAAGCCGCGTACCGGTCCGGTTGAGTACTGGTAGAGAGCCGCGGCCGCCAACAGCGTCGAGATATTGGCGTCGAGGATGGTGACGGTGGAGTGGACGAAGCCGTCGGCTATGGCCTGGCGCAGCTTCTTGCCGACTTTTAGCTCTTCCTTGACGCGCTCAAAGGAAAGAACGTTGCCGTCTACCGCAGCGCCCAGCGTCAGGATGAAGCCGGCGATGCCAGGCAGCGTCAGCACCGCCTTCAGGCCCGCCAGCGTACCCAGGATGAGTAAGGCGATATATAGCAGACCCACAGAAGCGACCGTGCCAAACCAGAGGCCGTAATAGAAGTAGAGCAGTACGAAAATGAGCAACGCGCCTACTATCGAAGCGATCACGCCCGCGCGAATGGCGTCTTTACCCAGGGTGGGGCCAATGGCGCGGACCTCTTCGACGTGCAGGGGGACCGGCAGCGAACCAGAGCGCAAGACCAGGGCTATCTGGGTGGCCTCGTCTAAGTCTTTGATTCCAGTGATGACCGCCTTGCCGTCGGTAATGGCCGTCTGGATATTGGGGGCGCTGTAGATGGTGCCGTCGAGCACGATGGCCAGACGTCTGCCGACGTTCTTACTGGTAAGTTCGGCGAACTTCTTGGCGCCCTCTTTGGTAAAGACCATGTTTACCTGAGGACGGTTGAAGCGGTCGTAACCCACCCGCGCGTCAACCAGGTCGGAGCCCTTTAGCTGCACTTCTTCGAGGTCGTCGAGGGTCATGGACTGAGCGGACTTGCTCTGCGCCTCGGGCTTGACCAAGCGGAACTCTAGCACCGCCTGCTGGCCTATGAGCTTGAGCGCCTTGTCCTGCTGATCGGGCGACAAACCCGGCAACTCAATGATTATGCGGTTGGGCTTGGCTATCTGAATCAGCGGCTCCGAAACGCCCAGGCCGTTGATGCGGTTCTCGATGACCAGGCGAGCCTTCTCTAGGTCGTCCGGATCCGGCTTGGGGTCATCTGTCTGCAAGACGACCCGCAAACCGCCCTTCAAGTCGAGACCGAGGTTGATCATTGGCTGGCCGGGGGCCCAGGGCTTCCACATGGCCGCTATCGCAGCCAGGAAGAGAAGCAAGAGCAGTATCCCGGTTGTATCAAACTTTTTCATATATAACTCCTAGTCGCAGTAAAAGTCGGTAACCGATGGGCCAACGCGTGCAACGACCCCCACTAACCTCCGTCGAGTTGCAGCCTTCCCAGCCGTAAAAAGAGCCTCTTGCTAACCGGCAGAGAGTTTGAGCGTACTAGCGCCGGTGAGTCGGGCAGCGGCCGCGAGCATGGGCGACTGAAGCCGCCGGGCGAAGCAGGCGGCGCCAGGGGTTCTGTATTAAAACCGCCGTGTTCGAGATAAACCCTCTCGGCGGCTATCCCCTGCCGTCCGCCGCCTGGCCCCAGAGAGGGAGCCGCCAGCAGAGCCGCGCTCCACGAAAAGCCGACAAGGAGTAAGAACGCCTCTAATAGCCGCCGCATAGCTACCGCTAGTCTACTATTCCGCGCCAACCTCTACCTGACGCACCGCTTCCAGCACGTCGCCTTCCTGGTACTCGTCAAAACCGGCCAGGCGCAGACCGCATTCGTAACCAGAGGCCACCTCGCGCACGTCGTCTTTGAAACGCTTCAGGCTTTCTATGCGACCGCTCCAAACCTCTTCACCGTCGCGCATGACGCGGATCTCGGCATTGCGGACTATTTTGCCGTCCGTCACCATACAACCGGCCACCTTGCCGCCTTTAGGCAGCTTGAAGACGGCGCGCACCTCGGCGTGGCCCACTATTTCCTCGACCATTTCGGGCTCGGTCTGCGCTCGCACCATCTCGCGCACTTCGTCTATCAAGTCGTAGATGACGCGGAAGCTCTTGAGCAGCACACCCTTCTGTTGCGCCTTTTTCTTGACGGAACCAGGCGGGTTTACGCCGAAAGACAGAATAGCGGCGTTCTCGGTGGTGCTGGCCAGCAGAATGTCTCCTTCGGTGGGCGCGCCTACCGCTTCCAGGAGAACGTTAATCTTGACGTCCTCGGTCTCTTCTTTGGCGAGAATGCCCTTGATGGCCTCCAGCGACCCTTGCGTATCGGCCCTGAGTATCAGGTTTATCTCGGCCTTCTGCCCCTCCTGCATCTGCCGCAAGAGGTCGGCCATGCTGCGCACCTTGCGCTTCTCGGCCTCTTCAATTTCTCGCTGTTTGCGCTCTTCTTGGCGCTCCTCGGCGATGTCCTTGGCGGCCACCTCGTCGGGCACCCATTCAACCGTTGTGCCGGCTTCGGGCAGGTCGCGGAAGCCGAGGATTTGCACCGCCGACCCCGGAGGCGCCTCTTTGACCTGCTTACCGTCGGGGTCTATCATGGCGCGGATCTTCCCCCAAACGTCGCCGGCGATCAGGTAATCGCCAATGCGGAAGGTACCCTCCTGAACCAAGAGGGTTACCAGCACACCGGCCTTTTTGTCGCGCTTGGACTCCAGTATGACCCCCTTGGGCTCTGCCTCGGGGTCCGCCCGCAGGTCTTCCATCTCCGCCAGCAGCAAAATCATGTCTAAAAGCTCGTCAACGTTCTCCCCCGTCTTGGCGCTGATGGGAACGACGATAGCGTCGCCGCCGAAAGCCTCGGGCACGAATCCCTCTTTTATGAGGTCCTGCATTACTTTGTCGACGTCGGCGCGCGGCAGGTCTATCTTGTTGATGGCGAATATCAGCGGTATGCCCGCGGCCTTGGCGTGGGCAATGGCTTCTTTGGTCTGCGGCATTATGCTGTCTTCGGCGGCGATCACGATGATGGCTATATCGGCCACTTTGGCGCCGCGCTCGCGAATGGTGGTAAAGGCCTCGTGACCGGGAGTATCTACGAAGACTATCTTGCCCTTAGGGGTATCGACGATAAAGGCGCCGACGTGCTGCGTTATTCCGCCGGCCTCACGCGCAGCGATGCTGCTATGCCGCAAAAAATCGAGCAAGGTCGTCTTGCCGTGGTCAACGTGGCCCATGATGGTCAGCACGGGCGGCCTCGGGGGTAACGCTTGCCTGGCCTCTTCCTCCTTTTTCTTCTCTTCTAGCCCCCGCTGCTCGGCAACTATTTCTTTTACGGCTTCGGCGGTCTCCTCGTCGAGCGTGGAGGCGTGCGACTTATACTCCACCCCCATCGTGTCGAGCAACTCCATCAGCTCTTTGTTTTCCAGTCCTATTTCTTTCGCCAGTTGGTAAATGCGGATCTTCGCCATTTTCTCCTCCTAGATAGGCCCTCAAGGCCAGCGCCAGCGTCTTGGCGGCTGCTCCGGCCCAGCGCCTTAGTCTCTTTTCTTGCCAGCAAAGAGGCTCGTCCGGGCAGACATAAACCCCGCGCCCCGGTCGTTTGCCGCCGGGGTCGATCTGCCAACCGTTCGCGCTGCGCACCAAGCGCAAGAGTTCGCGCTTGGGCCTGCGGCGGCGGCAGGAAGCGCACATACGTACGGGAACATGCCCCCTACTCCCCACCTTCGCTCTCACCCTCCTCGGCGACGTCGGCGAAAAGGCTGTCGAAGCGCGCCTTGGCGCCGGCGTCTACCTGGACGTCATCGGTCTTCTCGGAAGCGCGAATCAGCGCCTCGTCCAGGTCGGAAACTTCTTCCGCCTCTTTAAACTCGATGTCGAAACCCGTCAGCTTAGAGGCGAGGCGTACGTTCTGCCCTCCCCTGCCGATGGCTACCGAGTGCTGGTCCTTACCCACCGCCACCACGGCGCGCTCGGCCTCGCTGTCGATCTCGATGTTGCCCACGGTAGCCGGCGAGAGAGCGTTGCGAATGAACTCGCGCGGGTTCGGGCTCCAGGGTATTACGTCTATTTTTTCCCTGCCCAACTCGGCGCTGACGGCCTGAATGCGCTGCCCCTTATGACCGATGCAGGCTCCTATGGGGTCGACGTTGGGGTTGTGGCTGACGACGGCGACCTTACTGCGGCTGCCTGGTTCGCGCGCCACTTTTTTGATCTCCACGGTGCCCTCGGCTATCTCGGGGACCTCCTGACGCATCAGGTACCTGAGCAACTCCTCGTGAGCGCGGGAGACGATGAGGCTGGGGCCCTTGGAGCTACGCCGCACCTCTTTCAGGTAAACCTTGATGCGCTGACCAGAGTGATGGCGTTCTCCCGGTATCTGCTCGCGCGTGGGCATTAGCGCCTCACCATGCCCCAGGTCTACGTAGACGTTGCCGCGGTTGTCCACGCGGGTAACCTGCCCGGTAATTATCTCTTCTTCGCGGTCTTTGTATTCCTCGAAAACGCGGTTGCGCTCGGCTTCTTTGAGCCTCTGTGTGAGGATCTGCTTGGCGGCTTGAACCGCTATGCGGCTAAAGACGTCAGGGTCTACCGGGAACTCCATCTCTTCATCCAGCTGGACTTCCGGGTCGTATTTACGCGCCTCCTCAAGTGATATCTCGCGGTCGGCGTTTTCCACCTCTTCGGCGACGCGCTTTATCTCCAGCACTTCTATTTGGCCGCTCTGAGGGTCTAGGGTGACCTCCACCAGCGGCCCCAGGCCCTCTTCGACGTCTTTGGGTTTAAAGCCTTTGTGGCGCAGGTAAGCCTTGGCCAATGCCTCCTCAAAGGCTTCTATCAGCTCGTCTATGCTGACGCCCCGCTCGAGCGCCACCTGTTGCAAAGCATCAACAAACTCTCTGTTCATCTTTTCCCCCTATCGGTGCTCGCTGGGCCACTCGGCCAGCTGCGCCTTGAATTCGCCTATCTTCAGCGTTTCCTTGTCTCCATTCGCCTTTTCGAAAGTAACCCCATCACCCCTCACCGCAATCACCCTGGCGGTAAAGGCGCCGTCCTCGGTGCGCACTTTCACCTTGAGGCCGGCAAAGCGCTCGAAGTGACGCGCCCGTAACAACGGGCGCCTGGGACCGGGAGACTCCACCTCCAGACGGTAACCGCCGCGAATGGGATCGAGCCTGTCGAGCTCGATGCCGATCACCCTGCTGACGCGCTGCAGATCCGCAATTTTAATCGGCTTCTCGTCCAACCTGTCCAGGCGCACCGTCAGCACCTGTGTTTTGCCCGCTCCGTGCAAATCGACCTGCAGCGGCTCGTATCCGAGCGGCCGCACTACTTTTTCGACCAATTCCCATAGATCCATAACTGCTCCGATTCGTTCCCGCGCAGAAACAAAGGGTGGGTTTCCACCCACCCTGAATACTCCAGGGAACTACTACTACATCCTAGCACAACTCTCACTGTTTTTCACGCCTCATAACGGCAATAGCGCCACACCGCCGCTGCAAGAAACGCGGCGGGCGGCGCGTGAGAAAGCGATTGACAAAACACAGCGCCCGCAGAAACATTTGATAAACTGCGCGAGTATGGATACCATCCACGCCGTCATCCTTGGCATCGTTCAGGGGCTTACAGAATTTTTGCCGGTTTCCAGCTCGGGGCACCTGGTGCTCGCCGACTACTACCTCTTCGGCGGCAAGGCCCTCCCCCTTTGGGTGGACATCGCCTCGAACACCGGTACTTTTCTGGCGGCGCTCCTGCTGATGCGCCATGAGATCGCCCAAGCGCTCACCGGCTTTTTTGCGGGCCTGCTGCGGCGCGAAGCACGGCAGCGCGAGGGGTGGAAGCTGGCGCTGTTGATTTTGGTGGCCAGCCTGCCGGCGCTGGTCGTGGGCCTGGCGCTCAAGGGCGTTTTTGAACGCATCAACAACCCCGTCTTCGTCAGCTTCGGGTTGCTGCTGACAGGGGTCATCCTCTGGACCACCCCGCGCGGCGGGCCCAAGGACGCGCCTGAACGGGTCAGCCTGAAGGACGCCTTCCTGGGCGGCCTGGCCCAGAGCCTGGCCATCCTGCCCGGCGTCTCCCGCAGCGGCAGCACCATCGCGGCCTTCTTACACCTGGGCCTCTCCCCCGTCCTGGCCGCCAAGCTGAGCTTCTTGATGTACAGCGTGGCGAGCTTCGGGGTGATGCTGCTGGGGCTGAAGGACGGCCTGCCCGACGGCGTGCAGGTGGGGCCAGTGCTGGCCATGATCGTTGCCGCCTTCGCCAGCGGCTACCTAGCCATGCTGGGGCTGTTCGGCATCCTGCGGCGTGGGCAGTTCCGCTGGTTCGCCCCCTACGTCTGGGCGCTGGCGGCCTGGACGCTGTTTACCCTGCGGTAGCCGGAGGCTTCATCCGCCGGCGCTTTGGTAGCGACGCAGCGCAGCCGCGAACAACAGCCTGCTCGCCAACAAGAGCAAGGGCGGGAAGACCAGCCACGGCAATACCTGTCCTGGTTCGCGCAGCGCCGCTACGGGCACGTTAC
>Ga0256833_1001438_pt1 | contig 17585 bp, 15 predicted proteins | sample 356284metaG_FD_190535 | JGI IMG/M metagenome (GOLD analysis project Ga0256833, IMG submission 190535) | Hydrothermal vent microbial communities from Mid Atlantic Ridge, Atlantic Ocean - 356-284 | ecosystem: Environmental > Aquatic > Marine > Hydrothermal vents | place: Atlantic Ocean: Mid... | reverse complement strand
TATCAAAAGAAATATCCTATCAATTCTTCTATTTTCTTCACTCCTTTTATTTCGATATTGAATCGCTTTTTGTCTATCCCCTTTAGATTGTTAGATGACGTGTAGATCTGTTCAAAACCAAGACGATCAGATTCTTTAATTCTTGATTCTATGTTTTTTACCGGACGAATTTCTCCAGTCAGGCTTATTTCACCTGCAAAACAAACATTTTTGGCAATAAAAGTGTCTTCCAATGAGGAAACCAAGGCAGTAACTACAGCTAAATCAATGGCAGGATCAGCAATTCTGAGCCCTCCGGCGATATTTAGAAACACATCTTTTTGACCAAAAAACAATCCGGCTCTTTTTTCTAAAACAGCCAATATCATATTAAGTCTTCGAAGATCAAAACCGGTAGTTGAGCGCTGTGGAGTACCATAAATAGCAGTACTGACCAAAGCTTGTGTTTCGATAAGCATTGGTCTTTGACCTTCTATAGTAGCAGCAACAATACTTCCGGAGAAGTTTTCATTGTTTTGCGACAACAATAATTCGGAGGGATTTTCCACGGGTTTTAGTCCATTGGAAACCATCTCATATATTCCAAGTTCTTCTGTCGAACCATATCGGTTCTTTTGAGTTCGAAGAATACGATAATTATAGTTTCTATCTCCTTCAAATTGTATTACCACATCAACAATATGTTCCAATATCTTAGGACCTGCGATTGAACCCTCTTTTGTAATATGCCCAACGATAAAAACCGGTATTCCGGTTTCTTTTGCAAAACGAAGTATATCGGTAGTACATTCTCTCACTTGCGAAATACTGCCCGGAGTCGATTCTATATATGGAGAGAAAGTAGTCTGAATAGAATCTATAATAACAAGATCTGGTAATAGTTTTTTCGACTGTTTGAGTATAGTATTAAGGTTATTTTCTGCAAGAATAAATGTATTGTTTTGTCGCTTAGACACCCGATTTGCCCGCATTTTTATTTGTTCCTCACTTTCTTCTCCGGTTACATACAGAACGGTTTTTTGCATCTGTAAAGCAGTTTGTAACAGTAGTGTAGATTTGCCTATTCCCGGTTGCCCTCCGATAAGTATAAGCGAGCCCGGAACTATACCTCCTCCAAGGACTCTATCCAATTCATTGTCCCCGGATTTAATTCTTACAGTATGTCCCAATTGAATTTCTGAAATACGCCTAGCATCTTGTTTATATGATTTTTCATTATCTTTCCAAACGCTTTTGCGCTTTTCTCTATCTGTATCAGCTAGTATCTCCTGTTCCTGATATGTGTTCCACTCACCACAACTCACACATTTGCCTTCCCAACGGGCAGCAGTATTTCCACAATTAGTACAAACAAATATTTTCTTTGGTTTCGCCATAATTAATACAAAGATGCCAATAATGTTAATATACACAAAAAAGAAACCAATAAAATTTACCCGTGAAATAAAATTACATGTTTTTGCAAAGCAATTTCACAAGGTTAACCACAGGGATATTTATTTTAAATTTTTTTTGATACAATAATGCTGATAAATACTTTTTTAGTACTTTTGTGACAATGGTTTATTCAATGGAATAAGATAAATGTTTTACTCAAATTGATGACTACAAATGAGATTTTTTTCTATTATATGTTGTATGATGGATGTGGTTTGACAACAAATAGAACTACTCTAAGAATTTAAAATGGTAACAATATTACAATTATTTAAAAAGTACAATATACCTGCTGACGCTATTGACCTCAGTAAAATTCAATAAGCATATTTACAATAAAAATCCTAAAAGTTTAAATTATGCAAAAATATATCAATCAAATTGTAGGAGATTTAGAGCATGTAGCTTCACAAAAACCACAAGCAGCATATATCGAAATACCACCCGGGATGGAAAGTATTTCGGAAATAGCCGAAGTGGCATTAGTCCCATTCAAGCCTATCAGTGAATGGACCGGACTAAACGCTGAAATATTTCCTGAAGTATGGCAACTGTCCTATGAACAATGTGTTCAAGTCAACAAAGCAATATTTAAGGTTTTTGAAAATTTAAATCTCTTGCTTGTAGATAAACCGGATGATATCCCCGAAGAATGGCTTTATGAAGTACTTAGATATAATTGGGATCATCCGGTACAATATTTACCTTCATCCGGTATGGATTTGGAACTTTGTAGCGGTGATTGGAAAACTTGTGATTATGGTGAATATTGTAATTATTGCGGAGAAGAGATTAAAGCTAATGATGCAGATTTGGATATTTGATATTTAAATATTAAAAAAAATATTTAACCGGCACTTGAACAAAGATCTTAGACAGGATTTATATGATGCTCTTGAATATAGATAATAGACAGGATTAACTGGATTTTTATGCTGCTCATAAATAGAAATTTTATCTAAAAGTAAAACTAAGAGGTATAATTAACTGGATTTATTAACAACTAACCTGTTATTAATTAAATAAAACTATTAGATTTTATAAATAAGTTTTCAATATTAATCAGTGTCTGTCCATAAAGTCATTAAAATATAAAAATCTCATCTAAAATCTTTCTTTTTCAAAAATCAAGCACTTTATAGACAGACACTAATTAGAAGTTTTGGCTTTGAAATAGCATAAATACATTGAAAATCCCACTTGGGAACCTATAAAAGTAGAAATATTGATATAGAAATAGCTGAAATTTAGGAATTTGGTAAAATATGTTTTAACTTTATGCCTTGAAAACAGAAAAATTTAATGTGGTATGAGATTTAGGATAAAATTTATCCTGGCGGGTAAAAAGCAATTGCTGCCATTGAATTATCAATATCCTGTCAGTGCATGGATATACAAGGTGCTTGGTACTGCGGATAAAGAGTTCACAAAGATACTACACGAGGAGGGGTATAAGATCAATACCGGCAAGGCTTTTAAGTTATTTACTTTCTCACGGTTGTCATTCCCCAAGCATACTTGGAATATAATTCCACATTCGGACAGGATGCAGCTATGGGCAAGAAATGCCTGGTTGGATGTATCTTTTCAATTTCCGGAACAGAGCGAGAAATTCTTAACCGGATTATTCAACAATCAAAAGGCATTTGTTGGAGACAAGATATCCGGAGTAGAAATGGAAGTAGCGGGAATAGAAGCGATGAGAGATCTGGCATTTGATGCTACCGGTGAAAAAATATCGGTTTCACTAAAAGCCAAAACAGCCGTTGTAATGGGACTAAAAGAGGACAATCAAGTATACGAACAATACATATCACCCGATCATCGCGGATATAAAAAATTATTTCTGCAAAATCTTATAGACAAATACAATTCGACGGGAAGGGTAGGTATATCAATAGAAGATATATATTTTGAAGTAAAAAAGATATATCCCAAGACCTCATTACAAACGATAAAAGCACATACCGGCTCCGAGACAAAAGTACGAGGATATTATTTTGATTTTGAACTAAACGCACCTGTCGATATCATCAGATTGGGACTAAATGCGGGTTTCGGGAGTATGAATTCGTTGGGGTTTGGGTGGTGTGAGGTGGGAACGGAGAATGTATAAATTAACAAAGATGATTGTTTTAATAGACATAATTAACAAGATTATAAATTTAAAAATATGATTCAGGAAATAATAAATTACACAAAGTACCTTAAAAAGAAATCGCCAAAGATTTTTGAGGAAGGGTTGGAGCCGAGTAAAGGACTTCACATATTTGTTAAACTTGATGAAGACGGAAATGCAATTAATTTTCCGGGCAAAAAAGGGGAGAATTGGGATTATTATGACGGGAAGGAAATGAGTCCGTTTTTGAAACATATTATTCCTTATGAGCAAATGATACAAAGAATTGGCACTAACATGAATAAGGTGTTTGACAAGAAAAAACAGATTGTTTCTTGCTCTCCATATTGTATTTCTTTCAAAAAAGAAAAATTGGATAATCCCAAATTAGAAGGAGAATTTTTTAATAAAATAACAAAACTACTTCCATTTTATTTTGAGAAGGCGTTTGCAGAGTGCTTTAACAACAATAATGAAGATGAAATAAAAAAGCAAAAATCTATATCATTTAAAAACTTTTTAATTGACAATCTATCACAGTTAATTAATATTGTGCTATTTAACAAAATGAAGAAAGATTTTTTCGTTAATTTATATTTATTAGATATTTCATTTGATGATTATGAATTAGCGCATAATAATTATTTAAAGAAAAATTTATTTAACAAAAACGATTACAACTCCGAAAACATTATATCGGATGAAACTTTTGGTCTTAGCGATTTTATTAACGGACTTAATATCAAAAAACCATTTCTAGAACACAAAACTGCCAGCATGTTTAAAGGTATTGCAAGCAGAATTCAGGCGAAAGATACGGTTTACTTAAACGACTTCAATTTATTATTAAAGAGAAAGAATAAAATTTTTCCTACACCGCTTCCTGTTTTTATTGACGAAAAAGAATTCTCAACTTCAGAGGAAATAATCAAAATTTTCAAAAAAGATGACAAACTTACCTATTCGCAAATTCTGAAACAGATTTTTAAAAATACACCCGATAAAGTTTTACAAAACTACTATTTGCTATTCTTCAATTACAAATATGAGTTGGAAGATTTCGATTTTGTATCAAAATTCCGTTATTCAATGCAACAGAACGGAGAATACACAGCTATTAAGAACTTATTTGAAATAAAGCTAAATAAGGATGAATTTAAAAAAGATTATCCTCTCAAAAACATCTTTCAATTTGAAGCGGATATTGTTAAAACAATATTTAATAATTCATTGGTAAAAATAAAAGATGAAAGTTTTAGCGTAAACTATTTCAGTAAAATAAAAGCCGAGTATGTTAGCGGAGGTGAACCTGTTTATCAAATGATACTTAAATACCGCAAAGCATTTTACGACTATATCTACAAATCGAAAACTCAGGCAATTGATTGTAATATGTGGGATGACATTATGTGGAATAGTATAATTGGAGATTTACGTACTGATAAAATAACCGACAAAGGTTACCACAGCAAAGAATATAGCATAAAAGAGAAACTTAATATATGGTTTAGTTTATACAATTATTTTACTAACAATAAAAACAGAACAGATATGGCATCAAAAATTCCGGAATTATTAGAAAAAATGAAACAGGTAGCCAATGACGAAAATGCTCATTTTGAGACTACCGAAGATTTTGCTTTTGGGGCAGGGCAGGTAATAAGAAAAATCCTTGATAAAAGTGAAGCGGGTGAACGAACCCATGCTTTACTTGAACCTTTTTTGCAAAAAACAAATACAAAACAGTTTAATCTTGCAATAGCAAGAGCATTTGAAACCTACAAACATGGCTTTAAATTTTACAGAGGGGATACAAGATATCCTTTTGATAAAATCCTAAGTGAGGTTATGGGATATTCAACTAATGAAAACCTCAAACCATTTTTACCAATTATTCTTGCAGGATATTTTGCCAAATCAATATTTAGTAAAGATGATACTAACAGTTAAAAAGATAACAATTAATAAACTTAAAAATTAAATTATCATGACACAATTTAAAAACAGAGCTTACGGATTTGCAGTAATCAAAGCCATCAATTCAAATTACAATGCCGATTTTAGCGGACAACCACGTACTTTGCCCAACGGACAGGTTTATGCAACTGACAAAGCATTAAAATATACAGTAAGAAATTATTTGAAAGATATGTATCCAAAAGGTTCCCCAAAAGAAGAAAAAATATTTTTCACAAAGAGGTTAAATGATAAGTATAACCCAATCTCATTAAATGAAGCTTATGTTAAAATGTTTGGCGATTTTCCTAAAATAGAAGAAAAAAAGAAAAAAGTAATTGATAAAATAGGAGTATTAAATCATTTGCTAAGTTGTATTGATGTACGCCTATTTGGAGCAACATTTGCGGGGGAAACTAATGTTTCTGTTTACGGTACTACACAAATTAATCATGGGGTCAATCGTTGGAAAGAAGGAAATATTTTTTCAGAACAAATTACCTCGCCATTCAGTAATAAGTCTGATGATAAAGATGCCGAAAAAGGAATGACAACCATTGGTCGTCAATCCAAACTCGAAGAAGGTCATTATGTTCATCATTTTTCAATCAATCCGAAAAATATTGAAGATATCGCCAAGCACGGAGCGGAAGTAACACAAACTTTATCGGTTAACGACATTGAATTATTGAAAGAGGGATTGCGTAAAGGGGCAACTTATTACGATTCGGCAGCCAAAGCCGGTACCGAAAACGAAATGCTTTTTTATGTGGAGCTGAGAGAGGGCTCAAAACTTGTTCTTCCCAATTTTACTGAAATGGTGAAAATTGATGATAAAAAAGATGATGGTAAGCGTTATTTCGATTTATCGGCTGTTAAAGCAGAGTTGGAAAAGCATAAAGAAGATATTGAAAAATGTGAAATTTATTATAATAGCAATAATGTTGTTGTTGATAATTTGCCTGAAGGTTGTGTAATATTTGATTTATAGCTTAGATTTATAATTAATTTTATATTACATTGTATGTCTTATAAATAGTCATGTTTTGTAATGGTAAATAAATGTATTATCTTTGCATTTATTTACATATTACTACATATATTTACCATGGCAGAATTACAAAGAAAATTTATACGAATGTTAGATGACTACGGTTATGATGTTTTTAATTTTGATATGATTAGGAAAACAAATTTATTTTCCGAATCGAATATCACAACAGCTATACGTTCATTGTTAAAAACGGGCTATTTGGAGCATTTGGAAAAAGGCAAATATGTTAGAAGTAGTTTTTCGGAAGATTATGTAATTGCAAACTTTATGGCATCGGATGGAGGAATAGCCTATTGGACGGCCCTAAATGCCCACGGTTTAACAGAACAATTTGCCAACAGGACATTCATACAGACAGCCATGCGCAAAAAAAGAATTTCGAAAGGCAGTAGACATTTTGAATTTATTCAAGTGCCCGAATATAAATTATTTGGCTATAAAAATTATGGTTATGGAAATCATCAGTACAAAATGACTGATGTTGAAAAAACAATAATAGATTGTTTTGACTTGCCACAATACGCAGGTTGGTATCAAGAGATTATAAAAGGTCTCAATAATGCTAAATTGTATCAAAGTAAAATGATAAAATACTGCAACCGCATGAAAAATATTTCATTAATAAAAAGGCTCGGTTTTTTAATCGATTTCCTTGAAAAACCTAATATGGAAAAGTTTATTGAATATGCACAAAGTGTTATTGGCAAAAACTATTCATTATTTGAAATTGGAGGGGATAAAACCGGTGAATATTGTAGCAAATGGAAATTGGTATTAAATATACCGAAAGATGAAATTTTGGAAATAGCAAATTCTTAAACTAATAATAAAATGGATTATTGGGAAATAGTAAAAATAGCAGATGAAAAGGGTATCAAAAAAGAAGTTATTGACAAAGACTGGATACTCGGTCATTTCCTTAATGCTATGTTTTCATTTCCCGATATTTCAGAAAACTTTGTATTTAAAGGAGGTACCTGTTTAAAGAAAATTTATTTTAAAGATTATCGCTTTTCCGAAGATTTGGATTTTACCCTTTTAGATAAAACGATTGCTATTAATGAAGTATTTTTTAATAAGATAATAAAATTAGCAGAAAGAAATAGCGGGTGTAAATATCATTTAAAAAATATAAAACCGCAAATTTATAAGAATATTCCTCAGGGATATGAAGTTACGATTCTGTTTTGGGGAGCTTTTCATAAACCTAATCAGCAGGTTTTGCCTGTTAATCGCTGGCAAACCAAAATAAAACTGGATATCAGTTTTTCAGAACAGGTTATTATGAAACCGGAACTTAAAGATATTTTACACCCTTATTCCGACTCTGATAAAATCAAAAGTAAAGTCCCTGCTTATCCTTTAAATGAAATTGTAGCCGAGAAACTACGTTCACTTGTGCAACGAAACCGACCTCGTGACATTTATGATTTGTACTATCTATCAGCTGCAATTGATAAAACCGAATATATAAACATACTTAATTTGCTAAAGCAAAAATCTAAAAACAAAAATATTAGTTGTTGTTATTTTGATGATTTGATGAATCCCCAAAAATATAAAAACAATAAAAGAGCATGGGAAAGCAGCCTTCACTATCATCTACCAAAAGACAAATTACTCGATTTTGACACTGCATATTCTATTGTAGAAAAATTTGTAAAGAATATTTTAAATCAAAAACACATGAAAAAATTAGTATCTTTTATCATAAAAGCAGAAAAGGGTTTTTTTAAAAAACCGGATATAAACGAAGGTATATACCTAACTTATAATATGCTTCATAAACCGGCTCTACTTGGTATTCTCGGAGCAATCATCGGACTTGAAGGTTATAAGAAAAATGAAGAGTTACCGGAATATTACAAAAAGTTAAAAGATATTCCTGTGGGCATTGCACCTGTTGGAGCGGAAAAAGGGAACTTTCAGAAAACAGTTGTAGAATATACAAATACTACCGGATTTGCAAACCAAGGAAAAAAAATCAAAGGAGCGAAAGAATCGGGAGCAACTCTGATTATAAATGAACAAACTCTGATAAAACCTGCCTACAAAATATATCTGCTTTTGGATTTGGAAGATGAAAACCAAAAGAAACTGTACAACAATATCAAAGAGCAAAAAGCAGAGTACCTGCCCTATCTCGGTAAAAACGATTATTCGCTTTGGTGGAAGAAAGAGGAAGTTGAAGAGTATGATGAGTGGGCGAAAGTATCTGAACATAATACCACCTTTAAAATATCAACAGTCTTTATAAAGCCCGGGGCAATTAAAGAAATAAAGGAAGATAAAACGGAAAGTTTTGATTTATTGGATTTTTCTACAATTACGGAAGAAAAGCAATTTGTAAGTTTTGAAAGATTGCCGGTTGATTTTAATAAAAAACTTTTCCAGTATAATTATGATGACTTTGCATTTACCACTTTTAACTTAAAACCGGATTCTGGAATTAAAAATCTGTATAAAATTAATAATGATATTTATGTTCAACTCAACTGAATTTGATATAAGGTTACACCAACTATATGCAAGCCGTAACAACTACTTTGCTCATATTAGAGAAGATAGCAATGAAACCTTATTACAACACAGTGAATTAGTCAATAAATATTTTTTAAAGCTGATAGAAATTCATAAGATTGATCCTGTTATCAATATCTTAATTGGCAACTTAATTGATAGTTATACGGATCTGAATAAAAAAACAATATCGAATTTTATTCATTCTGTTTTCTTCGCAATTCCGCAATATCACGACTTTGGAAAGTTGAATCCTAACTTTCAGGCGGTAAAAATGTCTAATCCTGAATTCAACAATAAAAAGAACTCTTTGGGTAGCGACCATTCAAAAATAGGGGGTTTTTCATTAATTCAGAGTTTTCTTATAGAAGCTAACAAATCGATTTTCAGTCCCATTGAAAAGCTAATGAATTTATACATTTTATTTGCATTTCATTATTCCATAAAACAACATCATGCGCCATCATTAGAATACAATAATGAATATTATTTTGAAGAGGAATTTATCGAAGATATATTTAATGAAATTGACACTACCGGAATATTTGATTTTACAAAAGAGATTACGCTACGAATAGGTGATAAATTTAATCAAGGCATTTTACCGGAGGCACAAAATAAAATAAAAGACTCCTTCCCTCTTTTTGCCCTTTTAAAACTCAACTATTCACTGCTAACCGCTTCCGATTATCTTGCCACAACCCATTTTATGAATAATTGGGACCAAGAATTAATGAGTGATTTTGGTGTTTTTGACGAAATGCTAAAAAAGAAAATTATTAGTAAAGCAGAAACATCAACATCATACAACAGAAAAACCTACAAAGAATTAGAAAATTATAAATTAGACTTCCCAACAGAGAAAAGTAATACCAACCTAAATAAGCTTCGCCAAAACTTAGCGGTTGAGACAATAAATGGTATCAGAAATAATCTTGACAAAGATCTCTTTTATATCGAAGCCCCTACCGGTGGCGGAAAAACCAATCTTTCGATGCTGGCACTTGCTGAGTTTTTAAGAAATGATATTGACACAGGCAAAAATAACATCACGAAAGTGTTTTATGTATTTCCGTTTACAACACTTATTACCCAAACATTTAAATCATTAAAAGAGACACTCGGTTTAAATGATTACGAAGTGGTCCAAATCCATTCAAAAGCAGGTTTTTCACAAAAGGGACCGGATGACAAATACGGAAAAGATAAACTAAATATTATAGATTATCAGTTTGTGAACTATCCGCTGGCCTTATTGTCGCACATTAAGTTTTTCGACATTTTAAAATCAAACCGTAAATCGGCAAACTATCTGATACACCGATTGGCAAACTCCATTGTAATTATTGATGAATTGCAAACCTACTCGCCAAGCGAATGGGATAAAGTAATCTTTTTTATAAACAAATATGCTAAATATTTCAATATTAAGTTTATTCTGATGTCGGCAACATTGCCCAAGATAGATAATTTACTTTCAGAAGAAGGTAAAAAAGAAGGTTTTGAGAAAGAAGAGTTTATAAATCTAAATCAAAATAAATATCTGTACTTTCAAAATCCCAATTTTGCCCAACGGATAGAGTTTGATTTTTCAATGATAAATAATCAGGACTTTGATAAAAAAGATAAAGACGGTTTTTTGCAAAATTTATGGACAAAATTAGTTGAAGAATCGGAAAAATATAAAGAACAAAGCAAGGGAGATAGAGTACATACGATTATTGAGTTCATTTTTAAGAAAACAGCTACTACATTTGTTGAGTTAGCCAATAAAAATAATACACTATTTGATGAAATTTTCATTCTTTCAGGTACCATTTTGGAACCGCGTAGAAAGGAAATAATAAACAAATTAAAAAGCGATGACTATCAACGAAGGAACATATTGCTTATAACCACACAAGTAGTTGAAGCCGGTGTGGATATTGATATGGATTTAGGATTTAAAGACACCTCACTGATTGATTCTGATGAACAGCTAGCAGGTAGAATAAACCGTAACGTAAGCAAGCCAAGATGCAAACTTTTTCTTTTTGATTACGATGATGCCAAAACCATTTACGGAAAAGATTACCGCTACAAAGAAATTAAAGAAAACCTGAGCCAAGAAGATTATAAAGATATACTCCAAAGAAAAGATTTTGACAAGTTATACCATCTTGTAATGAATCACATCAGGGATTTCAACAAACAGGAGGCATACACAGATACTTTACCTGAATACTTAAAATCAATTAAAAAGCTTGATTTTGAAACAGTAAACAGAGGATTTCAGCTTATAAGGAATGATATTCAAGCCACCTCCATCTTTATTCCGGCAGATATTCCTGTTCAAATACCGGACAGTACGGAGAAGAACTTTTCGGGTGAAGAACTTAATTTCCTGAAAGAAAAAGGGAAATATAATGATGAGGACTTTGTTTCAGGCGAAAAAGTTTGGGAATTATATTATGAAATCATTGAGAATAAAGATGATGATTTTACCAAACAAAAAGTACAGAAAGTAATAATGCAAGGTTTGGTTTCAAAATTCTCAATTTCAGTAAGTACTTATTCAAAAGAGTTTAAAAACATAGAGGGTAGAGGAAGCGGAGAAGAAAAATACGGATTTTACAAACTGAATTATTCTGATGAGGTTTATGATTTTGAAACAGGCATAAAAGTAAAAGAAATTGATTCGGCCATTATATTTTAAAATTATGCATATTATAGGTACACATATCAACTATTATTTCTCTTGTCATCGACAACTCTGGCTCTTTGCCAATTCTATACAAATGGAACATACCAGCGACCTTGTCTATGAAGGAAAAATGATTCATGAGTCATCCTATCCACAACGCTCTTCTAAATATGAAGAAGTGGAACTTGGAGGAATAAAAATAGATTTTTATGACAAAAAAAACAAAATAATTCATGAAATTAAAAAATCGCCTAAACTTAGAAATGCGCATTTATGGCAACTTAAATATTATATATATACATTCGAAAATGCTGGGATCAAGGGTGTGCACGGAATACTGGAATATCCAAAACAAAGAAAAACGGAAGAAGTATTTTTATCAAAGGTAGATATAGAACAGCTGAAGGAAATCGAACTGGATATTGATAAGATTATTCATTCGGAAAAGGCTCCTCCTGTGGATAATAAGCCGAGATGTAAAAGTTGCTCTTATTTTGACTTTTGTTTTGTGGGGGAATGAGGGAATGTGCTAATGATATAATGTGCTAATGTGGTAATGGGGTAATGTGGTAATGTGCTAATGTGGGAATGGGGTAATGTGGGAATGGGGAATGGGGCTGTTATGAAAAAAGCATCTAATGAATTGATTGTAATTGAGAAATTAGGAAAGTAATAGATATATCAAAAAAGAATAAAATGAAACGAACATGAATTTTATTAATCATAAATTTACACAAAAAGATGATTAAAAAAAAAATCATGTGAGAGCGCAGCGGTTACATAGCTGCAGAAAATTTATAATACATTTATTTTTTATTAGAAATTTTTAAAGATATGAAAAAGCGAAATGTTATTTTAGAAAAGAGTTTCGATTTTGCACTTGGTATTATTGCATATTCCGAACTATTAGAAAAAAACAGGAAGTATGTTATTGCCAAACAAATTTTACGATCCGGAACTTCTGTTGGTGCAAATATTCGAGAAGCGCAAAGTGCAGAAAGTAACGCTGATTTTATCCACAAGCTTAAAATAGCTGATAAAGAAGCTAACGAAACGGAATATTGGCTGCAATTATGCCGTCATTCAAAAAACTACCCTAATCCGGATGAACTTGAGAATGCATTAATAGAAATAAAGAAATTACTCACAAAAATTATTTCAACATCAAAATCAAGACATTAACACATTAACACATTAACACATTAATAAATTAACACATTAACACATTAACACATTAACACATTAACACATTAATAAATTAACACATTAGCACATTAATAAATTAACACATTAGCACATTAATAAATTAACACATTAGCACATTAATAAATTAACACATTAGCACATTAATAAATTAACACATTAAAAAATTAACACATTGAAAAGAACATACTACCTATTCAACCCCGGGCGATTATCACGAAAGGATAACACACTAAAATTTACGCCTGTCAATGATTCGGGAATCGAGCAAAAACCTCGATATTTACCCGTAGAACAAGTGGATCAACTGTATTGCTTTGGTTCGATTGATGCTAATAGTGCAATGTACAATTTTCTCGGCAAAAACAATATAGCAGTACATTATTTTGATTATTACGACAATTATACAGGATCGTTTATGCCAAAAGACGGGCTATTGGCCGGCAAAATGATTATAATGCAAGTTAAAGTATATTCTTCATTAAAAAGAAGGCTTGGAATAGCAAAAAGTATTGTGGAAGGAGCTGCGTACAATATGCTTCAAAATCTCAAATATTATAATCGGAGAGGCAAAGTGCTTGATGGATATATTGAGAGAATTTTGGAATTGTCAAAAATTGTGGAAAAAGCAAAAGCGATAGATGAATTGATGGGAATAGAAGGTAATATTCGCAAGACATACTACAAGGGGTTTGATATAATACTAAATGATTTTGTAATGGAAGGACGCAATTACAGACCACCCATTGATCCTGTAAATGCCCTTATATCATTTGGCAATATGATGTGCTATTCGCAAGTATTGCGCAGTATCAATCAGACGCAACTCAATCCAACGGTTAGTTATTTGCATGTACCGGGGGTAAGAAGATATTCGTTGGCATTGGATATAGCGGAAATATTCAAGCCCATACTCGTTGACCGGGTAATATTTAAAGTACTAAACAAGAACATGATTAAAGTAAATGATTTTGATCCGCAATTAGCGAAAGTAGTACTGAAAGATAAGGCAAGAAAAATCTTCATCAAGGCTTTTGAAGAGCGATTGATGGAGACGATAAAACACAGGACATTGAATCGCAATGTGAGTTACAAGCACCTGATAAAATTGGAATGTTACAAATTGCAAAAGGATATTTTAAATATTGAAGAATATAAACCGTTTAAAATATGGTGGTGATATTTAAGTCTTTAGAAGCAAAAACAATTAGATATGTATATAATATTAGTTTATGATATGGGCGAAAAAAGAGTGGGTAAAATGTTAAAACTTTGCCGTAGATATTTGAACTGGATACAAAATTCTGTATTTGAGGGTGAAATAAGTGAGGTAAAGTTAAAAGAATTGATTATATTTGCAAAGCAGATAATGGATGAAGAGTATGACAGCCTTATAATATTTAAGGGTAGAGAGAAAAAGTGGCTTACAAAGCAAATAGTCGGAAAAGAGCGAAGCAGTATCGATAATTTTTTGTAAATCACTATTTTTTCAAAAAGATCTTTGACATTATTGGCAAAAAAAGTTGTCGAAAACAAGGTGTTTTTATATCTTTGCACATCGACGACTTTACAAAGGTAAAAAACGATAAAATCAAATCGTAAATAACTGAATAACAATATTTTTTTTGCCGTCTTTGACGGCTTTTAATCGCACCATATTGGAATTGAAACTAATTAATTGATTTTCAATGTTTAAAAGAAGGTGTCTTTTAATCGCACCATATTGGAATTGAAACTTTCTATATTTGTTTCTATTGTAAGCAGCCCAACCTTCTTTTAATCGCACCATATTGGAATTGAAACAAAGAATATTTGCGCTTATATAAGACCTCTTTTAACCTTTTAATCGCACCATATTGGAATTGAAACCTACATTTAATTTACATGTTTTCGTGAATTGTTTTTCTTTTAATCGCACCATATTGGAATTGAAACGGATTAATAGCTAAAATATGAGTGCTTGGTACATCGCTTTTAATCGCACCATATTGGAATTGAAACTCCAATTTGCCTTTCAATTCTGTGATTTCTGACTTTCTTTTAATCGCACCATATTGGAATTGAAACTGCGAAAATTGGTAGGTATAGCAGGTAATTATGTATACTTTTAATCGCACCATATTGGAATTGAAACCACTTAGTGATGGAGGAGGTTCTGTGACAGACGAAGCTTTTAATCGCACCATATTGGAATTGAAACAAGCACAACAAATGAACTACAAACGATAACCAAGTCTTTTAATCGCACCATATTGGAATTGAAACGTACAATACTAGCAATGGTTCAGCTTACTACTACAATACTTTTAATCGCACCATATTGGAATTGAAACTTATAATAATTTCCTTTATCTGCGAATTTATTGTGACTTTTAATCGCACCATATTGGAATTGAAACAAATAACCATAAATGCCTTAACTTTATTTCCCATTTCTTTTAATCGCACCATATTGGAATTGAAACTAGAGATAGAACGTCAACAACGCAAGTCCTACCTTCCTTTTAATCGCACCATATTGGAATTGAAACATGAGTTTGTTTGTCCTATTTTATTAATCCCGGTATACTTTTAATCGCACCATATTGGAATTGAAACTATAGATTCCCGTTCACATTGTTTTCTGGTACATATCTTTTAATCGCACCATATTGGAATTGAAACTTGCCATTTTTATCCTGTTTTTTACCCTCCGAAACCCTTTTAATCGCACCATATTGGAATTGAAACAGCTTAACGCCCCTTTTCAGTAGCTCTTGCATATATCTTTTAATCGCACCATATTGGAATTGAAACTATAGATAAAACGCTAATAATCCTAACGCAATTTTCTTTTAATCGCACCATATTGGAATTGAAACACGCAATACGATTACTTATAATCGTTTCCTGTACTCTTTTAATCGCACCATATTGGAATTGAAACAACGATAACCAAGTCCGGTAGTACAATCACACTTAGCTTTTAATCGCACCATATTGGAATTGAAACTGATTTTGCATTTTTACGCAAAGATTCTATAGCAACTTTTAATCGCACCATATTGGAATTGAAACTGTGAAGTACCTGAATAATAATAAGACCCTTCTATCTTTTAATCGCACCATATTGGAATTGAAACTATTCTAACTTTTAACAAGCCTTCTATAAATACTATCTTTTAATCGCACCATATTGGAATTGAAACAAAACAAACTATTACTAACATCTGCTGCAGATGTTCTTTTAATCGCACCATATTGGAATTGAAACAAACTGTCTGCGTGGACAGCTCTTACTACGAATTTCTTTTAATCGCACCATATTGGAATTGAAACAAACATAATCGGATTACCATTTTTATCTTCCTTTTTACTTTTAATCGCACCATATTGGAATTGAAACTATTGTTCAATACGTACTTCTTTGCCTGTTATATATGCCTTTTAATCGCACCATATTGGAATTGAAACACTCAATTTTCAATTTTTTTATGAGATGTTCTCCCACTTTTAATCGCACCATATTGGAATTGAAACCTTTGATTCTAATTTTATTATATACCCATTAATATTCTTTTAATCGCACCATATTGGAATTGAAACGTACAAAGACCAGAATTTTTTATAAAATTTTATTACCTTTTAATCGCACCATATTGGAATTGAAACATCTTATAATTCAATTATAGTTATAAAATTAAATAACTTTTAATCGCACCATATTGGAATTGAAACTTCTTTAGCTGTATGAATGCCGCTGGTTATAACTTTCTTTTAATCGCACCATATTGGAATTGAAACATACTAATCAATGTAGTACCCTGATGTAAGCCTGTAACTTTTAATCGCACCATATTGGAATTGAAACATTATATATTTTTATACAATCTTTAGCATCTTTTTGGCTTTTAATCGCACCATATTGGAATTGAAACATCATAAGATAAGCAGTCGCTCCAAATTTCTACATTTCTTTTAATCGCACCATATTGGAATTGAAACATATAAAGAATGTATAAATTCTTTTTTTGTATTTTCCTTTTAATCGCACCATATTGGAATTGAAACTAGGGCATTATGTTTTTGACTTCCCTTAGTCATTCCTCTTTTAATCGCACCATATTGGAATTGAAACGTACAAAGACCAGAATTTTTTATAAAAAGATATGACTCTTTTAATCGCACCATATTGGAATTGAAACTTAAGGCTTCAGAAGTTTTTACTTTTTGGTTGTGTATACTTTTAATCGCACCATATTGGAATTGAAACAATGTATATTTAGCCGATTTAGATTATCTTTTAAAGATGACTTTTAATCGCACCATATTGGAATTGAAACAAAATACTTTTGGGACACGAAAGATAATTTAGGTACTTTTAATCGCACCATATTGGAATTGAAACAAGATCTTGTAAAAATTGGGAATAATAGTCTTTTTGCTTTTAATCGCACCATATTGGAATTGAAACAGCCATTTTAATAATTAAATCAGTTTTCATAATATCTTTTAATCGCACCATATTGGAATTGAAACATCACAATACCGTTTTTTCTCTCTCTCAAGAGGTCTTTTAATCGCACCATATTGGAATTGAAACTATAGATGACAACTTACCTGAGCGAACACCG
>Ga0256833_1001437_pt1 | contig 17597 bp, 13 predicted proteins | sample 356284metaG_FD_190535 | JGI IMG/M metagenome (GOLD analysis project Ga0256833, IMG submission 190535) | Hydrothermal vent microbial communities from Mid Atlantic Ridge, Atlantic Ocean - 356-284 | ecosystem: Environmental > Aquatic > Marine > Hydrothermal vents | place: Atlantic Ocean: Mid... | reverse complement strand
AGCGATTTTTAATCTTTTCTTTGCCTATCTTTTTTCTTAAAGCACCAATAGCAACTCTTAATGCCTCTTTTGATGTATATTCTCCTTCATTTAAAAGATACTCTAAACTCTCATACGATACAACATTAGGATGGTTTTTGATTAAAACTTTTAGTATTTTTCTTTCTTGAGGCATAAGATGTATCGGAAAATCTTTATGAAAAAGCTCTAAATTATCTAAATTAAATCTATGCCCATCTTTAAAGTCAAAATAGTTATCTAAAGATTTTAGCAGTTTAAGAGCTTCAGATAGTGCCTCTTTTAGTTCATTTAAATTATAAGGTTTTTCTATAAAGTATGTAATATTTAATTGAAGAGCATTTTTTAAGAGATATTTATCATCATAAGCACTTGTAAGTATAATAGGTATGGAAGTATTTATCTCTCTAATTTTGGCAACCATATCGATACCATTTAGCTTTGGCATTTTGATATCTGATATAATTATGTCGATATCATTAGATTTAAAAAGACTCAAACCTTCAACACCATTATTTGCGACATATACTCTATGAAAAACTTTTTCAAACAGAGTGTAAGCCTCTTTGCTTAAATCTTTGTCATCCTCGATATATAATAAATTATAATTTTGAAACTCTTCTAAAATATTCATTTTTTGAGAAATTATAGCATAATTATATAATTTCAGCTTAAATTTTTTTAGCTATCATATCATATGAGTTTACACAAAAGAGAGCTTTGAGTCATCAAAGCGTAGTAATATCTCTTGATATTGTATATTTATATTTTTCAGAGGTTATTTTAACGGAACTATTTGTGTGAAAATATAAGTTAAAATTAGGTGCGAAGGTTAAGGATAAAGTATTAATAACTCTTTATGTATTAATACTTACCTTACAACTGCCAACACTACTTACTAATGTAAGAAGTGTCTTACTGTTGTGAAATACATTGCTATATTGTGTTGATTTGCTGCTTCTATTACTTCTTTGTCTCTTATACTTCCTCCTGGTTGGATGATTGCTTTTACTTTGGCACTTGCTGCTGCATCTACTGAGTCTCTAAATGGGAAAAATGCTTCGGATGCTAGGGTTGAGCCTTCTATATTTAAACCTAACTCTTTTGCTTTTTTAATTGCACACTCAGCTGCATCTACACGGCTTGTCATTCCCATTCCTACTGCTACCATTGCACCATCTTTAACATATACTACACAGTTACTTTTTGTTAAACCAGCTACTTTCCATGCTATTTCTAAATCTAATAACTCATTTTGTGTTGCTTGTTTTGTTGTTACACATTTTGCATTTTTTACTTCGTTATCACATATACAGTCGCTATTTTGAAATACAAAACCTCCATTTATATGTTTAAAGTCATATTTATCTTTTGCTGATTGAAGTTTATTGCTATTGAAGCTAAATAGTTTAAGGCGTTTTTTCTTACTAAACTCTTCTAATGCTTCGTCGCTAAATCCACCTGCTACTATTACTTCTAAAAATAGCTCATTCATCTTTTTTGCCAACTCTAAATCTACAATACCATTAACTGCCACAACACCACCAAAAGCAGAGATTGGGTCGCTCTTTAGAGCCTCTGTATAGCTTTGAAGCAGATTCTCTTTTATTGCAAATCCACATGGGTTACCGTGTTTTACTATGCATACGGCATTTTTTTCTCCAAAACTAGTGGCAATTTTTACGGCTGAGTTAATATCTGTTAGGTTATTGAAACTAGCTTCACCTTTAACTGTTTTAAGGTGTTGGCTATAGAAATTTTCAAACTCATATAGTGCTCCATCTTGATGTGGGTTTTCGCCATATCTTGTATTAAATACTTTATTGCCTACTATAAATTGTTTTGCACCAAATCCATTGTTAAAGCGACCATTCATATAGTTTGCAATCATAGAGTCATAAGCTGCTGTGTGCTCGTATGCTTTTATCATTAAATCTCTTCTAAATTCTAGTGTATCATTTTTTGAGCCTATTGCTTCTAATACTTTTGAGTAGTCATTTGTATCTGTAACTATTAAGACATCATTAAAGTTTTTAGCAGCACTTCTTACCATTGTTGGTCCACCAATATCTATATTTTCTATAATTTCATCAAAATTGTCTGTTCGCTCAATTGTCTCTTTAAATGGATATAAATTTACACAGACTAAATCTATTGCTTCTACCCCTAACTCTTTTGCTTGAGCCTGATGAGAGTTGTTATCTCTTTTGTATAAAATACCTCCATGAACGAATGGATTTAGAGTTTTTACTCTACCATCAAAACACTCTGGAAATTTTGTAACTTCATCTATTTCGATTACTTTTACACCTGCTTGGTTTAACTTTTTGTATGTTCCACCTGTTGAGATAATCTCGAACCCTAGTGCCTCTAAGCCTTGGGCAAACTCTACTATACCATCTTTGTTACTTACACTTAAAAGTGCTTTCATTAGCTTTCCTTTTTACAAAATCGTGGTATAATTATACCCAAATGCACTTATAAGGATAAGTATGATTATAATACCTGCTAGAGTTGAGTCGTCTCGTTTTCCAAATAAAGTATTAGCCGATATTGATGGTTTACCAATGGTTATACGCACTGCAAAGGCTGTTGAAGATATCGATAGAGTATTAATTGCTACAGATTCTAAAGATGTTATAGATGTTGCAAAAAGTAGTGGGTTTGATGCTGTGATGACTAGCAGTAGCTGTAGTTCTGGAACAGATAGAATTTACGAAGCTGCTACAAAACTTGGAGTTAATGATGATGAGATTATCATAAATGTTCAAGCAGATGAGCCTTTTATAGAAGATAGTGTGGTTAAAACTCTTTATGATTTAACAAAAGAGTATGCAGATGATGAGAGAGTAATTGCTACAACGCTTTATAAACTGGTAGATTATACTCATGCAAAGAGCCCAAATTTGGTTAAAGTTGTAACTAGCATAGATGGTAAGGCACTATATTTCTCTAGGGCATTAATACCATACGACAGAGATGCAAGTAGAGATAAATTTAAGGCACACTTGGGGCTTTATGGTTTTACATATAAAAAGTTAAAAGCATTTTGTCAAATGGGTAACTCTTATTTGGAAGATATAGAAAAGCTAGAGCAGTTAAGAGTTTTAGAAAATAGCTACCAAATAGCTATAAAAGAGGTAGTAAGCCATAGCTTTGGTATTGATACAAAAGAGGATTTAGAGAGAGCTTTGAAGATGCATACAATATAGTAGTAGTTTTTTGAGTTGTTGTTTTAAAGTTAAATTGTAGTTTTTTATTTAGAATAGAGTTTCACGGACACGCGAATTCATTCGCGTTTGTTTCCGCTTAAATGTTGTTTTGGCTTTTTGCCTCGAATGAATTCGAGGGTCCAGAAGAGTGGCGTGTTTTAATTTTTTATTTCGGCAGGTTCGTTTTGCTTTTTACGAACATACGAATTAATTCGCGTTTGTTGTGGCTTCGATGCACTTTGAACTTTTTGCCTCGAATGAATTTGAGGATTAGGAAGAGTGAGTGTTAGGCTTTTAAATTCGAAAGACCGTGGGGTGTAAGTTAGTTCTTTATTGGTAATTTTATGTTTATATTTTTTTATGAGAGTCATGGATTGTTCTTTTTAAGCATTTTACAACATAAACTTGACAGATTTATAATCTATATTTTAACTTCTTTGGGCATAATTCTTTTTAAAAAGAAGGATTATGATGAAAAAAAGAGTTTTATATTCACTTTCTACATTGCTTTTACTTACATTAAATACAAATGCGCAAGGGGTGTATAAGTTAAAAGATATTACAGTAACTGCTAGTGACAGGTTTAATACAAAGGTGTCTGATACTACTGCAAATGTGGTTGTAATTACTGGTGAAGATATTGAAGATAGAGGTTATAAGAGTATAGAAGAGGTATTATCTAATGTGTCTGGATTTTCTGTATCTTCTAATGGTGGGGCTGGAGCAAACTCTAGTGTATATTTAAGAGGTTTTGGTAGTGGTAATGTTAAATTTTTATTAGATGGTGTTCCTTTAAGTGACCCTACTGACCCATCTTTTAGCTCTAGTATTCCAAATGTAATGATATCTAATGTAGATAGAATCGAGATAGTAAAGGGGGCTCAAAGTGGTCTATGGGGTGCTGACGCTGTTGCTGGTGTAGTTAATATTGTTACAAAAAGTAATGGTAACTATTTATATTCTGAATATGGTAAATATAGTAGTAAAAAGGCTGGATTTGGTATTGGCTCTAGCTGTAAGGCTGGTAATTTTTATATAAGTGGTGATTATTATAAGACAAATGGCTTCTCTGCCCTACTCCCTCGAGATGCTGAGGCTGATGGTTACAAAAATAAGAGATTTAACTTTAGAGCATCTTTAAATATAGATAAAAACTCTAAAGTAGATATTTTTCATAATAATATAGATGCTAATGGAGAGTATGATTCATCATCTAATGCAAACTCAACTTTGGAGAAATTTACTTTTAAAGAGAAACTATATGGCATTGGATACAACTATAGTAAAAATGGTTTTGAATTAAATGCAAAAGCTAGTAGAAACGATATAAAGAGAGATTATACATCTTCGTTTGGTATATCTGATTTTAATGGAAAGAGTGATAGATACTCTATAGATGCTAAAAAGATATTAGGAAAACATATGGTTAGTGGTGGGTTGGAGTATAATAGATACAGTTCTAGCACAACATACTCTAAAGATAGCTACAATAACAAGGCTATTTGGGCTGGATATGGTTATAGCTTTGATGAACTTTTAGGTGCTAAAACACTATTTAACGCAACGCTTAGATATGACAAATTTAATAACTTTAAGAATAAATTTACATATCGTGTAGGTGTTAAGAGAGATTGTAAGTTTTTACCTGGATTGCATAGTGGATTTAATGTATATAGTGCATATAAGACTCCTAGCTTATATCAATTTGCTAATCCAATGGTTGGTATTGAGTTAAATCCAGAATCTACAAATGGGTTTGAGTTTACTTTAGGGTATAAGAGAGTGTTAAATATTACATACTTTTATGCTAAAACAAAAGATACTATTGCATTTGATGGTGGATCGTGGAAATATTATAATTTAGATTATAATATTAAGAGAAAAGGTATAGAGGTTAGCTCTAGTTACAACTTTGAAAAGCTTCCATTAAGTATTAGATTTAACTATACACATATATTTGATGTAGAGGACAAAAAGGGTAATAAGTTTTACAGAGTTCCAAAAAATAGTGCAAATTTATTTGTAGATTACTACCCAACAGATAATATTACAATAGGTGCAAATATTCAATATGTAGGTAAGAGAAGTGATTTGGCATATATTAATTATTTACCAACTGATGTTGAGTTAAAATCTTATACTTTAGTAAATTTAAACTATAGACAAACTATAAATAAAAATCTATCATTTAGTATAAGTGCTAAAAATGTATTAAATAAAAAGTATGAGAGTGTAAAAGGTTATAGCACAGCTGGTAGAGAAATTAGCGCAAGGGTAGAGTATAAATTTTAATGCAAAATGGAACTTTAGAGATAAATAGAAAAAATTATATTATATATAAACTCTTAAACTCACTCTTTTTGGGTTTGAGTGTTGGGAGTGTATTTATTTTATACACTCCACTATCTCCATCTATATACTCTTTGGGTGGTATTGCATTGGCATTGGGTATGCTTTTTATTGCAAGAGCATATCCATATATTATGACAATAGAGTGGTTTTTTAGGCTATCTCTATTTGTTGAGGTTGTTATTTTAGTGGTTGTTATCTTTTTTTTATTAAAGCCATATACCTACTCTACTGCTTTGTTAATATATATTGGTTATCAAATTACTTTTACTTTTGGAAGCTACTTAGTTAGAGCTGAAACACTAGCCCTAAAGAGTGATGATAATTTAAAAGATGTAGATAGCGCAAAGCAGATTGGGTATTTAATTGGGATGGTTGCCTCTTATCTCTTTTATAAATTTATAGAAAATTTCTACTCTATTGCTAATAAGCAAGATCAAGTTTATAATCTACACTATTTACTACTTATAAATGAACTATTAATTATAATATTTTTAATAAAAAGCTTTAAAAGAGTATAATTGATTACTTTTTAAGCATAGTTTATATATTATATTGTATATATTTTAGGGAGTTTATATGTATATAATTAGCCAATCTGAAACAATTAGTAGAATATACCAATCTTTGGAGAATACTAAAGATTTACTTGTATCATCTTTGATATATGGAGAAGCGCATGTTGGCAAAAAGAGTATGGTTAGCAAATTGTATAAAGAGTCTATTTGGGTAAGTGGAGAGAATTTAAAAGATATACAAAAAGCTTTAAATGAGAGTAGCTATGTTGTAATAACTAATTTTGAAAAAGTTACAGATTTGGACTTTTTAGATTTTGAAAATAGCAATATTGTGGCAATTTGTAATAGTAAAACTATAAGTAGCAGATTGGAAGATAAATTTGCATTTATATATCATATTCCATCTTTACGGGAGAGAGAAGATGATGTTAAGTTGTTTAGTAAAGAGTATATAGAAGAGGCAAAAAAGATATACAATATAGATAAAGAGGTAGAGATTGATTCATCTGATATTGATATATCTAAAAATTTAAAGAGTTTAAAGAGCTCTATATATAAATCTGTATTACTTAAAAATTTAGATAAAAGTGATATATATAAGATACTATATAACTACTTTTATAACAATTATGAAGGCAGTAATATATACAAAGAGCATTTGGAAATATTTGAAAAGGCACTTTTAAGCGCTGGATTGGATATATATAAATCTCAATTGAAGCTATCGGATGTATTGGGGATAAATAGAAATACTTTAAGGAAAAAGATAAATGAACAGCTCTGAAATAGATTATAAATTTTTACTAGAGGTTGATAATAATCCAATAGTTGTATTTAATCATAGTGGAAAGATTTTATATCTAAACTCAAATGCAGAGATTTTAATGAGTTATGCCTCTGTGCAAGATATTTTTAATATTGCCCTAAAACATGCACCAAAAGAGTATGGTTCTAAAACTACACAAATTGAGTTAAACTATAATCAATTAAATTTTTATGCAATTAATGTAAGTTATAATTGTGATGAGTGGATTGCTGTTAGATTATACTATAGACCAAGAGAAAAGAGAGAGAAAAAAAGCCCCAAAAATAGTAACATATTAACTAATATTAATAAGCTTTTAGATATTGCTATAGTTCAATTTAAAATTGAATCAAATACAGATATAAGACTTTTTACGGATCAGGATTTACCAGAGACCATGATTAATCAAAATGGCTTTTTAAAGCTATTAAGGAAGAGTCTGTCACTATTTAAATCTACTGCTTATTTAGATATTACACTAAAGTTGGGAATTGGTGAGCATATTATAATAGATGGTCAAAGATACTCATTAATAGATTTAAAATTTAGCTCGAGTGGAAGGCACTGCACTCATGATGATTATATTAAAGAGTTGGCTAATGAGTTGTGCTTAGTTTCAAATTTAAGTGAAAAAAGTGTCTATTTTGAGATACCTCTAATTAGATATTAAGATTAAATCAATATCATATCGAAAAATTATAATTAAGGAGTTATTTTTGGATTCGCAACCTCCCTCGATTAGTAAGGGTGTTTATTTAAAACATTTTTTGGCTGAGTATATAGATATTATTTTAGGTGTCATATTCTCTTTACTTTCATTCTACTTTCATTCTCTTGGTAATTTAAATTTAAGTGTTATATTTACGGCAATAGCAATTGGTGCTTTTTCTATGACTGTTGCAGAGATTGCAGATATACTTGCAGAGAGATTTGAAGAGCCATATGCAAGTTTTGTATTGACATTTTCGGCAGTTGTTGTAGAGATAGTTTTACTATTTATGATTATACTACATGCAACAGGAACAGAACAAGGGTTAGATACTGTAAAGGGTGGTATAATTTCTGCTGTTATTGTTGATATGAATGTTTTGTTAGGACTTGCTGTTTTGATTGGTGGTTTAAGCTACAAAGAGCAGGAGCATAACGAGGATACATCTAGCACATACACAACAATTTTACTTGTTGCAACTTGTGCTCTGTTGGTTCCTAGTATATTAAACTATACAAATAATGAACAAAAACTATTTCAAGCATCTGTTGTAATCTCTGTTATTCTGTTTATATTCTATATTTTTATATTTATTTTTCAGACAAAAACACATAAAGAGTTTTTTAAATCTACAGCTAAAAGTAGAATGTTCTTATTAAAAAAGCATAAAGATAAAGAGAGTAGTGAGTGTATTATACAAGGTAATGATAGTTATATCTTTGATAGACTTCCAAGTATTGTGAATTTATTTGTAATATTTATACTCATATTTATGATTGGTGTTTTAGCAGAGATTTTTGCAAAAGATGGTATGGTTTTAGCAAAAGATTATGGTATCTCTTCTGGTCTTGCTGGTTTGATAATTGCAATTATTGCGGTATCTCCTGAAATTATGACAGCAGTTAAAGCGGCTAAAAATGATGAAATTCAAAGAGTTGTAAATATTGCCATGGGTGCTTCTACTGTATCTATTATGCTTACTGTTCCAATTTTAATGTTACTCTCTTATAGTAATGGAATTCAGTTAATGTTAGATTTTAATGCCTTTCAAGTTGGAGCTCTACTTCTTACTATTATATTAGCATGGAAAACAACTGATAATGGTGAAACAAACTATTTTGAAGGAATATCACACTTGATGTTCTTCGCAGCATATGCAACCATTGCTACACTTTACCACTAAATATAGTTATTAATTATTTTTAAGATATATATTTGCATATATCTTAAAAGCATAATTTAGTTGAAAAATTGTATTTTAATTTTTGTAATTATTAACTTAACTTTATATGTTGCAATATAACTAAAAATACCACTTAAACGGATACGCGAATTCATTCGCGTCTATTGAGCTTACTACTGGAGTTTAAACTTTTTTACCTCGAATGAATTCGAGGGTCCGAGGATATTAAATATGAAATAGCTGAACTTTTATGTGTTTAATATCTTTTGAGATTGTATATAATTTTTTCTGTAGGTATTACAGTGGAACTGTTTGTGTTAAATTATAAGTTAAAATTAGGTGTAAAAGTTAAATTATTAAATAAAATAAAAGATTTTATATTTTGTAGAATATATGGCGGACAGTGAGGGATTCGAACCCTCGGTACCCTTTCGAGTACGCACCCTTAGCAGGGGTGTGGTTTCAGCCAACTCACCCAACTGTCCTTCTTAATGTGGGCGCAATTTTACACAACATTTGCTTAAATTTTTATTAAATAGAGTTAAATGTATGACTATTTTATAAAATTTGCAAAAAAATATTAAAATGTATTGTAATCATATTTAAGTAATAGTCGCCACACTTGGATAATTGACTCTTTTGATAAAAGTAATACTATTTGTATTGTATGCGAAAATATAACTATATAATGTAACAAATTAACACTAAATCTATAAAGTAATACACTTATATAGTTTTATTAATCTATCTTATATAGCTAGGGTTATATAATAATACAAATTATTTTCAAAGGTATTATATGCAGCTAAGTGATGTTAAGATTTATGAGTATGATGCTGTTGTAGTAGGGGCTGGTTTAGCAGGTCTTGCCGCAGCAAAAGAGTTGGCAGAAGCTGGTAAAAGGGTTGCTGTTGTTACAAAACTTCATCCGTTAAGAAGCCACTCTGGTGCAGCTCAGGGTGGAATTAATGCAGCTTTAAGTGCTGATGACTCTACGGAGTTACATGAGTTTGATACAGTAAAAGGGAGCGATTATTTAGGTGATCAAGATGCTATTGAATTTATGTGTTCAAAAGCTCCAGAGACTATTCGATGGGCAGAGAGAATGGGAGCAGTATTCTCAAGAAACGAAGAGGGAAAAATAGCTGTTAGACCATTTGGTGGACAAAGTAAACCAAGAGCTTGTTATGCAGCTGATAGAACAGGATTAACACTTTTGCAAACAATATACGAACAAGCTTTTAGAGCTGGTATAGAGGTATTTGATGAGTGGTATTGTGCAGATGTTTTGTATGAAGATGGCAAAGCAAAAGGTGTAGCTGCATTTAATATAAGAACAAGCGAACCTGCAATATTTAATGCAAAAGTTACAATGTTTGCAACTGGAGGATATGGGAGAGCTTATAAAATCAACTCTAATGCTCATGCAAATACAGGTGATGCACTATCAATATTTGCTCGTCGTGGATTACCACTTGAAGATATGGAGTTTGTTCAATTTCATCCAAGTGGACTTGGAGGAAGTGGAGTTTTAATCTCTGAAGCTGCAAGAGGAGAAGGTGGAAGACTCTTTAACTCTGAAGGTGAAAGATTTATGGAGAAGTATGCTCCAAATGCTATGGAGTTGGCAAGTCGTGATGTTGTAAGCCGTGCAATTATGGAAGAGATTAGACAAGGTAGAGGTGTGGGACCAAATAAAGATGCTGTATATATAGACTTAACACACTTACCAAAAGAGACAATTTTAACTAAATTACCAGAGCTTAGAGATTTGGCAATAACATTCTTAGGGCAAGATATGTTAAAAGAGCCTATTATGATTGCTGCAACTGCTCACTACTCAATGGGGGGAATACCAGTAAATAAAAGAACTCAAGTAAGAAGAGCTCCAACTGAGTTTGTAGAGGGTTTGTATGCTGCTGGTGAGTGTAGTTGTGTTAGCGTTCATGGGGCAAATAGACTTGGCGCAAACTCTGTTTTAGAAGCTTTGTTTTTTGGTAGAGTATCTGGAGAGTCTATGGTTGAAGATTTAGATAAATTAGAGTTAATTCCTGCTACAAAAGATGATGCAAAAAATATGATAGAGCAGGTTAATTGGACAAAAACTAATAATGGAGATGAGAGGGTTCCTAAGCTTAGAGCTGAGCTTCAAGAGAGTATGACAATGGATGCTGGTGTATTTAGAACCGAAGAGTCTTTGCTTAAACAAAGAGATAAACTTACAGAGATTTACAACAGATACAAAAATATTAGAATTGATGATAAATCTACAGTATTTAATACAGATTTACAAGAGGCTATTGAGCTTAAACATATGATAGATTTTTCTCTATTTATTGTAGAGGGTGCTATTGCTAGAAAAGAGAGCCGTGGAGCACATTATAGAGAGGATTACACAAAAAGAGATGATGAGAACTTTTTAAAGCATACATATGCTAAATTTAATGGTGAGTATAGCTTGGATATAGAGTATGGTGATGTTGTGCTTGGTAAATTTGAGCCTACAGAGAGAAAATATTAAGGGATTATAATGGAAAATGGTAACGAACAAAAACAAGAAGTAACAATTAAGGCGTTTCGTTTTAATGCAGAAACTGACTACCTACCATACTATAAAAGCTATAAAATGGAGGTTGGTAAAGATGAGTTGATACTTGATTTGCTAAACAGAATTAAGTGGGAGCATGATGGCTCTTTCTCTTATAGAAGGAGTTGCCGACACGGAATTTGTGGTGCTTGTGGTATTAAAGTAAATGGTAAAGCGACCTTGGCATGTAAACAAAATGCTATTGAGTTGGTTGAGTTATTTGGAGATGAGTTAATATTTGAGCCACAAAGTAAGAAGAGAGCTGTAAAAGATATGATTATTGATAAAGGAGACTTTTGGGAGAAACATGCAGAAGTTAAACCATATGTTGAGACGAAAGTTGAACCACATCCTTCTAGTGAAACCATAATGAGTCAAGAGCAAGTAGAGCAGTTCTTAGATGCAGATTATTGTATTCAGTGTGGGGCGTGTCATTATGCTTGTCCTGTATTGGAGGTTAATGAAGACTACTTAGGACCAGCAGCATTTGCAGCAGCTTATCGCTTTAGTATTGACCCAAGAGATGAAGCAGGTAGAGATAGATTAGAGAAGACTTCAGAGATGGGTGCTGGAGTTTGGGATTGTGTTAAGTGTTTTGAATGCGCAGAAGCTTGCCCTAAAGATGTAAATCCTATCGAGAAGATAACTAAACTTCATAATATGCAGTTTGAACAAGGTGTGGCAAAACGAAATGTAGCAACAAAACATGCTGAAGGCTTTATTAGATCAATTAAGAAATTTGGTTATCTTGATGAGCAAGATATTGTTCTATATTCAGAAGGCTTAGGTGTTGTAAAACATTTAAGTGAGGCTTTAAAGATGATAAAAGCAGGGAAGGTGCATCCTTTTGATATAGCTAAAAAGAAGATGCCAAGAAGTAAAAATTTAGATGAGATTCAAAAACTTATCGAAATATCACAAACAAATGAATTAAAATAAAGGATGAAGCTATGAGCAATTTAAAATACGCACTTTATACTGGATGCACTGCAAGAGAATCTACACCTGAGCTTCTAACCTCTACAATGGCTGTTGCTAAAAAATTAGGAATAGAGCTAGTGCTTTTAGATGAAGCAAGTTGTTGTGGTGCTAGTCATTTACAAGACTTTGATGAGTTTTTATCTTTAGTGTTAAATGCAAGAAATATATGTTATGCAGAGAAGCTGGGTTTGCCAATGGTCACAATATGTAATACTTGTCAATTAAATACTGTTATGACAAAAGAGCGCCTAGATAATGATCCAAAGATGAAAGAAAAAGTTAATGAGAAGTTAGCAGAGGTTGGATTAGAGTATAAGGGAACAAGTTCGGTTCGCCATTTTCAATATGCTCTAATAGATGACTATGGTTTAGAGAATATATCTAAAAAGGTAGAAGTTCCATTGAGTCATTTTAATATTGCACCATTTTATGGATGTCATAACATCAGACCAAGCCATACTCACTATAAGCACAATTCTGCAGGAGCAGTTGCAGCTGAGTATGGAGTAGAAGCTGTTGAAAAAGTAGAGTTGATGGAAAAATATACTGGTGAGAGCCCATATAATCCAACATCAATAGATAGATTAATTGAAGCACTTGAGGGTAATTCGGTAGATTATGAGAGTAAAAATAAGTGTTGTGGTTTTCATGTTGATTTACAAGCGCCAGAGACGAGTAATGCTTTAAGTGGAGGAGCTTTAATTGACGCAATAGATAATAATGCAGATTTAATGGTAACACCCTGCCCTCTTTGTCAGTTAAATATGGATTTAAAACAAGATAGTGCAGGTAAACAGTTGGGTAGAGATATTGAGCTTCCTGTTCTTCATTTACCACAAATGATAGCACTTGCTCTTGGATGCACAAAAGAGGAGATTGGATTAAAGTATAATGTAACTAAGGCTACTGAGTTAGTTTAAATAAGCTTGTTCCATGTAAAAATAAGGTTCTCGAATCTATTCGAGAATAAAAATTACATTAAACCCCAAATTATGTAATAAAATTGTCAGATTATCACTAATTTTGGCAATTCTATTGCATAATTTGGATTAAAATACTCAATATACACGAATAAATTCGCGTGTCTCTCTGTAATGACTTATATATAAAACAAGTTGTTTATTTTATTAAAATGGTTTAAAGTTTTTACTATGTGATATATTTGGCATCTGTTTTGAGAGTTCATTATCGTCAAATGAGTATCTAAAGTTATCTATATACTCTATTAGAACTTTATATGCACTATTTATTTGATTCATCTTACTGTCATCTTTACAGATATCTGGATGATATTTTTTAGCCAACTCTCTATACCTATTTTTTATATCATTTTTTGTAATAAATGAAGGAAGCCCTAGAACTTCAAGAGCTTTTAGTATATCAACTTCCTCCTGCATATGATATTCCAAATGGTAAAATAGTTAATTGAACCCCAACATAGTTGTTTTTTATAGATCCTCTTGAGCCATCACTTTTTATAACTGGTTTGATATCTTGACCAAATTTAAAATCGATACTCCAACATTTTTTATTTAAATTTGCTCCTACTTCCCAATTTTTTAAGTGAGTATCTTTTATATTATAGTTTGCACCTGCTCTAAATGATAATTTATCACTATAGTTATAGTAGCCTCCTACAGTAAGCTCTTTTGTTAATGTCTCAAGGCTTAAATAATCTTTTTTCCATAAATATCCAACCGATAATCCATACTTCTTCTCTTTATATGATATTTTATTGTAGATACCAGTAGTTTTATTATATACAAAAGAGTAACCTATATTTGAATAGAAGCTCCAATTTTTATAATTTATACCAATCTCTTGATTTAGATCTCTTAATTTACTCTCTTTTGGATAGTAGTGAGCTTCTAAAATATAATCTATATTTAACTTTTTAGAGTAACTTTTCCAATATTGATGTGTTCTAAAAGTTACCTTAGAATCAAAAGGAACAGAGTCTATAAAGTCATCTTTTAACTCTTTAGGTATTTGGGAATATTTCATCCAATCTTCACTGATAATATTACTTTTTGTATATATCACACTAAATAATGCCGTATGTATTCCATTTTCATAGAGTTTAGATACTTCACTAGATAACTCAATTTTGTGATTTGCTACAATAGAGCTATATTTTTTTTGTTCTAGCGGAACATTGTAGAAATCGTAAGCTGTGGATACTAGCTCTTCACTTAAATTTAAATTAAGATATCCGCTAAACAATGAGAAGTGCATCTCAATTGGAGCTTTTAGATTTAACTTAAAGGCTTTGCTACCTTCGTCTCTTGTGTAGTTAGTAGCAGTTAAATCCACCATATATGACAAGTTATTAAAAATAATATTTGTATATGGGATATGGAAATTTAATTTTGGTAAAATTTGTATAGTATTTTTGTTATTGACACTACTATCTGATTTAAAATATCTAAAGCCAATGCCACTATAGAAGTAGTTGTTTTTTACAAAATAGTTTAATCTAGATTCATAAAATGATCCTACTTTGTGGTGAGACATCCTATCTCTATTTTGCAAATTTATATAATCAGAATCACTAAAGTATAATCCATTTAAGTATAATTTATTTTCATACTCTCCTGAAGCAAGAGAGTCTATTAGAGAGTTGTTATGATAATCCAACTCAATACCGTAATGCTCTTTATATTTCAAATTATATTTGTTAGTGTAGCTATTTTTATCCTTAAAGTAACCAGCTTTAATTGTTCCAAAAGCATCTTTATCATGATAGAATCTATATGTTGAGTATAATCCATATCCTCTATTTGTTCTTATTTGCGGATTTATCTCTAAATCTTGGCTTTTTGATATTGCCCAAAAATATGGTTGCTCATACAGATATCCTTCTTCTCCAATTTTACCAACAATTGGTCTTAAAAAGCCACTTCTTCTCTCTTTTGCAAGAGGTAGGCTTATGTATGGAAAGTAAAAAACAGGGATATCTTTAATGTAAACTTTAGCATCTTTTAAATGTAATACTTTATCTTTTGTGTCATATATAGCTTTATCAAAACCTATCATCCAATCTGGATTATCAACTTGACAACTACTAAATAGAGCATTTTTTAGCTTTATTTTGTCATCCTCTTTTTTAGCTTTTGTGCTACTTATCCAGATATCCTCTTTATCAATTTGGAAAAAATCTTTAAATATAATATGATTATTATCTAAATTAACAGTAAGTTCATTCGCTCTTATATTTTTACCATTAGTTTGAATGATAGTTACTTTATTTTTAAGAGTAATTGTATTGTTTTTTCTATTATAAACAGCACTTTTACCACTTAGCAGATCACCCTTATACTCAATAACAACTCCACCATCTATATTAGCAATATCTCCATGGTCAATAACTTTATTAGCAAAAACTTTAACCTCTTGAGCATTAACTATTGTTGATACTAATATAGATAAACCTAATATTTTTTTATTAATTTTTAACATCTTCCACCACCACACATTTAGATATTTTATCATGTAGAGTCTGAACTCTTTTATCAAAAAAGGCAAAAATAAAAGTAAAATATAATAAACTCTCACCAATTGTTCTTACAATTGCTCTTAAAAATGCCCTACTCCAAGGTAAAAGATTACCCGTTTGCTCATCAACTGCTCTTATCTTTACAATATATTTACCGAGAGTTGCTCCATTGTATCCAATAAAGAATGTATGGTATATAACTCTTAACATAAGTAGCACACCACTATTTTCTATTATAAAATTAATCATTAACTCTTGTGTTTTAAGAGAGATTATTTGATTATAAAATATTGCTATAAACAGTAGCGATACTAAAATATCATCAATCGTAAACGATACTGCTCTTTTACCTATTGATGCATATTTATATCTCTCCACACGCAACTCCTAATTTAATTTATCTAATGCTTGATATGCAATATCCATTCTGCATTTTTTACCAATAAAGTGAACTTGTCCAACAAGCATATATGCTCTATCTCTAGCTTCTCTTATTGAACTCCCCAAACCTACACAAACCATAACTCTACCACCTGTTGCCAAAAGTTTTCCATCTTCATCTTTGCTTACCCCTGCATAAGCGATATATGTATTCTCTTTTAAATCTTCATGAACAATATCATCAACTATAATTTCTGCTGGTTCACTGCTACCATAGGGATAATTTTTACTTGCTAATACTACGCCAACGGCATATTTATCTTTAAATTTAATATTGGCACTTGCTAAATCTCCTGTTGCAGATTTTAAGAATAGTTCACTAGCAGGAGAGTCCAAAAGAGCCATTAACTCTTCGCATTCTGGGTCACCAAATCTAACATTATACTCTAGAATATATGGCTGAGAGTTTACAACCATAACACCAATAAATAGCACACCACTAAAAGGTATTCCGTCACTCTCTAAACCTTTTAGAGTAGGTTTAATTACTCTCTCTTCAACTTTTTTATATATATCATCATTTACTAAAGGAGTTGGAGCATATGCACCCATACCCCCTGTGTTTGGACCCTCATCTCCATCTAATAATCTTTTATGATCTTGTGCTGCTGGTAAAACTATATAATCTTTACCATCACATATTGCAAAAATTGACAACTCATATCCATCAAGATACTCTTCTATAATTATTTTAGCTCCTGCATCACCAAAGCTCTCCCCACTTAACATTCCTTTTGAAGCCTCTATTGCTTCATCTTTAGTTTTGGCAATTATTACACCTTTTCCAGCACATAATCCATCTGCTTTTACAACTATAGGTTCGCTCATACTATTAATAAATTGGGTCGCTTCATCTATAGATGATGTTTCAATATATTTTGCTGTTGGAACTCCATACTTTTTGAGAGCATTTTTCATAAAAACTTTAGAGCCTTCTAGTTGAGCAGCTGCTTTTGTAGGACCAAATATTGTTAAACCTTTATCTTGAAAAATATCTACAATACCATTAACCAAAGGATCTTCTGGACCTACTATTGTTAAATCTATAGAGTTCTCTTTGGCAAAATCTGCTAATTTTTCTAAATCTTTGATATCTATATTTTCTCCAAGGTCATCAGTAGCCCCGTTACCAGGTGCAAAGAATATTTTATCAACATTTTTATCTCTCTTTAATGCATACCCAATTGAATACTCTCTGCCACCACTTCCAACTATTAAAACATCCATTAATTTCTCCAAAACTCTTAATTAAATTTAGTATATATTATACCTAATTTATCTTCAAATAGATAGAAAAG
>Ga0256833_1001435_pt1 | contig 17646 bp, 17 predicted proteins | sample 356284metaG_FD_190535 | JGI IMG/M metagenome (GOLD analysis project Ga0256833, IMG submission 190535) | Hydrothermal vent microbial communities from Mid Atlantic Ridge, Atlantic Ocean - 356-284 | ecosystem: Environmental > Aquatic > Marine > Hydrothermal vents | place: Atlantic Ocean: Mid... | reverse complement strand
CTATCTTTTGCTGGAGATGCGTTTGTAAATCCTACGGGAGTAGCAACTATAGCTGAAGGCTTTACTCCCTCCTCTATTAAATTGCACAATTCGTCTAAGGCTGAAGGTGAATTGCCTATCGCTACGAACTGAGAATCTATCTCATCTTCGAGCTTCCTAATCCCGGACGAGACTACGGTCTTCTTACTCGCCTCTCCTAATTTCGAAGCTACTAAAACTTCTTTATCAGCTCTTAAGCCAGCTTTAACCATTTCCACGTCCACTATAACTTTTTCACATGATTTTAATCCTTTCATTACCTCTTCTGTCCTGTTAAACCTCAATATAGTTAAAACGGAAGGGTCTGCTGTTGCAACTAAGCACCTCTCAGCAATGAACTTTTCAACTCCTTCAAATTTTAGTAGCATTTTCTTAGCCAAGCTTGCACTTTTCTTTGCTATGCTTATTCCTTCTACCGTTTTAGCTCCAGATGCCTCTTTTACACAATCCTCACTTATCGTGTACTTGTTAGAGTATCCCCTCGGAGTTAGCATGTACTTTTCCACGATCGTGTCGTGGGAGGAGATGAATAGAATCGTGTGCATGTCTATTTTGTCAGCCATTTCAATAATACCTTTCGCACTGGTAATCCAGACTTCAGTTCCATCTCTTTCAGCATTTCTCACGCATCCAACTGGAACGTTTCCCCTCAACCTGAGAACGAGTTCCATTGCTTTTTCCAGATTTTTCTTTCTCCTCCTGCTTGATGGGTTGTATATAACTACTACAAAGTCTCCAATCAATGCGGATGCGAGCCTTCTTTCTATGCACTCCCACGGAGTTAAAAGGTCGCTTAAGCTAACAACGCAGTGATCCCCACTTACGGGACAACCTAAGAGAGGTGAAGCTGCCGAGAGAGCTGTAATTCCCGGTACTACTTCAAACTTAATCTCTATGCCGTTTTTCATTAAGTATTCGAGGACGAGGGAAGTCATACCGTATATTGAAGGATCTCCACCGCTTACCAAGCACACTTCTTTTTCTTTGCTCAACTCTATTGCCATCTTTACTCTCTCCAACTCTTTACCCATGCTACTCTCTAAGACTTCTGCTTTTCGATTTATTACATTTAAAATCCTCTTTACGTAGCTTTTATGGCCGAGGACTACGTCAGCTCTCTTTAAAACTTCCACTGCTCTCAGAGTGAGCAAGTCCTCTTTCCCCGGACCTATGCCTACTATGTATAGCATGAAATCACCTTGCTATCGCTATTGTAACTCTTCCGTAAACTCTCTTAGGCAGTAAAAGGATTTTCTCCTTAGAATAGTATAGAGCACACCCTTCAGCCACACTTTTAAGCCCTATTCTCTTAGCTTCGCTCTCGCTTGGAACGTCTATGGAGTTTAGCTTTTCTCTGTCTAAGAACATTAGAGGTTTTTTCAGCTTTTCTGCAGCTTCTATAATACCTTTTTCGCTCTTTTTTACTTCAGATGTAGCTATCACTCTGATATCTTTTAATTCAAAACCCGTTTCCGCTAAAGCAGCTTTTATTGCGTAAAGCACTTCTTCGGCACTAACTCCTTTTTTACACCCTATTCCAACGCTCAACCCTTCTGAATACTCCATTGCAGTAGTTATTACTGCTTTTAAACCAAACTTTTCTAGCATTTCTGCTATTTCATTTCCTCCGTGGTGTCCTCCAATTAACGGTATAGCGAATCTCATAGCTTTGTCAACTACGACTACTGCTGGATCAATCCACTTGTTCTTTATGTGTGGACATATACCTCTAACAACGGCTCCGCAGGGCATGTAAGCAACTATGCAATCGTATTCTTTTTCGAATAGCTCTTTCCAAATTCCTTGTTTGTACAGCACTATTTCTGCTTTAAGCCAGTCAGAAAGCTTTCTAAGCTGTCTTATATCTTTCCCAAAACCAACTACTGCTATCCGTATAGGACAGACCTCCTGCCTCTATTCTCTAAGGCTTTTCCTATTATAATCGTAGCAGTTCTTTTTATACCCGCTTTTTTTACTTTTTCGGCTATGTCTTCGAGCCTACCTATTATAACTACCTCGTCTTCTCTCGAAGCGTGATACACAACTGCTACAGGCTCTTTGCCACCTCTCACTTCTGAAATTTTTTCAGCTATGTACTCTATTTTGTCAACTCCGAGTAAAAGCACTATGGTGCAAGGTATTCTGGCTATTGAGTCGAGGTAATCCTCTCTCAACGTCTTTCCAGCTGGTCTTCCTATGAAAACGAACTCCGAAATTCCGGGGGAAGTTAGCTCTATTCGCAGAGTGGCAGCTGAAGCAAAAACACTGCTTACTCCGGGCACTACCTCGCACTCAATACCCCTCTTTTCGAGCTCTGCTATCTGTTCGTTTATAGCTGAGTATATTGAAGGGTCTCCGCTGTGAACTCTTACTACTAATTTTCCAGCCTTTGCTTCTCTCTCCATTAACTCCACGATTTCTTCTAACTTCATTCCGTGGCTGTTGATTTTCAAACCTTTGTAAGCAGACAAAGCTTTTTCTGGTACTATGGATCCCGCGTATATTATCAAGTCCGCTTTGCTGAGCAACTTGTGAGCTTTTAAAGTTAGTAGTTCTCTGTCTCCTGGGCCAAACCCAACAAAGTAAACTTTCGTCATGTTCTCTCCATAATTAAAGTAGTGAAATAGTCTTCAAATTCTGGCACTTCTTCAACGTAAATTTCCTCACCTTCCATGTACATTCTCTTAGCTACAGCTACAACTCTATAACCCATTTTTTTCGCTTTTTCTTCTATCTCTTTTGGCTTAGTCGCTTTTATTACTACCACTAAATCTCTGCTACACTTTTCAATTTCTCTTGGTGTAACGACTTCGAAAGGCTTGTCGCAAAAAGTAAGAGTGGTGTCAAAAACGCAGCTAAAACTCGGTACGCCGGGAATACACTCTATTTCAACTTTTCCAGCAACTCTTTTAGCTATGTGCATGAAAGTAGAGTAAAACATTACGTCCCCTAAGGCTACGAAAGCTATGTCTTCTTTAACGCACCTCTTTTCTAACTCGTTTGAAAGCTCTTCTATCACTTTCTCACTTTTCCCCATTGGAAATTCGACTATTCTTACGTTTCTAATTCCTTCTACAACCTTAGCAGCTAACTTTCCCGGAGCTATTACCTCGTCAACTCTTTCTATAACTTTTTTCGCTTTAATAGTTAAAAGCTCCGGATCTCCCGGACCAATACTTACTCCGTAGAGCAAGAAACCACCCCCGTAACTAAGAATACGGGATTTATGGGTTTAAATGCAGTATAACCTGCTAACTCGTAGCTCTTCCAGATGCAAACAGCCGTTATCTCTTCGAAAACTCCAAGCTCTTCCATAGCTTTCTTAGCCTTAATAGCTACTTCAATTCTTGCGGCACTAACACAGCACTTTTTTGCACCTCTTTCAAATGCAAGTTTTATCATTTCTTCGATATCCTTAGTTCCGCCGAAGAAAATTAAGTCAACTCTATAATTTTTTAGAAATTCCACTCCACTCATTTCTAACAGCTTTACGTTGTCTTTTACGTACTCTTGCTTTACGTTTTTCAAGCTTAAGTCAACAGCGTACACTTTTTTCACGTAAGGGCTAAAAAAAGCAGAAACTTTGCAAGAATGGCATCCTATGTCTGCAAATACGTCTTTCTTTTCAGGTTTCAGCTTTGAAAAAGCTACTCCAATCACTTCATCCTTAGTAAATTTCACGAGTAGAGTTTGTACTGAGTAATTAATTTTTGTTATCGCCAATGCGTGCAACGGTGCAATTCTTTACCCCTACGCCTTTCACAATTCATCAAATTTATGGCGAAAAAAGTTGCAGAATTTTCGATTAAAAAGCTCATAGGCTGTAAAAATTGGAAAGGATAGCATTAGAGGGCAGATAGGAAAAGATATTTATAAAGATGCCGCCATTCTGTGCTGGTGATTGCATGATAAACCGTGTCATTACTGATGGTAGAGTAAACAAGGAAATTCAGGCTTGTGCTGTTTTTGGTGTCATGGATAGAAGTGGTAGAAGATTTGGAGGCAAGATGATAGTTGAAGCTATGAAGAACATGAAAGTAAGAGGTAACGGATTGGGAGGGGGGTTTGCCGTTTACGGCATTTACCCAGATTACAAGGATTGCTACGCAATACACCTCATGTTTGAAAAAGAGGAGGCGAAGCAGAGAGTTGATCAGTTTTTAGACATGAACTTCGATATCATACACGACGAAGAAATTCCGACTAACGAGGAAGCGAACGTTTCTGATCCCCCCATGTTTTGGAGGTACTTTGTTAAGCCTCAGAAAAAGGGTAAGGACAAGAAACTGAGCGATGACGATTACGTTGTAGATAAGGTCATGAAGATAAACACGTGCATAGACAATGCGTACGTTTTCTCCTCTGGAAAAGATATGGGTGTTTTCAAAGGCGTAGGATTTCCAGAAGAAATAGCCGAGTTTTTCATGCTTGAAGAACTTTACAAGGGATACATATGGACTGCTCACAGCAGATTTCCAACTAACACTCCCGGTTGGTGGGGTGGAGCACACCCGTTCTGCATTCTCGATTGGACTGTTGTGCATAACGGTGAGATAAGCTCTTACGGGACGAACAGAAGATTTCTTGAGATGTACGGATATTACTGTACTCTCTACACCGATACGGAGGTTATAGCTTACGCAGTTGACCTGTTAATGAGGAAGCAAAAACTGCCTATAGAGGTAGTTGCAAAAATATTTGCTCCACCTATGTGGGATCAGATAGATAGAATGGAAGAAAAGAAGAGGAAGTTTTACACGACTTTGAGAATGGTTTACGCCCCCCTGCTAATAAACGGACCGTTTACGGTTATAATAGCACACCACGGAGAAATGATAGGTTTAACAGATAGAATTAGGCTAAGACCGATAACTGCCGGAGAAAAAGGTGATATGCTTTTTGTTTCGTCAGAAGAGGCTGCTATAAGGGCTGTGTGCAACCCAGACAGAGTTTGGACTCCTAAGGGTGGGGAGCCAATTGTTGGCAGGTTAAAAGAGGTGATATCGTGAAGTCACACCTATTGCCTGAATTCAGAGTTGAGAGAGATTATAGCAGATGCGATAACTGCAAAGTGTGCATAAAGCAATGCCCATTCGACGTTCACTACTACGACGAGGAAAGTGGAAAAATTCTTTCGAGAGATGAATTGTGTTCTGGCTGTCAGAGGTGCGTAGTTTACTGCCACAAAAACGCTTTGAGAATAATACCCTATAAAGCTTACAGACCAAACGAGTACTGGAAGGAGGAACACATAAGAGATATAAAGAAGCAAGCTGAGACCGGTGGAATTATACTCACGAGCTGTGGGAGTTCGAGGGAAGCGAAAGTTTACTGGGATCACATACTGCTGAACGCATCTCAAGTTACGAATCCCTCTATAGACCCCCTCAGAGAACCTATGGAACTGAGAACTTTTCTCGGTAGAAAACCCGACTGCCTTGAGTTGGAGTTTAACGGAGATGACGTTGAAATAAAGACTGAACTTTACCCAAACTTGATGATTGAAACTCCAATACTCTTTGCTGGAATGAGTTATGGAGCTATAAGCTACAATGCCTTTAAGAGTTTGGCAATGGCAGCTAAGAAGTTTGGCACTCTTTTCAATACTGGTGAAGGCGGTATGCCAAAGGACATGAGAGAAGAATTTAAAGACTGTGCTATAGTCCAGTGTGCGAGTGGCAGATTTGGAGTTGACCCAGAATACTTTAACTATTCCGCTGCTATAGAAATAAAAATTGGACAGGGTGCGAAACCGGGAATAGGTGGCCACTTGCCGGGAGAAAAAGTTACTGCAACTATCTCATCCACCAGAATGATTCCAGAAGGAACTGATGCAATCTCTCCAGCTCCTCACCACGACATATACTCCATAGAAGATTTGTCCATGCTTATATATGCTCTCAAAGAAGTTACAAACTACGAAAAACCCGTTTGCGTAAAAATTGCGGCCGTTCATAACGTAGCGGCTATAGCGAGTGGTATGGTAAGAGCGGGAGCGGACATAATAGCAATAGACGGCTTTAGAGGTGGAACGGGTGCAACGCCCAAGATAATGAGAGAGCATGTAGGAATTCCTGTCGAATTAGCACTTGCTGCAGTTGACCAGAGGTTAAGAGAGGAGGGGATAAGAAACAAGTGTTCGATAATCGTGGGTGGAGGAATTAGATGTGCTGCCGATGTTGTTAAAGCGATAGCTCTTGGAGCTGATGCAGTTTACATTGGTACAGCTGCGTTGATAGCTCTTGGCTGTACCATGTGCCAGCGCTGTCACACTGGAAAATGTGCGTGGGGTATATGCACTCAGGATCCTAAGCTATCTCAGAGGTTAAATCCCAAAGTCGGTGCGGAGAGAGCCTATAATCTTTTAAGGGCGTGGAGCTTGGAGATAAAAGACGTTCTTGGTGGAATGGGTATAAATGCGATAGAGAGTTTGAGAGGTAACAGAGATCACTTAAGAGGAGTTGGTCTTGAGGATTGGGAGCTTAGAGTTCTTGGAATTAAAGGAGCGGGGGAGTAATATGCTGAGAGATCCATTTATGGAAGGAGTGAGGAAGTTAGAAGAAATAGCAAAGAAAGTCAGGTTTGAAGACAACACAGCTAAGATAGATGCCAAAGGACTAACTCACAAAGAGCTAAACGACTTGATAAGGATGTGTGCTGAAAAAGGTGCAGAAAAAATAATTTTGAAAAACGTCTGTGGTCAGCGTTACATTGGAACGAGACTTTTCCTTCCAAAGAAAGTTGAGATAGAAATATTCGGAATTCCGGGTAACGACTTGGGTATGTTTCTCGACGGACATAGGATAGTAGTTCACGGTAACGCTCAAGATGGCGTTGGAAACACTATGAACGAGGGGGAAATAGTCGTTGAAGGAAGGGCTGGGGATGTAGTAGCTATGTCCATGAGAGGTGGAAGAATCTTTATCAGAGACGACGTCGGCTATAGAACGGCAATACACATGAAAGAGTACAAGGATAAAGTTCCAGTTTTAGTGGTTGGTGGGACTTCTCAAGACTTTCTCGGTGAGTACATGGCTGGAGGAGTAGTTTTGTTGCTCGGATTAAATAGAAACAGGCACTTGGCAAACTACATAGGAACAGGAATGCATGGAGGGGTAATATACATCAGAGGAAAAGTTGAAAAATATCAATTAGGTAAAGAAGTTGGAATTGTGGATATGGAAGAAAAAGACTATAAAAGAGTTGAAAGCTTAGTTAAAGATTACCTCACGTATTTTAAACCAAAGTTCGATTTAGACGAAATTATGGGCGAGAGGTTTACAAAATTAGTTCCAGTGAGCAAAAGGCCTTACGGTAGGATTTACGCCTACTAAATTATTTTTTTACATCGAATTTTTACAACAAGAGCTTTCAACAGAAGTTTTAAATACAATCCTTCAATTCGTGAAGGCATGAGTGAGTTCAAGCACATAGTCAGGATTGCTGACACGGATCTGGACGGGAAAAAAAGCGTCATGTTTGCTCTTACTGGAATAAAGGGGATTGGACTTAGAATGGCGAGATGTATAGTAAACAATTTAGGGTTTGATGCAAGAAAAAAGCTTGGTGAACTCAGCGATGAGGAAATAGAAATGTTGAGAAAATTTGTTGAAGAGGAAATAGAGTCTTTGCCAAGCTGGGTTTTGAACAGGAGAAAGGATCCCTATACTGGTAAAGATTTGCACTTACTTAGCAAGGATGTTGACTTTGCCAAGATGGTTGATATAGAAATGATGATTAGAATGAAGTGTTACAGGGGATCGAGGCACGCTAAGGGTAAGAAGGTTAGAGGTCAGAGGACGAGGAGTACTGGAAGAAGTGGAAGGACTGTTGGTGTCGTGAGAAGAAAGAAGTGAAGAGTTGAGGGGTGGTTGAATGGGTGATCCTAAGAGGCACAGGAAAAAATACGTAACTCCCACGCATCCGTGGGATAGGGAAAGGCTTAAGAAAGAAGAAAAAATAGTAATAAAGTACGGTCTGAGAAACAAAAGGGAGTTGTGGAGGTTTCAGAACATTCTGAGAAAGTACAGAAGAGTTGCGAGAGATCTACTGGCTAAGGTTGACTTACCGGGGAGCGAAGGGGAATACGCAAAGGCGAAAGCACAGACTGTTATTAAGAAGCTCGTTAGAATGGGAATTTTGGAGGAAGGGGCTACCTTAGACGACATACTTAACTTAACTGTTGAGGATTTCCTTGAAAGGAGGTTACAGACGAGGGTTTACAGGCAGGGTTTAGCCAACACTGTAAAGCAGGCGAGACAGCTAATAACTCACGGCCACATAGCAGTTGATGGTAGAAGAGTGACTTCTCCAAGCTTTATAGTTGAAAGAGACATGGAGAGCAAAATTGATTACTACGTCAACTCTCCTTTTGCTAAGAAGAAAGAAGAGTAAAAAGAAGAGTAAAAAACAGTAAAAAAAGATAAGAAAGTAAAGAGTAGGTGATGGAGTATGGCTGAAAAGAAAAAAGGTAAGGGTAGATGGGGCATAGCTCACATATTCAGCAGTTACAACAATACGATAATAACGATAACTGACATAACTGGTAGCGAAACTATTGCGAGGATAAGCGGTGGAATGATAGTAAAAGCCGACAGAGACGAAGGAAACCCCTACACTGCTATGCAGGCAGCTTTGAGGGTTGCCGAAATAGCTAAGGAAAAAGGTATAGAGGGCGTGCACATAAAAGTTCGTGCTCCGGGTGGTAACAAACACACAACTCCCGGTCCCGGAGCTCAGGCGGCAATAAGAGCTCTTGCGAGAGCCGGTCTTAAGATTGGTAGGATTGAAGACGTAACGCCAATACCGCACGACGGTACAAGACCGCCGGGTGGAAAGAGGGGCAGAAGAGTTTAATCTTTTTATGTTTTTAAAGGTGAACTTATGGAGATAGAGTTTATCGAAGATAAAGAAAACAAGATAGTTTTCATAGTAAAAAACGCCCCGGTAGCTCTCGTAAATGCTATTAGAAGGGCGATGATAGCTCACGTTCCAACGATGGCTGTTGACTATATCAATGTTTACATGAACACTTCATATCTCTACGATGAAGTCTTAGCCCATAGAATAGGGCTTATACCTCTCAAAGCTGACATAGACAAGTACAACTTTCAGAACGAGTGCAGTTGCGGAGGGGAAGGTTGCCCTAATTGTCAAGTCTCTCTGAGACTTAACGTTGAAGGGCCAAAAGTAGTTTATTCTGGAGACTTCGTTTCCGATAGCCCAGACGTTAAGCCCGTTTACGACAACATTCCGGTAGTTGAGCTTTACGAAGGGCAACAGCTTATGATTGAAGCTGTTGCGAGACTTGGTACAGGAAAAGAGCATGCCAAGTGGAAACCCGTGTCTATTTGTGCTTACAAGATAATTCCAGAGATAGTTATTAAAGAGGATTGTAGTCTTTGTAAATCCTGCGTTGAAGCTTGTCCGAGAAACGTTCTCGAAGTTAAGAAAGATAAAGTAGTAGTTAAAAACGTCTTAGACTGCTCCATGTGCATGGAATGCGTTAAAGTTTGCGAGGATAACTCCATTAGCGTTGAAGAAACAGACAACTACCTCTTCACAGTTGAAAGCATATCTATGCCAGCAAAAGAGGTTTTGATAAGAGCTGTTAACGTTCTAAGGAAGAAAGCCGAAGAGATGAACGAAATACTCGAACACATGTGAAAAAATAAATAATGTCCACTCCCAATCAAAAACATGGTTGGGAGCGAAGAGCTTTACAGAAAGGCTGTAAAGCTGATGCCTGCAGGTGTCAGCTCTCCTGTTAGAGCTATAAAGCCATACCCGTTTTACACGGAAAGAGCTTGTGGCAGCAGGCTTTTTGATGTAGATGGTAACGAGTACATAGACTACTGCTTGGCTTACGGCCCATTAATTCTTGGGCATGCAAATCCCGTTGTAAAAGAGGCAATACTAAAGCAGGTAGAAAAAGGTTGGCTTTACGGAACTCCAATAGAGCTGGAAGTAAAATTTGCCGAATTGATAGTAAGCCTTTATCCGGGCATAGAAATGCTGAGATTCGTTAACACCGGCAGTGAGGCTACAATGGCGGCGATAAGGCTGGCAAGAGGTTATACTGGGAAAAAAGGGATAGTTAAAGTCGAAGGAAGTTTTCACGGAGCTCACGATGTCGTGCTTGTTAAGGCTGGAAGTGGTGCAACAACTCACGGCACCCCAAACTCTGCTGGAGTTCCGGAGGAATTCGTAAAGTACACATATCAGGTTCCTTACAACGACTTGGAATCTCTATCCGATTTGCTCGAAAAGAAGAGGGAAGAGATAGCGGCAATGATACTTGAACCGGTTATGGGTAACAGTTCTTTGATTTTGCCTGAGAAAGATTACCTCAAGGAAGTTAGGAAGGTAACTGAGGAAAACGAAGTTCTTTTGATATTCGACGAAGTTATAACGGGTTTCAGACTGAGTGAGGGTGGAGCTCAGCAGTACTATGGAGTAAAACCTGACTTAACAACTCTCGGCAAGATAGCTGGAGGAGGATTGCCTATTGGAATATATGGAGGTAAAAGAGAAATAATGGAAATGATTTCTCCCCTCGGCCCCGTTTATCAGGCAGGAACTTTTAGTGGTAACCCACTAACTCTCTCTGCAGGCTTTGCTACTGTAAATTACTTGATAAATGAAAAACCGTACAAAGATTTAGAAGAAAAAACGAAAGCCATTGTTGAAGGAATACAGCCTGAATTAGAAAAACTCGGCTACTCTTCTAATTGCATAGCTTCAATGTTCGGAATATACTTTGGAAAAGAGCCTAAGAACTACGCAGATGCATTAAAACTCGACTCAGCTAAGTTCTTCAAATTCTTCTCCGAAATGCTGAAGGAAGGTATTTTCTTACCCCCTTCTCAGTACGAAACTTGCTTTGTAAGCGTAGCACATAGCGAAGAAGACATTGAAAAGACTGTAGAGGCTGTAAGAACATGCCTGAGAAAGTTGTAGTTGGTACGAGGGGTAGTAAATTAGCTTTAGCTCAAACAAAAAAAGTCGTTGAACTTTTAAAAAAGGAGTACGATTACGAAATAGAAGTCAAAGTAATTAAAACGAGCGGAGACGTACTGAGAAACAAACCGCTACACGAGTTCAAAGGAGCTGGGGCTTTCGTTCAAACTATAGACTTGGCTCTCGTTAAAGGTACTATCGACATTGCCGTTCACAGCTACAAGGATGTACCTTCTAAGATTTCAGGAGTTATAGCGGCAGTTCTAAGGAGAGAAAGTCCGTGCGATTGTGCTATCTTGAGGGAAAGAAAGAGTTTATTTGAACTGCCGGAAAACGCTGTAGTAGGCACTTCGAGCCTTAGAAGGAGAGCTCAGATAAAGAGGTTTCTACCAAAAGTTAGAGTAGAAAACTTGAGAGGTAATGTTGACACGAGGCTTAAAAAACTCAAAGATTTTGACGCTATAATTTTAGCCGAAGCAGGTTTGATAAGACTCGGTATTGATGTGGATAGAGAAGTTTTGGATCCAGAAAAATTCGTTCCTTCTGCCAATCAGGGAATAATAGCAGTTGAAACGAGAAAAGGAGAAGAGTACTTGGTTAGCAGTATTAGCGATGAAGACACATTCCTCGAAGCGAGCGTTGAGAGAGCAGTTTTAGAAACCCTTAACATAGGTTGTGCAATTCCCGCTGGAATTTTCGCTAAAAAAACTGAAAGAGGTGTTAAGCTGATAACCCATATTTATCACGTTTATCCTGAAAAGGACATCAGATTTGAAGCAACGGTCAAATCGGAGGAAGAAGCGAGAGAAATTGCAAAAAATTACAGGGAAGAATGCTGTAGGATAATAAAGGAGGTGGTTTCACGGGAGTAGTTTACATAGCGGGGGCTGGATGCGGGAATATACTTACAGAGGTTGTAAAAAAGCTGATAAACGAAGTTGACGTAATAGTTCACGACGAACTGCTTGGGGAGAGGGTTTTGGAATTACTCGAAAAATCAAAAGCTGAAAAAGTGAACGCTGGCAAGAGGGCTGGCAAACATAGAATGAAACAAGAGGAAATAAACGAGTTGTTGGTTAAGTTGGCTAAGGAAGGTAAGAGCGTCCTCAGGCTTAAAGCTGGCGATCCATTTATTTTTGGTAGGGGCGGGGAAGAGATGGAATATTTGGCAAAAAACGGCGTAAAGTTTTTTGTAGTTCCCGGAATTTCCTCAGCAGTTGCCGCTCCTGCTTGTGCGGGAATACCAATAACTCATAGGGATTACGATCCAGCCGTAGTTTTCATAACTGGAAAGGAGGCGAGAGAAAGACTTAACTGGAAAGCTTTGGCAGAATTAAATGCTACGATAGTGATTCTCATGGGAATGAACACTTTGGAAGAAAACGTTAAAAAGCTCATAGAAAACGGAAAGGATCCGGAAACTCCAGTAGCTGTTGTGCAGTGGGGTTGTTGCAGAAAGCAAAGAGTCGTTTGCTCAACTCTTAAGAATATAGTTAACGAGGTTAGAGAGAAGGGTATTACTTCTCCAGCAGTAGTAGTTGTTGGGGACGTCGTTAGAGTTAGGGATAAAATAGTAGAGTTTTTTGAAGGATTTTTTGACCCTTAAACTTTAGACTTTAACTCTTAAATTTTAACATCACTAATCTAAATTTTAACTTCAACTTTTAACTTCCTTCTTTGGAGGCCAGTTTTGTTCAAGCCAAGCTTTAAGCCTTCCGGAATCCGTTGGCCCAACTAATATCTTCCATCCCGTTTCGTCCTCTAACGCTCCCTGAAGTCTCGCTGCAAGACCGGGAATAATTAAGTACCTGTGGTCAACTTTCTCTGCTACTTTTGTTTCTTCCATCAGCTTCTTTACCTTATCCGGCGTGAACTGTCCTCCTGCAACGCTAACTTCTACTCCAAGTCCTCCAGTATCCAAGACGAGTAACCAGCCCTTTGCACCACTGCTCTGCAAGTCGCTTTCGACTGTGTAGTACGTTAAAGCGAAATTCGTTGTTATCATGACTGGAGAACTTCTGTCTGGGTTGTTTATTGCTCTTAATCCCGGCTCTACTTGTACTGGCGTTCTCGGATCCGTGTATATGTTTGCCCTAAGCGTCACTATTGGCATAATGCTGTGAGGCTCTAAGCTGTGTAGTATCATAACGTCTGCGTACTTTACTATGAAAAGTGCAGCTATTACCGTTTCCCAGTACATCTTACTAACATCATCGCTTTTAGCCATCCAAGCAGATATCGGAGTTATCATTATAGGACAGTTTATGTCCTTGTCTTGCATCATTATCGCCGTTCTCCTTATCTGGACGACTCTTTCAAAAGTTTTCTGCAAGCCTTTTCCAAAAGGTTCTGTTACGGGATCTATTACTGTTTTCACTCCGTGCGACTTGAAAGTCGCAGCTAAGCTCTTCAGCATGTCCAAGTCCTTACTCCTTACAACTGCCGGAACGTCGTACTTTTTCGCTATTTTCAAAACTTCTTTGTAGTTTTCTTCGTTAGCCGCATATATCAGCGGATTGTACTCCTTAACGTCTTTTAACGCTCTCTCTAAGCATTTTGGATTTAAACTAACGAGTATCATTGGTTTTCCATAACCAGCCACTTTCTTAGCAACTCTCACAAAGACTTCTGGGTCGTTAGAAACACATCTAACAGCTATTCCGTCCAAAGTTAGGTACCTTCCAACGTAGAACTTTCTGTACTCTACTACCCTACTACACCTCTCATCTATCGTTTTTTCATCCATCGTATCGCTTACGTCGAAAAACAGAGCAGTTGGATTAAAGAAAGTCAGCTCGTGTCTGTGAAGAACTTCTTCCCCACCTATCTTTAAGTCTTTACCTATGATTACTTCGTCTATTTCCGGAGCTGTCATCTCTTTGAGCTTTTTTAGTTTTTCTGCAGCTTTTTTATCTTTTTTTGCTTTTTCTACGAGAGGTTTGCAATCTTCAATTTTTGCAGTTCTGTCTAAGACGTGAGCGGCAAAGCTCATGCAAGTATCAAAACCACACTCCCCACAGTTCGTCTGTGGAAGAAGTTTGTATATTTCGAGCGGACTTTTTACTTTCATTTAATCACCTAAATTTCAGCTGCTATCCAATCTTCGCAAGAAACTTCTTCTTTTTTACCTCCAAGAGTTTGTATGAGCTCTTTTAGCACTGCAACGCTTACGGGATGCATCATCATAAATATGTCAACTGCAGCTAAGGATAGGGTTAAGCCAGTAACTATTTCCCACAACGGACCTCTGTGTTCTCTCATACCCCAAGAAGTATCTCCCTCTAAGGGTGATTCTTTCATCCAAGCTTCTCTCGCACCCCACGCATTAGTAGTACCGCTCGATACTGGAAATGCTAAGTCTTCGTCACCTTTTAATGCAGCTATCCTCGCCCTTTCCATGTTTGAGTATGCGTAGTCTAATCCATAACCCAAAGCTGCAGTAGTTGGATCCATGACCAAGCTATCTCTTGGCAAGCCAACTTTCTTTAGCAAGTACCTGTTTAGAGTTCTTTGACTGTTTATATCCATCTGAGTCCAAGCCAATACGCAATGCCCGTGTTCTTTTGCCGCTTTCCCTATCCTTTCCCAGTCCATGTCTAGAGTGGCACTTGCGAGTAGAACTCTTTCACCTTCTGCAACTTCTGCAACTTTTTCGAGTAAAATCGGATCTTTTTCTTTGTTACCGCTACCTCCAACTATTATAGGACACTTTACTGCTTGAAGAACATCCTCTACTACTTTTGCAGCTTCGCTTGGCGGAGTATCGTCTAAGAGAGGGTCTGTGCTTATAAGGTGTATCGTTACAGCATCAGCTCCGAATTTATCTATCACTTTCTTAGCCCACTCATCAGGATGACCCATTACGTCTTCGTAGTGTACTCTAACAGCTTTGGGTAAAGGCACGGGTCTATCGAAAACGTCTATGGATACTGCCGGGAGATTTGGCTGTTCTGCATCGAATATGTAAAATGGTAAGCTTTTTGCACCTCCGAGCTTTATCGTGTACTTCCTCGTCCCCCCTTCTTTCCTCGTAGCTCCGAGCTGTACTTCTTCTACATATCCGCTCCACTCAGCTTTGTAAGGTTCGAACTTCTTTTTTATAAGCTCTATAACTTCTTCTTTTTCTACTTCTTTTAACTGAGGTTGCTGGATTTGAGTTTGAACTTGAGTTTGAGTAAACAACTGCTGGAATGGAAAACCCAACATCATCGCGGCTCTTGCGAGGTGGTACGCTGCCATGCCGAGTTCGGCACCTATAGCTTGTAAATTAGACATACCCTCTATTTCGATTTCTATATCTCCTTCAATTTCAACTCCTTCGAGTTCTTCCACTTCGTAGTTAGAGAGTAGCTTTAATATATCTTCCAAGTTTATCTTTGGCATAACATCACCCACGATTCAAAGTTTTTAACAACTTCTTCAAACTTTTTAACGAACAGACATTCAGATTTGAGTAACTCGTAAACGCTTTTACCCAACATTTCGTATTCCACGACTTTCGTGTCGTAAGGTAAGGAACCGAGAAACTCAAAACCTTTATTTTTAGCAAACTCTTTTATAAATGTCTCTTTCTCGTTTATTATTTTGTTACCTATTAAGCCTTTTTTTGCCTTAATCTCTAACTCATCCATTAGCTCAGATATCCTTTCAGCAGTTTTCAAACCCTTCTTAGACGTATCCGTAACTACTATAACTATATCAGCATTACCTATGGTTTTTCTGCTAAAATGCTCCAGTCCAGCTTCGCAGTCAACTACTACGTAGTTGTAATGTCTCATGAACTTTCTAAGCACAGCCCTAAGCACGTTGTTCGTATAGCAATAACAACCTTCTCCCTCCGGCCTACCCATAACCAGTAAGTCGAATTCGTCTAACTCTTCTATGCATTCGAATATTTTTCCTTCAAACCAAACTTCTTTATCTCCCCTTATTTCCTCCCTACTTCTCTGAAAAACTTCTCTTACATCTCCAAGTGTTTTTTCCACTTCAACTCCAAATGCGTCAGGTAAGTTCGAGTCTGGGTCAGCATCTACAGCAAGTACGCTACCTTTTTTACACAAATAAAGAGTTAGCATTGCCGAAACGACAGTTTTTCCGGTTCCACCTTTACCAGTAACAGCTACCAGTATTTACCTCACCCCTTCTTTTTGTTTTTACCTTTTTCCTTAAAAGTTATTTTTTCGACGTATATCTTTGCACCTTTGAGTTCTATTCTCATTTCTTCTCCCCCTTCTTTCTCACTATTATTTTGTCTATTTTTATCGTAGCGTTTTTTATGATTAGCTTAATTGATGGACTGGCAGATGGAAGTTGTGGCAAATTTTGAGGTAATGGCGTTAAAGTGGGTTGTGTAATTGCCGTTTCTTCTTCGACTTCTTCTTCCCCCTCTTCTTCCTCTTTTTCTTCTACCCAACCTTCAGTTATTTTCTTTCCATCTACAGGTCTTACAACTCCTTTTACTACCGGGTGATCTACCCTCTTTAAGAACTCTTTTAACTCCTCCATCGTTTTTGCATCTTCTTCAGTAGCTATTTTTTCTCTCATCTCCTCTGGTATGTATTGCAGAACTTTTTGTTTCAACTCTTTTGGCATCCACACGACTCTATACCATCCACCATCTGCCTGTATGAACTTTTTACTCCTGAAGTAGCTAATGCCAATTCCAAGAAAACCGACTACCTGCTTTCCACCCCCCGTCTGTCCAGCCATAGTGGAAAAAGTTAGTCCGTTTGGTGCCGGTTCTGGAAATCCTCTGTGTACCCATCCTATTCCGTCAACTTCCGGCATGTAAAATCCTATTACTTCAAAACATCCGCAAGATGGATGGGGGCATTCTAAAAAGCTGTGTAGTTTTATTCTTTCTGTAACTCCTCCGCTCTCAGTTTTTGCAAATTCGTTGACTCCTGAGTATTCACCACCTATTGGATCTAAAATCTCACCTTTTGGAACGGGTTTGTTCGGCCCTTCTGGATCGACTCTCGCAGCAGCTCTGCCGTCGAACCAAGTAATAGCCCCGCACAGAGATGGTCTGTCTGGACTTATAATGCAAACGTCAGAAGGGGCAAAGCTTTGGCAGAGAGTGCAGGAGTAGAATTCTTCAACGTCCTCGTCGTGGAGTGATTCAACTCTCGCATCTCTTTCTTCGTATATTGGCATTGCAACTTCTTTAAGCGTTTTTTCGACGAATTCTTTGTCTGTTGCATAAACAGCTTCTATTTTCTCTATAAACGGCATCTCGTTCTTGAAAAGTAACATTACGGCTTTAGCTATCGTTATAAGACTTTTTAAACCTTTTTCAACTGCATTTTTTCCAATTCTTATCCAAACGTCGTACCTCTGGTTTAAGTGCATGACTCCTTCTATGTAGTTTTGAAAGTCGTGATTTCTCCTTTCTATTATTGGCTCTAAATCGCTGTCTATTTTTTCTCCAGCTACATAGTATATCATCGCAAATGGATGAGCTTTTCCAACTTCGAGTTCGTCTAAATCTTTACCGACAAAAGTGACTTTCATGTCTTCCACTTGATCAGGTGAGAGAGCCATTACTAACTCAAATCCCGGTTGTTTTGGCCCTGCCAACTCTACGTACATATCTCCTTTTCTTATTCTTTCACCCTCGTGCATCGGTGATATATCAACTGGAAAATC
>Ga0256833_1001434_pt1 | contig 17647 bp, 17 predicted proteins | sample 356284metaG_FD_190535 | JGI IMG/M metagenome (GOLD analysis project Ga0256833, IMG submission 190535) | Hydrothermal vent microbial communities from Mid Atlantic Ridge, Atlantic Ocean - 356-284 | ecosystem: Environmental > Aquatic > Marine > Hydrothermal vents | place: Atlantic Ocean: Mid... | reverse complement strand
GATAGCCTGCAAATCGTAATCAACGACTATCGTCATCTTAGTCCAGCTCTTCCTCTTCTTCCCACTCCTCTTAGCGTAATAGAAACTCGAATTATCCTCTCTCAACCCAGTGGAATCTATTGCTAAGATATCTAAATTCACGTTCAACAACTTGGCACTCTCTTCTAACAGGTTCTTCAAATCTTCCTCCTTCAGCCTTTTCACAGCTTTACATATCGTCGAATAGTCAGGAACTTTCTTCAGGTTCAATGCAGACCTTAAAACTTCACTTACCAAAAACTCTTCTTCCAAATCCCTATACGTCAAATTGTAGATGATTCCATACAGAAACATGGCAATTGACTGCCAAAACTCGTACTTCTTAGGCCCCCTCTTACTACTGTACTACGGTAGAACCTTCTGACATATCTTGTAACATTTCCTCGCCACTATCTCCCTCTTCGTTATCCTCACACCCTACCCTTGCTACTTGTTACTCTTAATCTTTTTCAATAGAATCCTGATATTCCTGAACTTTTTAAGTAGGCAGGAATTGCATCTTGCTCATACTCTCACGTCTTCTAGGATCTTCTTGAGAAAGTTCATATCCATGAGCTTTCATTATAACCAAGACATTTTAAAATTAAGATTTTAAGGAGTAGAAGAGTTGAAGCTGGTGATAGAGATATGAAGGTCATATTCGTCTGCTCTCCCTTCCAGGGAAAGCAAGAGAACATAGAGAAGGCGAAGAGGTATTGCAGAATGCTCGTTGATATGGGATACATTCCGATAGCACCTCACGTTTACTTTAGCCAGTTCATGGACGATCACAACCCAGAAGATCGCAAAAGAGCTTTAGAGATGAATAAGAAGCTGTTAGAGTTCTGTGATGAGTTATGGGTTTTCGGAGATGAGATTATGGAGGGAATGAGAGAAGAAATAGAACACTTCAAGAAGATTAAGGGTGAGGATAAGATAAAATGGATCGGAGATTCTTACCTAACCTCAAGGGATAAATCCACTAAAGGTTAGGTAAGACACGATGGAGAAATTGTCTCCAAAGAACTATTGGCTTAAGAGGACGTATGTCTGCGGAGGATCCACAACTTAAAGAAGGGATCGGAAACCACATATTTGTCCTTAACTTTATTAATGATCTCCTTTCTTAGTAGACCTTTAACAGCCACTTGAACGTTTGATGCTCTTTTGAAACCGTATTTCTGAAGGAACTCGGCTGAATACAGGTCAGTTTCACCCTTACTTAACGCTACGAGAACTTTTCTTTGGCTGAGTGTTAATTCGTCCCATATCGTTACGTAGGCGTCTGCTTCCTCGTGTATTATCTCTTCAATCGTTCTAACGACGTCGTCAACGCTAACACTCTTATTACCGACAAAAGCGTTAAACCAAAGTCTGTGACAGATCATTTGAGTGTAGTAGGGATGGCATTCAGTCACGTCGAGGATCTTATCTATAGCGTCATCATTAATTTTAATACCGCTGTTCTCGAACTTCTTTCTTATAAACTCCTTAAACTCCTCTCTTGGGATTTTGTTGAGAGTTACGTGCATTCCGAAGTTGTAAAATGGGCTTAAGGTTGAGCGGAAAATCTTCTCCATCATACCCCTCTTGCTACCTACGAAGACGTAACAAACATCCGTATGTCTTTGAAACGTAGCTCTCATCTTGGGTAAGACATCCTCTTCTAGTTCTGCAACTTCTTGAAACTCGTCGAAAACGACTACTACCCTTTTCTTTAGACGTTTTGCCAACTTTTGAGGCAACTCTAACGATTCTTCAAACGCTTTATCCTCTTCCTCCAACGAAAATTCTACTTCTACGTCTTCACTCAATCTTATCTTCGGTCTAACGTTCCTAAACAACCCTTTTATAACTTCCACGATCTTCTTAGCCTTCCAGTTTCGAACGACTTCGGTAGCAATCTTCTCCGCCAGTTCCTTCTTCGAAATTATTCCGTAGCAGTCTATCCAAATGGATACGACGTCCAACTCTTGAATTGCGTTGTATACGAGGGAACTTTTTCCGTATCTCCTCGGTGAGTATATTATGACGTTTTGCCCACTTAAAATGGCGTTCTTTACGAGTTCCAGCTCTTTCCTCCTGTTCGCAAAGTTTTCTTTTCCTACTATCTTACCGTAAACGAACGGATTCTTCATTACACTATCACCTGTAACACTCCAAAGTGTAAGATTTTTTATATCTTTCGATGTAAGACCTCAAGCTCTTTGGACTCTTAAAAATGAGGATTCACATTTAAGTCAATTACAGAAAGTCGTTAAGAAAGCCTCGCACTTTACAGTGGATGAGTTGGCAATTAGGTTTGTCTAAATAGGGCAATCTTTCTTCAAAATTGGCTTTAAATTTTTATTTATTTGCCAAATATTGCACTTTGGCAACTACTGGTAAGGGCGGGGTAGTTCACGAGCTTAATCCAATTTGTCGTTTTGAAAAGTCTTTATCTTACTTTCCAATGTACATCCTTATACATCTTTAAGTTCCAACATTTCCTCAGTCTTGGTGCCATATTCTACCTAAAAACAAACTACACACCTTAAAACAAACTACACACCTTATGTATGGTCAGTTTGTTTTGGGTAGTTTGAGGTTGGTTACTTGTGTGATGTACTAAATAAGATCCTGAAAAGAATTCAAAATTTTATAATAGGGTTTTATTCGGCGGCTACATCAACATGTGTTATTTTCCCCACGTGTTACACCTGTGTCCGCTGGTATTTTACCGGCGGACACCCGAGGAAACCTTTTTAAGCTTTAAATTCAAACGAAATCTGAAAAATAAGAGAAAAGAGGTGGAGTTCAAGATGTTTGATTGCAATAAGTCTGTAGGTTCTAACATAGCCGTTGTTGGTTTCGGAGGAGCGGGAACGAACATAATCGCTAAGATCGTTAAGAATATCAAAGATAGAGACGACATAATGCTTTACTACGTGAACGACGAAATGAGATTGAAAAATGTCATTTTTTACGAATACTCCGAGCGTAGAGAACTTGTGAAGGAACTCTCGGATTACAATTGGGTAATAATGACCGCCAGATTAGGCGGGGGAGGTGGAGACTCGTTAGTTTACGTTGCAAATAAACTCAACAATGCATACTCCGCGTTCGTTGTGTTTCCGTTTTCGGTTGAGAGATCTCGAATTCGCGAAGCTATAAGACAACTCAGTTCGCTCGATAAAACGCGGGTATTCGTAATACGGTTAGACGTCCTACGAAAGACTGTCCCATACCTTAGGCTCGATTTGGCGTTAAGTCTTGTAGATTGGGCGGTAGTGGCGGGTATACTAAATTTGGTAGGGGGGATTGTATATGCCTAGCTGGAAACTTCATAGAAAATACGGCAGATAGAGTTGATAAAGAGTTATGCTGAGGAGAGAGGATGGGACGTAGAGATTCTCAAAGATATAGGTTCTGGACTAAAGGAAAACAGGAGAAACTTTCAGAAACTGCTGAAGATGGTAATGAATAAAGAAGTCTCTAAGGTTATAATAGCATATCCAGACAGGTTAACGAGGTTTGGATTCAAAATCCTCGAAGATTTCTTCAAAAGCTATGGGACTGAAATAGTTGTGATAAACAAGGAGGAAAAAACTCCACAGGAAGAGTTAATCGAAGATTTGATTACCATAATCTCGCATTTCGCTGGGAAGTTATACGGTATGCGTTCGCATAAGTATAAGAAGGTGGTAGAAGGTGCAAAGAAACTCATACAGGATTGTTAGCTATAAGGTTAAGCACAACTACGATGTGAAGAATTTTCTGAGTAGTTATAGGTATCTCTTGCAGAAGGCGATAGATGTCATATGGGATAATATAGAATGGAAGAAAAAGGGTAAGAGATTGATTCCGTTAATTCCCAAGTCCAAAGAATTTAAGCGAAGCTTAAGGAATTGTTTACTTAAAAATTGGAACTATGCATCCCACTACGTAGATTCGGCGATAAAGACAGCTTACTCAATCCTAAACTCGTGGAAAAGGAATTACCTTAAGGGAAGGAGGAGAGTAAAGCCAGTAGTTAAGAGAAAATTCGTCAGAGTTAAGGAAACTCTATATGTCTACAGAAACGATAAGATTAGGGTTACTGTTAAGCCGAGAGAAGTTTATTTGGAGTTTGATTTGACGAAGGTATGGTTTAAGAAGAGAGTTGAAGGTTGCGATTTGGGGGAGTTAATCCTGAAGGAAGATGAGCTAATTATAACGTTCAGAAAGCCTCACACTCCACCAAATCCTTCAAAGAAAATTGCTTGGGATTTAAATCTGCTTAGCATGGATAGCTTTTGTGATAGGGGTTGGATTAAATTCGATTTAAAACCTCTCTACACTTTGCACATAACTTACGAGAATAAGAGGAGAAGAATTCAGAGATTGAGCAAGACAAAACCAAAGACGGCAAAAAAGCTAATGGAGAAATATTCCAAAAGATACAGAAATAGGGTTCGTGATTTTCTGCATAAGTTAACTACTGAGATTGCGGAGAATTTTAAAGACTATGAACACGGTTTCGAAGATTTAGAAAAGCAGGGAATGTTCACTAAAAGAAAAACTCATAACAGGGTTATCTCTAAACAAAACTGGAAGCAGATAATAGCCCTAATGAGTTACAAAGCTAATGTAAGATTGTTAGATCCTCGTAACTCCATAAAGACCTGCCCCAGATGTGGTGGAAAAATGAAGCACCGAAAGGGGCAGGTTCTTGAGTGTAGGTGTGGTTTGGTTATTAACAGACAGTTAAATGCTTCAATAAACCTCTACCTAAGGATGTGGGGTTTTCCTTCTTCGATGAGGGTTTGGGAGGAGTTTATCCTCCCAATCCTGAGAAGGAGTGGGGTTACCCTGAAAGGGGACGAGACCGATGACTTGCTCCCGATGAACCCTGAGGGAGCTGAGGTTGATGTGTCCCAAGGCGGACGTATGTCTATAAAAGACTACGTCCGCTGAACCCCATAGTCGATCACCAGTTCACTTTAAAGCTTCCGAAATCCGTTACGATCTCATCCGGCTTAGACGCTCTGAGCCATTGCATCGAAGCTTTAATCGGATACTACTCGAATCCGGTAATAGATGCCATAGCCTTGGAAGGGATAAGGATAGGGTTCGAAAACCTCCCCATCGTAGCTGAAAACCCCGACAGGGAAAGCAGAGAGAAGATGATGCTCTGCTCCCTCATGGGCGGTATTGAGATAAACTCCGTTCCAACCGGTTTGGCTCACGCTATGAGCTATCCCCTAACCGTAAACTTCGGTATCCCCCACGGAATGGCAGTTGCAATCGTTCTCCCTCACGTTTTGCGATTGATGAATTACGAAGAGAAGTTGAGGAGGATGTCGGAGGTTTTGGGAGGGGATGCGATAAAGAAGCTTGAAGAGCTGATAGGATTATTAGGAATTCCGGAGAAGGTCGAAGGGCTGAGTAAAGAGCAGTGCGAGGCTTTTGCGAGGGATGTAATGGCCAACAAGGAGAAGCTGAGGAACAACGTCAGAATTCCGACTTTTGAGGAGGTTAGGGAGATTTACATGACTTTGAGGGGGGTGATTCTTTGAGAGTTAGCATGTGCGGTGTGGACTTTCCGAATCCCTTCCTACTCGCATCCGGCCCGCCGACGGCGAACGCGGAGCTGATTTCCAAGGGATTCGAAAGGGGATGGGGTGGAGCCGTCACCAAAACCATAGTCGGAAGGGGTGTTAAAATAGAGAACGTCTCTCCCCGTTTGGCGGTGCTGAAGTGCGGAAGTAAAGTGGTCGCCATGCAGAACATCGAACTCGTTACGACGAGGACTTTAGACGAATGGATAAAGGACATCAGGAGCCTAAAGAATACTTGGCCGGACAGGGTTCTGATAGGAAGCGTGATGGCAACTTACGACGAAAAGGAGTGGCAGAGCGTGGTGGATGAGGTTCAATCCGCCGGGGTAGACATGCTCGAACTGAACCTCTCGTGCCCCCACGGAATGCCTGAAAGAGGGGCGGGAGCGGCGATAGGACAGAATCCGGAGATGGTTAGGGATGTGGTTTCATGGGTCAAGGATGTGGCATACGTTCCGGTTCTCGCCAAGCTGACTCCGAACGTTACCGACATTTCCGCAATAGCGAGAGCGGCGGAGGAAGGAGGAGCGGACGGAATTTCGGCGATAAACACGGTTTTGGGATTCGTGGGCATCGATTTGGACGGCATGAATCCGATTCTGAACGTGTCGGGAAAAACATCTTTCGGAGGTATCTCCAGAATGGCGATAAAGCCCATAGGCTTAAGATGTGTTGCGGAGATAGCCAAAGCCACGAACTTACCGATTTCCGGCATAGGCGGGATTTCAAGCTGGAGGGACGCTTTGGAATACATGCTTTTGGGAGCTAACACCGTTCAGGTTTGCACCGCAGTAATGCTCAGAGGATTCGGAATAATAGGGGACATGATCCACGGGCTGAGGAAATTCATGGAGGAAAAGGGATACGGAGAAGTTTCGGAGGTCGTCGGACTGGCTCTCAAGAGCATCGTTAGCTTCGAGGAGCTACCCAAGGAGAAGAAGATTGCAAAGATCGATACAGAGAACTGCTCGAAATGTTACTCATGCGTTAAGTCATGCTCCGACGGTGGATTCAACGCGATAACGGTTACTAACGGCTATCCCGAAGTCGATGCAAAAAAGTGTGACGGTTGCGGGCTCTGCGTTTGCGTATGTCCCAACGGGTGTATTAGGCTGGAGGTGGTTTGAATGCCCGTTTATCACACTTGGAGCAGACAGAACGTTAAGAGTTTGAAGGTAGTTAAGGCGGAAGGCTGTTACTTCTACGATGAAAACGGCAAGAGATACTTCGACATGTCTTCCCAGCTGATGTGCTCGAACTTGGGTCACGGAAACAGGGCGGTGATAGAGGCGATAAAGGAGCAGGCGGAAAAGCTCGCATACATCGCACCGGGTTTCGACTGCGAAATTAAGGAGAGGGCCGTGAAGGCTTTGCAAGAGGTAATGCCACTAAACTGCTTCTTCTTCTCCACATCAGGAACGGAGGCGAACGAAGCTGCTATAAAGATTGCGAGGATGTTCAAAAATACAAGATAATATCGCGTTACCACTCCTACCACGGATCCACAGCGGTATCGATAAGCCTTACTGGAGATCCGAGGAGATATTTCGCCGAGAAGGTGAGGTGCACGATAGAGGGTGTAATCTTCGCTCCCGATCCATACTGCTACCGCTGTCCTTTTGGAAGAGAATATCCGGGATGCGATTTCGAGTGTGCGAGGTATTTGGAATACGTGTTGAAGAACGAGTGGCACGTTGCTCGATTCGTATTCGAGCCGGTGGTTGGAACGAACGGAATCATAGTTCCCCTGAAGGAATACTATGAAATAATTGGAGAGATAGCCGAGAAATACGAAATCCTGCTCATTGCGGATGAGGTCATGTCGGGCTGGGGAAGGACGGGAGAATGGTTCGCCGTGAACCACTACAAGTTAAAGCCGGACATAATAACAACCGCAAAGGGAGCGACGGGAGCTTACATGCCACTGGGAATCACAGCTACAACCGAAGAGATATACGGGTTCTTCGAAGAGAACTTCTTCGCTCACGGGCACACCTATTCCGACCATCCTATGTGCCTGGCTCCAGTTCCGGCGGTTGTAAAGGAGTTCAAGAGGCTGAATCTGCTCGATCACGTTAAGAGGATGGAGTAGTTCATGTCGAAGAGGTTGAACGAGATGAAGGAAGAGCACGTTTCGATAGGAGATGTAAGGGGAATAGGAATGTTCTGGACGATAGAGTTCGTCAGGAATAGGGAAACCAAGGAGCCTTTCGTAACGAGAAAGGACTTCATGGAGGGAAGACCGTCCATAATCAAGGAGATTTCGAAGGCTGCGATGGAGAGGGGGGTTTACGTTACCGGACCGGGATGGGGTAATCATCTGATGATCGCCCCCCGCTGATAGCGAAAAAGGAGGAGCTTGAGGAGGCTTTCGACGTCCTCGACGAGGTGATATCTATTGCCGACAAGAGTCGAGCTTAACTGGTTTCGCGATCTTCCAGAAGTGATCGAAAACCATCTCCACCCATTCTATGAAATCTCTGTCGTTGGATAAAAAAACGGGAGTCGCCTTATCCGACTTGAGGATTTGAAAGAACCCAAATCTACCGTCTATTACACCTAGCTGGAGAGGTAGGTCGAGAACCTTTATCTTCAGATTTTTTTCGATTTTTTTCAAATCTGCAAGACCTCTTATCGTTTCGATTCTGTCGTCAACTATTTCTCTCGAATATATTATTCTGAATTGCACACCTCTTATACAATTTTCGACGACATTCTTGACTGTGTCGCAGTCCATGGCTCTGCATATGTACTTTCCGTAACTATCGGCGTTCGAAAGAGCTGCCAGCACTTCCTTCATTGCTGAATAAACATCGTGCTCCGCTCTGGCTTTAGATAGATTCGCGAGACCTATCTTAAGCTCCGCCGGAAGGACGCTCATAAGCTCTATAGCATCCACGAGCTCTTCTATGGTAACTATCCTCTCCAACCTCAACACAACGTCCAAAAATAACAAACCTAAACCCGTTATTCCGTAACACCCGTCGCTGAACTTTTCCACGAGATCGAGTCCAAGCAAAGCGTTCAGACACCTCGACAACCCGCTCATGGATATGTTACAACCGTTTTCCCTAAAGTGTCTATGTATCTGAACGAGATTGAGAGGTTTACACGACAAAAAACGCAAAACGTCAATTCTGTTAGATAATCCGAGCTCTTTGAGGATGTTTCTTAACTTTTCGTTCATTGTGATCATTTAGTTGTTAAATAATATAATTTTGACTATTTTATTGTAACAGCCAAATTTAATATTTTGGTTTTTAATTTAACTATTAATTTAACTAAAATATATTTTCGATTTAAGCGCAACGTTAAATAACATTCCGGCGACCATTATTTCAGCCCCAAGTCGGGGAGGGGGTGGAGAGTGCTATGCACCCGATGAAGCTCCCTGCGATCTTGGGGCGACAGAGCCATGTCGATTGGTCCCCGGAGGAGTTAGGTATAGGCCGTCAATGAATCCGGGGCAACCCCGACATGGCACAATCCCGGTGGGGTCAGCGGTCTTGAGTGAGTGCTCGCTCCCGATGATAGACCGCGTTAGCTACCGGGAAGATACCTCGCTATTATCTCCTTCATTATTTCCGTCGTGCCTTCTCCGATGTCCAGAGCCTTCGCATCCCTGTATGCTCTTTCAACGGCAGATCCCCTTATCATTCCATGCCCTCCATAAATCTCGACAGCTAGATCCGCCGCCCTCTTAGCCGTTCTTGCGCTCAAAAGTTTGCACATCGCACTGAGCATTGCTATGTCCTCTTCGGTTGCAGTTCTGTAGATGAGCGATCTAAGAGCTTCTATTTCTGCAAAAACTTCGGAAAGCATCCATCTTATCCCCTGAAACTCGATGATGCTTTTGCCGAACGCTTCCCTTTCTTTCGCAAATTTAACCGCCAGTTCTAAGCATCTCTCCGCTATTCCCAATCCCAAAGCAGAAAAAACTACTCTGCTCTTCGAAAGGGTGGATAGTATGACCCTTAACCCCTTCCCCACATCCAAAAGAACGTTCTCTTTCGGAACTTCGACGTCTTCAAATCTTACAGTCGCTATCCCGCTACCTCTCATTCCCATCAGTTCGATCTTGCTCGTCCCAATTCCATCGCACCTCTCAACGAAAAACGCCGTCGGTTTATCTTCAACCCTCGCCAGAACGATGAAGTAATCCGCGAACATCGCGTTCGTTATCATTGTCTTTTTTCCGTTTAAGATGAATACGTTACCCCTACGCTCTGCCTTAAGTCTGACGGACGAAACGTCGCTTCCAGAATGTGGCTCGGTTACGGCAAAAGCTCCTACGGATTTAGTTAGTGCTCTAAGCCAGTCCTCATTTCCGAAATCTTTAACGCAGTTTACGACCATGTGATGGGCCGCCACGCTCAAAGCGAAACCGGAGTTGACTTTGGCCAACACCTCTACAACCTCGCACAGCTTGGGCAAATCTTTTCCCATACCGCCCAAATCCTCGGGAATAGTCACGGCCATAACTCCTTTCTCAAAAGCGAGACTCAAAAGTTCGGAGTCCATCTCATCCTTAGAATCCATTTCATAGGCCTTTACCGAGGCCAGCCTTAGAAGCTCTTCCATGAAACCGATTCCGCTTAATGCTATATATTGTTTAGTTAGAAAGCGACCCCTTTAACAGAATGAACTCGATTAGACTCACACAGCGTATATAAACAGATAACACATCAGGCAAGATTTCGCGAACTAAGGAGTTCTTCGATAACAAGTGCTGGTAAGCGAATTTGCAGGTTATATAGTCTGAAACCCAGAAAAAATACGCAATAAATAGCGGGGGGCCGATTTGAACGGCCGATCTGCGGGTTATGAGCCCGCCGGGATTACCTGGCTACCCCACCCCGCTTCGATAGTTAATCTGCTAAATTCTGTATTTAAACTTTATCCGAAAAACACATCAATCGTGTAAACTTAATCCCTCAAAGCAGTTATAAGCTTTACGTTCGATACTCCCTTAAGCGTCGTTATCTTGTCGATGAGCTTCTTTATCCTCTTCATGTCTCCCTTTACGAGTATCATTTCGAGGCAGTAGTCTTTGTTGAGGTGGACGTGTAGGGTTGTGGTTATGACGTCCAAGAAGTCGTGCTGAAGGGATATTATCGCGTCGCTAACGCCTTTGACGTGGTGGTCGTATATGACGTTCACCACACCAACTATCTCCCCTTCCTCCTTTTCGAGCCACTTGTATTCCATTATGTAATTCCTTATCGCATCTCTGATCGCCTCACTCCTCGAAGAATACCCCCTCGTTCTTATTATGCTGTCGAACTCTTTTAGGAGGTTTTTCGGTAGACTCACTCCGATCCTCGTTATGTTTTCCTCCATACTTCAGCATTCGTTATGCTTTATAAAAAACTTTTCTCGAATCTGACCCAAACTTGAGCTCCCCTCGGAATTCTGACCTTTATCGGCCTTTCGAATTCCTCCGCACCCTCCAAAACCCAAGCGAAAAGCTTGCAGTTTCCGGCGTATTTCTTCAAGTCCTCGTAGCTGACTCTGTGCTTGTCCGAATGCTCCGCAAGTTCTTCGGGAGTGAAGGGGCCTAAGACGTCCACTATCTTAACCTTCCCCAAAATCCTCCCGTTGGATACTATGAGAACTTCCCCTCTTACGTTCGTTCTCCTCTTCCTTATCTCCCAAACCTTCTCCCCTCTAACTATCAGCGAGGCGTATGGCTCTCTGACTATCAACCCTCTCATAAACGAATTCTATTGAGTCGCGACAAATTAAAAAACGTTCGCTCGGAATTTTTTCAGATGATCGGAAAAATCGTAGGGAGGGAAATTCCGAAGTTCAAGCACCGCTGGTTCGGAACCCTCGACGTTGAGGTTAACGGGAGAACTTACACCCTCTATACAGCAGGAGTGGCGAAGTGGCTCTTCGAAGGGGATAAAGTTGAACTCGTCGTGAAGTCCAAGCCGAAGGAGATAAAGGGATCTTTAATCCTCTTCTTCGACGATTACGAACTGTTCAGATTCTACGGGAAGGATAAGGTGAAGGTTTGGCCTTACTGGAGCAAGGAGGTTACGTCGCCGAGGTTCAGCCCGTTCGGGAACGTCCTATACGAATACAGAATTAAAGCGAGGGAGGCGGTCTTCGAATCGGACTTCGAAGCTATAGCGGAGTTGGAACAATACCACTACGCATCCGAAAAGGAGAAGATAGCCCTATGGCGTTGCGACAGTTGTGAGGATATGTTCGAAGCGAACGTTAAGAGGGAATGCCCGAATTGTGGAAGCGAGGACGTTCACATAGTGGAGATTAAAGGCTCTACTCCTGCATCTCGCTTTCTAATTTTGGAGTTGCTAAACAGAGAGGAGTTCGAGCCAAGAATAGTGGCATACGTTCGAGTCGATCCGCCCATACCTCTGATGCACCGCAGAATGCCGGACGGTAGGATAATCAGAAACATAAGGGAGAAGGTCTTTCCATACTCTTGGTTCCACCCCGTTTACAGTCCTGAGCTGGTTATGAAGAAGTTGTTCAAGGAGTTGAGGCAGAAGTTCAGCAGAAAGGTTGCGAGGCAGAAACTGTGGGAGATCGCGAGTTGGGAGGCTATGAGGAGGAGCAACACCGCCTGTTCGAGAATAGCGAGGGTCGTAGTTCATCCCGACTACAGGTCGGACGGACTGGGCGTTTTGGCGGTCAAGCTTGCGATAGAGTGGATAGAGGAGAGGAGAGTTCCGGAGATGAAGAAGAGAAAGCATTTAGTGGAGACGATAGCCCAGATGGCGAGGTTCAATCCGTTCTTCGAGAAGGTCGGGTTCAAATACGTTTGGGATACGGCATCCAGAAGACCCGTCCTATACTATCCCCTAACCGAACAGGCGGAGAGGTATCTAAAGAAGTTCTTCGAAACCGACGAAGTTGCTAAGGAACACAAGGGAAGGCTCTGCGTATCGAAATACGGGAAGGTAGAGCCCTTGAGCAAACCGATAGTTTTCAGAAACGTTTCGAAGGTTTTCGTAAACGACCTCGACGTATCCAAGCTCGATAAGGAGGTTCAGGAGTTGCTTTCAGCTTTCGGTGTTAAGCATAGAGTTATAGAGAGGCAGGTTATAAGAAACGCGAACTTCGAGATAAATCCGGGAGAAATAGTGGCGGTAGTTGGAGCGAGCGGGGCCGGAAAGACTACACTTCTGAAGCTCATACTCGGTGCGGTTACGGATTACGAATTCGAGCCGACAACGGGGGATGTGGAAGCTCCGAAGGCGAAGGTGGGAGTTTTGATACCTCAGGAGTTCGAGCCCGAGTTCGGGGATGAAAGTATCCTCGAACACGTTTACGAAAAAACGGGTGATCTGCACGTTGCGGTCGAAATTCTGAACAAATCCGGGTTGTCGGACGCCGTCCTTTACAGGGCTAAATACAGAGAGCTTTCCACCGGACAGAAGGAGAGAGCGAAGATAGCGTCGATTTTGGCCGAAAAGCCGAGCCTGATACTGATAGACGAATTCGCCTCCCATTTAGATACCCTCACTGCTATGAGGGTTGCGAGGAAGGTGGGGGAGATAGCGAGGAAGGCGGGAATAACCCTCGTCGTGGTTACTCACAGAAAGGAGGTGATAGACGCGCTGGAGCCGGACAAGATAATATACGTCGGATACGGGATTACGAAGGTTCAGTCCAAATAATTCCTGAGCTCTTCGAGGCAGAACTTAACCCTATTTTCCAACCCGATGTCGGGGACTTCAACGATATTCTCCCTATCCACGAGCAGTTCTATCACCAGATCCTGAATTTCAACGCAGTTGAGATCGTAGTCCCTAAATCCGTCCTTCTCGCAATTCCTTAGAGGTCTGCAGAGGAACACGAGATCGTATCTTCTATTTCCCAAACTTCTGAAGAGGGATACGTATTCTCTGAGGGTTTTCCAATCCATCGAATTCCAGAAGACCGTGTAGAACAGGTTGTCGTAAACCGTTCTATCGCTCAGCACGATTTCCGATTCATTCAAAGCGACGTTCTCCTTTTCGATCTGAGCTTTTAGGACGTCGAACTGGAACTGGAAGTGTTTGTCGCTCTTCCTCAACTCCTCCAAACTCTCGAATCCGTAGCACCTTCTGTATATCTCGAAGACTTCCCTGACCACTTCCTCCACGAGCGCTACATCGTATCCCATACCTCTGAGTTCTTCAGCCAGAACCCTCGCGAGCGTCGTCTTTCCGGAATTGCACGCCCCTGAAAATCCTATCAGCATCCCGCGTGAATTGAGCCGTTGGGAATAAAAGCTTAGCCAGTTGAAGATTTATGAAAAAATTTAATTTCTAACGAGCCTCCTATACAGCTTATCTCCCCAGTATATGTCCACTACGAGAGGCATCTTTCCGGGCAAAGCGTGGCTCGCACAGGCCAAGCAAGGATCGTAAGCCCTTATGGCCATCTCAATCATGTTCAGAACCTTTCCGTCGACTTTCCCGTTCCTGATCAGTCTCTGCGAAGCTTTCTTTATCGAAAGGTTTATCGCCGGGTTGTTCTGGACTGTAGCGACTATAAGATTAACCTTCTCGACTATTCCCTGACTGTTGGTAACGTAATGGTGGATCAGAACTCCACGCGGAGCCTCCACAACTCCAACACCTTCTCCCGGCCTCTTCTTAGGAATATTCCTGACATCCTTCCGCGTTACGTTCTCATCCTGAACGAGCTCAAGAATCCTTTCCGCCCCATAGAGAATCTCTATCAGCCTCGCCCAGTTGTATGCCAAGATGTTGTGAACGGGCTTTCCTCCGAAGAATTCGAACATCTCCCTGAACGCATCGTTGGCGAGAGGAGTTGCCATGCCGTCCGCAACGTTCAACCTCGCGAGGGCGTTTACCCTGTATATCCCGCTTTCCTTTCCGTCGACGAACCCCTTCCACCCTATCTCCTTGAGGTAGGGGAACTTAACGTAACTCCAAGGTTCGACGTGCTCCGCTATATGATTTAGGTAGTCCTTCCCTTCGAACTCGCAGATCACGTTTCCTTCGGGATCCACGGCCCTGAGGGTTCCCTCGTAGAAGTTGACGTTCCCATTCTCATCCACCATCCCCATGTAGTTCGTTTCCTGATAGTAAACGTCCCTCTCCTTTACGAGCTCCAGAATCTCCTCGTTCTTCAAAACCCTCTCTCTGAATATTTCGAGTCCCTTCTTTCCGAATTCTACGAGCTTTTTCGCCATATCCTCTATCTTCTTCCTGTCGTCCTCCTCAAGTGGCTTGGATACGCCACCCGGGAGACCGAAAACGGGATAGGTCGGATGTCCGGCGAGTATCTCCTGAATCTTTTGGGCGTAACCCCTGCACTCCAAAGCTTCAGCAACTACATCCCTCCCCAAAACGTTGAGAAGTCCGAAGATGTTCCTGTCCTTCGGATCCGCGGAAATCAGCAGTAGATCGGGAAGGGCAAGGGCGTAGAAGTGTAGCATGTGGCTGTGGATTACGTGGGCGTTGTAGAATATCTCTCTGAGCATCTTAGCGGTTTCCGTCGGCTCCACTTCGAATACCGCATCGCACGCTTTCGTGGAGGCCATGTGATGCGCTCCGGGGCAAACTCCGCATATCTTCGGAGTTATTCTCGGCAACTCCTCGACGTGCCTTCCCTCACAGAACTTCTCGAACCCCCTAAACTCTACAACTTGGAAGAAAGCATCCGCTACGTTTCCTTCGTCGTCCAAAATTATCGTGACCTTACCGTGACCTTCGAGCCTCGTAACCGGATTTATCTCTATCTTCTTCATTTCAGATCACCCAGCTTGGATTTGGGTAAGCAGAACTGATACAACAGCCCGACCACATCCTTAATCCTGTCCACCGCCTCGGTGATCCTTATGGGTGGAAGGTAGTCCTCTCCAGTCCCCGCCATGGCTATGGCGGTGATCGCTTCCGTTCCGAAGTCGAAGGCGTTCGGAACCTTTCCATAACACCCCCTGCACGGCATGTTTACCCTAACACATCTCGCACCGCATCCGCCTCTCGTAACGAATCCCAAGCAGATTATCCCCTGTTCGAGCAGGCACCTCTCCTCATCCGCAACCACTTCGTGCGGGCGGTTTATGGTAGGAGGTCTAAGGAAAGATTTACTCCTCGGACACTCGTAGCAGAGGGATTTGTCGGATGCGAGAACCTTCTTTTCCGGTCTCTCTCCTTTCTTCAGCTTCAGCATGAGTTCTACCATCTCCTCTATGGTGGAAAGCGAAGGGGGACATCCCGGAACGTAGTAATCGATGTCCACCACATCGTCCAACGCCTTTACATCTTCCAAGAACTTCGGCAGCGTTAACTCGAATCCGTCAACCTTCGTAACCTCCTGCGGAATCTTTCCTTCCGTCGTAGAGGGAGTTTCGACATAAGCGGTCTTCAGGATATCCTCAGATTTGAAAAGGTTGCCGAGTCCCGGAATTCCTCCAAAGCATGCGCACGATCCGTATGCTATGAGGACATCCACCTTATCCCTTATCAGCTTCAACTGCTCCTCCTGCTCGGAAGTTCTAACGGCTCCGTTCACTATCGCTATGTCCGCTTCGGAAGATTTAAGATCCTCCTTCTTGAAGTCCAGAGCTACCGGCCAGTATATTATTTCGAACTCCTTAACGACGTCGAGTATCTTGACCCCCAAATCCAATATCGATACGTCGCAACCCCCGCACGAAGCGAGCCAATCCACGATGACCTTCATGCTCTCAACCTCTCCGTCATCTCCTTAATGGCCTTGGCAAGAGGCCCCCACATCGCCACACCGATAAACTCCCACCTCAACCTCTCGGGATTAACCCCAAGCTGTTTCATCGCCTCCTTCATGAGCTTGATCCTCTTCGCCGTTACGTAGTTCCCGTGCCCGTGATGGCAGTTCTTCGGAGGACAGCCGGCAATCAGAACCCCATCAACTCTCTTAAGGATTTCCAAGATCGTTCCCGCGTTCACTGATGACGAGCACCTTATCCTTATACTCCTGAAGTTCGCCGGTAGCTTCAATCCCTTAACCCCCATCAGATCTCCCGCAGCGTAGGAGCACCAGTAGCAGAGCAATGCGAGGATTTTGGGTTCCCCCTCATTGGCGTGCTTGAAAGCAACCTCCGCCTGATCTATGAGCTGTCTGTCCTCGAAGTTCATCAGCTGAATGGCATGATTCGGACAGACGGAAACGCAGAGCCCACATCCCCTGCAGAACGCCGAATCCACCTTCGCCCCGTCATCCTCCATCTTTATGGCGGAATGCGGGCACATGGATATGCACAACCCGCATTTGGAGCAGAGATCCTTGTTCACGTATGAAACGAACTTGTCGAGCTTCTTTTCTCCATCCTTCAGAGCCTCGTAAATTCTCATGGCTACGGCACTTCCGGATTCTACGCAGTTCTGAACTATCTCAGGCCCCTTGGCGGTTCCCACGACGAAAACCCTATCGACGTAAGTTTCGTTCGGATTTATTATCCTCGGCTGGAATTCCACGGGGAATCCGAACTTGTCGGTTAAAACGCCCAGCTTCTTCAACAGCTGAGCCTCCGCGGGAACGAGAGCTTCCGCCAAAACTACCATGTCCGCCTCTACTTCCTCCTTCTCACCGAAAACCTTGACCTTCAGCTTCCCGTTCTCGGAAGTGATCTCCTCCACCTCTCCCCTCACGAATTCCACGCCCTTATTCTCCACCATCTTGTAGAAGTCCTCAAGCTTGAATGGAGTCCTTATATCTCTGTAAACGATCGTTATTTCGGTATCGGGATAGAGAGTGGCTATTCTGTTCGCGAGTCTCATAACTACGGAGCAACATATCTTGGAACAGTAGGGAACTCCGTCCTCACTCCTCGAACCTCCGCAAAGGACGAAAGCTATGCTTTCCGGCGTTTTTCCGTCGGAAGGCCTCTTGAATCCCTTCGTGAGCAACCTCTCGAATTCGAGGGTCGTCAGAACGTCCGGATGACCGTAGTTAAGCTCCTCTATCCTCTTAAGATCGAACCCCTCGAATCCTGTAGCTATTACGACTGCTCCGAAGGAGTCCTCGATTACTTTGGGTTTAGCGTTGAGGTTTATGGCGTTTGTCGGGCATACTTCCAAGCA
>Ga0256833_1001433_pt1 | contig 17652 bp, 15 predicted proteins | sample 356284metaG_FD_190535 | JGI IMG/M metagenome (GOLD analysis project Ga0256833, IMG submission 190535) | Hydrothermal vent microbial communities from Mid Atlantic Ridge, Atlantic Ocean - 356-284 | ecosystem: Environmental > Aquatic > Marine > Hydrothermal vents | place: Atlantic Ocean: Mid... | reverse complement strand
AGGCTTCGTGTCCATTCACCCTCCCTGTTCCGACTATTCTCAGAGTGTCCCTTGTGGTATCAGATCCCAGAGTTGAGTAATTGAGATACGCCCAGTAGTTACCTACGGCGAGCGGAACGGGATTATCAATGGTCCCACCACCAGGTTCTGTCGCCTGCTTACTACAGGCTGTCACAAGGACTACGGCCACAGCCAGTAGCTTTTTCATAACCTTTCACCTCCTGTCTTTATTATAATGAATTCCACCAGAAGTGGATCCCTAAACGGCTTTCTCCACACTTTCCTTCCTCTTTCTCCTGATAAATGCCTCTTTGAAACTGTTTATAAGGAATTTACGGTCAAGCGGTGTTTTCTCCGGGAGGTTATACCACCGCCTTGCTTTTGAATATATGTTCCTGATCTGATGCTCTATCGTCTTCTGTGATTTACCAAATTTTCTGGCAATCTGACTTATTGTGGCCCTTCTCAATACGATCTCCTTTAATACCTTTCTCTCGTTTGGTGATAGAACGGATCGCAGAAAACCGTTGATCGCCCACTTTCTCGGTGTATTACAAACCCTGAAAAAGATCTCTTCCCCGGATATGTACTTGACCGGACCTCCCCACATAACGACAGGAATTCTTTTAAGCTTTTCTCCTTCGTAAACAAAAACTTCATCATTTGGTTTAATGACAAACTGAATGGCGGAAATAACACTTGCAAGCCTTGCCGCTTTAAGATCATCTGACAATAAGTAACAAAACCTGTCTCCATCGATTCCTGATAGAATATTCACGAGCTCCTGTATCGAAAAGTCCTTTATTCCTATACGGTTTCTCTCAATCTCTGTACCGGGATGAACATACAGCACCTCATCCACACTCCCCTCCCCGACCGGTTTCACTTCCGGCACCCTCTTCTCGTAAAACACTATCAACACGGTCTTCATACTTCTACCTCCTGTCCTTTCTCACATTGAAAGAGTGTGGAAAACCCAATTTTTCTCGTGCAATAACTTTCATTAAACGAAAGAGTTGCAGGTGTGTATTTCTTGATGTCTCAGAAAAGAAGCGGGATTCAACGATAACTTTCCCTCTCAAATTTCCCTCCTTCCAGGTTTTGCGTATTATAAACAATTAAGTTTCATTTTGCAAATGCCAAAAATATAAAACCGTTGCAAATAAGAACAAAAAGGGGATTTTCACGAGTTGATGGAAAGGGCTTTAGATTGTTATCTCTTCTCCGTATCCTGGGATGGTTACGCTCCTCTTATGTTCCCGTAATAATGACGCGAAGGCCTCCTGCGATTCATGTTCACCGTGGACGAGGAAAAATTCAGGATTTTCAAATTTTAATGCCCAGTTCAGGAGTCCATCTCTACCTGCGTGCGATGAAAAACCGTTGATCGTATAAACTCTGGCACGGACTCTGACCTCTTCTCCGTAAATTGTGACCTTTTCTTTGCCATCTACAATATCTCTACCGAGAGTGCCTCTGGCCTGGTAACCCACAAAGACAACACTTGCCTCCTCCCTCCAGAGGTTGTGTTTCAGATGATGTTTTATCCTCCCCCCTGTACACATGCCGGATCCGGCAATTATTATGGCTCCACTTTTTATGTTGTTAATTTTTTTCGATTCTTCAACCGAACGTGTAAATTTTAAACCCGGAAACGAAAAAGGGTCCCTGTGTCTCTTTATAAGCTCTCGCGTCTCGTCATCAAAACACTCAGGATGTGCCCTGAAGATATGGGTGGCAGAAATGGCAAGCGGAGAATCGAGAAAAACCTGTACCCCCTCAGGGAGAGAACCCTCTTCGTAAAATTCACGGAGATAATACAGGATATCCTGTGCCCTCTCGAGGGCAAAGGACGGGATAATTACATTACCTCCCCTTTCAAAAGTGTCTATGATGGCTTCCCTCAGCTCCGCAACGGATTCTTCGATACTCCTGTGCTCCCTGTTTCCGTAAGTTGTTTCCATTATGACGAAGTCGGCATCCTTCATCACCGGACTGTCGGGATCTCTGACTATGGGCTTATTGTAGTTTCCCAGATCTCCGGAAAAAACGAGCTTCTTCCCATTTTCAAACTCCATCTCGATGAAAGAGGAACCAAGAATGTGACCTGCATCACGGAATGTGACTTTAACAGAATCGAATATCGTGAATGTTTCTCCATAATTAACCATCTTTGTAAAGTGCCTCAGGGTCAGGACAGCATCGCCTGAGTCGTAAAGGGGGGCCACCGGCGGAAGTCCCTTCCTCATATTCCTTTTGGATATGGAATAGGCCTCTTCTTCCTGGATCTTCGCTGCATCAATGAGCATGATGGAAGCTATATCCCGCGTTGCAGGAGTGGTTACGATCTCACCTGTAAATCCTTCTCTGACAAGGCGTGGAAGGATTCCTATGTGATCGAGGTGACCATGGGTGAGAATAATATACTCGATCTCCGCGGGATCAAAGTTGAACTCACGGTAATTCCTTTCCTCAAGTTCACGCGGTCCCTGAAAAAGGCCGGACTCGAGGAGAAACTTTCTCCCGTCAACATCAAAGAGGTACATCGAGCCCGTGACGGTTCCGGTGGCTCCGAGAAACTTAATCTTTATCAATTCCCCGCTCCCTGCCTATCAGGTCCTTCAAACTTTTGTGAGTATCCACGAGAAGGAGGGTGATCTCAGAGAAAAAGTAAAAAAAGATGAAAATGACGAATCCGTAAAAGATGGAGAATATGAAAAACGATATACCCAGTTTTGAAATACTTGCAAATCCACCCACGACAACGATTATGGAAAGTATCCATGCCAGGTAGCGGAAGATGCGTGAGATGGTTATGAGTGATGAGTACCGTTCCATAAATAAAAAGGAGCGCGCCCGGAGGGACTCGAACCCCCAACCAGCGGATTAGAAATCCGCTGCTCTATCCTGTTGAGCTACGGGCGCACTTTTGAAAGAGCGTTAATATTTTACATTTTCAAATTCCCATTTTCAATGCCGCCCTCCGGGTTTAAACTTTTACCCCAACTGTGGAGAGTAAAAATGGAATGGTCAAGAGTGGAAGAAATTGCAATAAAAAACAGCCGCTTTGATAGATTGTATTACCCCCCGGTCGAAAAAATGGGGGTCATCGTGGTTAACAATTTCCCCGAACTCGGCAGACTAACCGCCCTCAGATTCCTGGAATGGGTAATGGAAAATCCAGAAGGAGTCGTATCCCTACCCACGGGAAAGACGCCTGAATACTTCATCAAGTGGGTTAACCACTATCTCAGGACCTGGGAGACGCCAGAAACTCAAAAAGACCTCGAGAATCATGGGATAGATCCTTCAAATAAACCCGATCTTCGTGGCCTCCAGTTTGTTCAAATCGACGAATTTTACCCGATTTACCCTGACTGGGAAAACAGTTTTTATCACTATGTAACGAAATTTTACATAAAAGGCTTCGGCCTTGATCCCCACAGGGCACAGCTTATAGACGCTACAAAAATCGGGATACCCGCCGGTAAAAAGCTCGAAGAGATCTGGCCGGGCTACCAGGTTGACCTCTCCCTGAGGTACAGACATCCGGTGACAAAACTCGAAAGACTCCAGAAGAGTGTACTTGAGGCAGTTGACGAGTGGTGCACAGCCTACGAAGACAGGATAAGGGAGAAAGGAGGAATCGGTTTTTTCCTTGGTGGTATCGGACCCGACGGACACATAGCCTTCAATGTCCGTGGATCTGACCACCATTCCACGACGAGGCTTACTTACACCAATTACGAAACTCAGGCTGCCGCGGCTATGGATCTCGGCGGCATAGAGGTTGCACGGAAAAGGCCGGTCATTACCATCGGCCTTGCCACCATAACATATAATCCAGAAGCGGTTGCCATCATCTTCGCCGCAGGGGAGGCCAAGGCAAAAGTCGTTAGGGACGCCGTGGAAAACGAGCCTCACATACGCTACCCTGCAACCTCCCTCCATAAATTAAAAAATTCCCGCTTCTATATAACACTGGGAGCGGCAAGGTTACTCGAAGAAAGGCAGTACATACTCCTAAGACAGAAAAAAGAACTTTCAAAGGAAGATGTGGAAAAGGTGATCATTGACCTTGCCGTCAAAAACAGAAAGAGGATAGGAAACCTTTCTGAGTCGGATTTTAAAAATGACAGATTCGCCTCCTATGTCGTGAAAAAAATGGACAGAGACTATGAAGACCTTATCTTCAGGGTTGTCCAGTCGTTAAAGGAGAAAATTGGGGAGGGAATGGAGGTCCTCTCAAACACCACATTCCTTCATACCGCGCCCCACCACGACGACATCATGCTTGGATACCTGCCCTTTGCCGTCAGAAATATCAGAAATGCCACCAACCAGCATGTATTTGCCTACATGACCTCTGGCTTCACAGCTGTGACCAATTCCTTTGCACGGGACATGCTGCTGAAACTGAAAAGATTTATTAAAACTGAGGACTTCAAACTCATGTGGGATAAAGGCTATTTCAGACCTGATAACAGTGAAGGACGAAACCGTGATGTGTGGCAGTACCTGGACGGAATTGCTGCAAGAAGTGAATACATGAAGGAGGAGGGAACGGCAAGACGCATGGTCAGAAATATTGTGGAAAATTACAACTCCTCTACCCTCCTTGAAGTTGAAAAGAAGGCAGACGAACTCATAAGCTACTTTGAAAGCGTTTATCCTGGCAAAAAGGATCCACCGGATATACAGAGATTTAAAGGAATGATAAGAGAATGGGAGGCCGATTCCCTGTGGGGCTACCTGGGCTTCAGCTGTGAATCTGTTAAACACCTCCGACTTGGTTTTTATACCGGCGACATCTTTACAGAGGAGCCCACGGTGGAAAGGGATGTGATGCCCGTCCTCAATCTCCTCAGAGAGGTTGAGCCCGATGTTGTAACGGTTGCTCTTGATCCTGAGGGAAGCGGACCTGATACACACTATAAGGTGCTTCAGACTGTGGCAGAAGCGTTAAAGAGGTACGAAAAAGAAAGTGGAAAACACGACATAGCCGTTTATGGCTACAGAAATGTCTGGTACAGGTTCCATCCGTCCGAGGCCAACCTTTATGTCCCCGTCTCCCTCAACATGTTTGCAATACTTGAAAATTCTTTTGTCAATGCCTTCGTTTCCCAGAAAAACGCCTCATTTCCAAGTTACGAGCACGATGGCCCATTCTCAGAGCTTTCCCAGAAAATTCAGGTGGAACAGTACCAGATTCTGAAACTTCTGCTCGGCAGGGAGTTTTTCCACAGTCACAAAAGCCCCCTGATCAGGGCAACGAGAGGACTCGTATTTATGAAAAGAATGACGCTCAATGAATTCTACGCCCATGCAAGAGAGCTAAGGAGAAGTACTGAAAACCTGTAACCGGCTATTTTAGCCTGAGATCATTCGACTCCTGCAAGTTTTTTGAGGTCCCCTATATTCAGCTCACCCAGGAGGTTCTGGTACTGCTCCAGCTCCTTGATCACCCATCTCGCCAGAAGAGTGGTCCTTCTACGGTTCCATTCCTCGAGGAGCTCCGGGTAAAATCCAAGGACCCTCCTCACCTGTCTTATGGGATTCTTCCTCTTCAGGGCACTTTCCAGCCTCTTTCTCACCTTCGCATCTCTTACTTCCTTCGTGAACTTCTCCATTTCTTCGAGGATAATGCCGGGAGGAATCCCCTGAATTCCAACTATGTTTTCGAGGTTCACATATTCCTCTTCCTGAGGGCGAAAGGAAGATATTACCGTGAATCCCCCGGTTTTCAGGTTCAACAAAATTTCCCTGGTGTAAACATCCTCGACAAATTCAATCAGGAGTTCCCAGTCAACTGTAACCATATCAGACATCAAAGATAGCCACAAGGAATGTGTGATCCGAGGGCTTCTCCCAGCTTCTCGGCTCTCTATCAACATAGGAATCAACCGATTTCTCTGCGAGGGGACGGGTCGCAAGTATGTGATCGATTCTCCACCCAATATTCCTTTCAAGAGCCTTCGGAACTCTATAGTCCCAGTAAGTAAACTCTCCAGGACCGGGTCTGTGCTTTCTGAATACATCCACAAATCCCCACTCGAGGGTTTTCTGAAATTCCCGTCTGACATCGATGTGAAAGTCAACATGCTTCAGCTTCGTCTTCGGATTCGTAACATCTATTTCCGTGGGAGCCACATTTATATCACCAACCCACAGGAGAGGCTCGTCTGGAGAAAAATGACGGGAAAAGTACTCCCTCAATCTCGCAAACCATCTCAACTTGTACTCATAATCGGGGTGGTCTATTTTCTTGCCCTGTGGCACATAGGTGTTGACTACAGGAATACCCTTTATTACAACCCTTATAATCCTCGCCTCGTCCCTGGGTTCATCGTCAAATCCGTACTGAACATCCTCAATCGGGTGTTTACTTGCAACCGCCACACCACTGTAAGCCTTCTGACCCCTGTAAACCACATGGTAACCCATCTCCCTGAACGCATCAACCGGGAAAAGCTCATCCACCACCTTGGTTTCCTGAATGGCAAGTACATCTGGCTGCTCTTTTGCCACCCATCTTCTTATTATGTGCAACCTGCTCCTTATGGAGTTTGCGTTGAATGTTGCTACCTTAAACATGTCTTAATTTTAAGGCTACTTTCGGGATTTTGCCCCTTCCTTCCGCCTCCTCTCCTCCTCTGCCTCAATTGCCTGAATAAGTCTTTCAAGGTTTTCCCTGTCTTCAATCATCGTATAAAAACGCTCGTAGTCCCTTATGTTGAAAAAACTCTTTACTATGGGATCAAAGAAAACAAGCACCTGGCTCGCAACAAAAGATATGGGCTTTGAACTCTCAAGAATCACGATCGCTGGTGCAGTAAGGCGCCAGTCAACCACTTTCCTGGCAATCTTCTCAATGAGATCAGAATAATCATCCGCCATGTCCTCTCACCTTGCCGTATATTTTTATGTGCTTCATCTCAGGATCCGTAACGAATCCCTTTCCCAGAATCTCGCCGTCAGGAGTTAGTATTTTCACCTCTCTGTCCCCTTTAATCAACCTTTTCCTGGACTCGTAGATGATGTGAGATGTGTAAACCTGCGTGGAATCTCTTAGAAAAAAGATTTTCACATTACCATAGGCCTCCATGTCCTCCGTCTTCTTATAAAGTCTCCCGGAATCAGCTCGTAGAACACTCGATAACTTTTCATCAGGCCCGAAAAAGCTCACTTTAAACCTGTAAAATACTATCGTATCACCGTTTTCCCTTATGCTCATGGCCCGAAGCTTCCAGATTTTCCTGTTGAACCTGCTCTGTGTGATCTCCACCCTGTATATTTCCTGCTCTCCCCTCACAGGCAAAGAAGGCTCCGGTGTCTTCTGGTCACAACCTGAGAAGATGAGGAGGATTAAAACTGCAGCGTATCTCATTAACTTCATTTTAACAGCGGCAGGCCCGTCAGTCAAATCCAGTGGGAGAGTGTTTGAAAATTCCCCCTTCTTCAGAAGGGGGAACTAAAGGGGGATGCCTACCGCTTGAATTTCAATCCCCCTGTATCCCCCTTCTCCAAGGGGGATTTTTGAGATTTCTCTCCCTCAGCAAGGTGACTCAAGGGGGATGATAACCGAAAAATCATCCCTATCTGCAAATTAAGTTAAAAAAGAGAGATACTTTTCGAACACCCTCCTCTCAAAATTGAAAAAACAGTCATGAGTTCCTATAATAACTCCAGAATGATTAAACTCTTATTCGGGATTCACTGCCATCAACCTGTTGGCAACTTTGACCATGTCATCGAGCATGCCTACGAAAAGTCATATCTGAAATTTATCGAGGTCGTTTCAGAGTACCCTGAATTTCTCTTTTCCCTTCACATCACCGGCCCTTTGCTCGAATGGCTCCACGACAGACATCCTGAGTATGTGGAAAAAATCAAAACTCTGGTACAGAGAAAACAGGTGGAGATCCTGATAAGCGGTTTTTACGAGCCCGTTCTTGCGTCCATCCCTGAACACGATCGCATTTATCAGATACTCTATGCCAAAGAATACATGGTTAAAAAGTTTCATCAGAAACCGGACGGTCTGTGGCTCACAGAACGGGTGTGGGATCCGTCCATCGTAAAATCCCTGATCAACGCAGGAATCAGATATGTCCTGGTTGATGATTACCACTTCCTTTCCACAGGATTCGACAAATCTCAGCTACACGGATATTTCCTGACCGAGTCCGAAGGTCGTACCCTCGCCATATTCCCCATTGACGAGCGACTCAGGTATCTTACACCCTTTAGACCCGTTGAGCAAACGGTCGAATACCTGAAAACCCTTAATGATCAAAACAAAAAAGCGGCAATCATTTTTGACGATGGCGAAAAATTTGGTCTGTGGCCCGGTACCCACGATTGGGTTTACCGCAAAGGCTGGCTTAAAAATTTCATTGAAACCGTCCTCTCCCTCGATTTTGTTACCACGGACACATTTGAAAACTTTTTGAACGAAAATCCTCCACTTGGCAGGGTTTACCTTCCCACAACCTCTTACTTCGAAATGAGTGAATGGTCACTCTTCCCCGAAAAGGCCCTGAAGTTCGTTGATCTTGTGGATAACCTGAAAAAACAGGATCTCTTTGAAGACAACAAAATCTTTATCCGCGGAGGAATATGGCAGAATTTTTTAGTAAAGTACTCTGAATCAAACAGAATGCACAAAAAGATGATCTTTATATCCAGAGAGCTTGAGAAAAATTCCGTTCCAATGGAGGAGAGGGTGGATCTTCTCAGGTCCCAGTGCAATGACGCATACTGGCACGGAATATTTGGAGGATTGTATCTGCCCCATTTAAGACGCGCAAATTATTCCAGCATGCTGAAAGCTGAAAGGATACTCGCACCTGTTATTGACGAACTCGATATCGACTGTGATGGTTTCAACGAAATTTACATCAGAAATGGTAAAATTGTGGTTCAAATTAAACCTTCTTACGGCGGAGCCATCATAGAACTCTCTTCTCTGAAACAGGCCCTAAACTTTCAGGATACACTGATGAGAAGATTTGAACATTACCACAGATCCTTCAGCACCCGGGAAGTGGAAGGAAGCGATGTACATTCCATCCACGAAACGAAGAAATCCATAGACGCTCAAAAAAGAAAATACCTCGTTTACGACTGGAGCGAGAAACTTTCTCTCCTTGATCACTTCTTCGAGGGGAAACCATCTGCAGAGGACCTTCAGCTCCTCAGGTTCAGAGAACTGGGGAACTTCGTAAACCAGCTGTATTCCTACAGCATTAGAAAAAACGGGGTGATTCTGGATAGAAACGGTGGAGTTTTCAAAAACGGGAAATCAGATGTGAAAATAACGAAAAAAGTCACCGTTAAAGAGCTCGAACTTGAGGCGGAATATGAGGTCCATGGCGACTCTCAGGGAGCAATCTTTGCCGTGGAATTCAACTTCTCTCTCCCCTCTGCCACATCAAAGGAAGGCAAAATTATCGTTGACGGAAAAGTGGCCGGGAGTTTCCGCGATATCGTTGAAATCACAGGAAATACTCTGATCTTTGACGATGTGACTTTCAATACCGGTATAAGGATTAAAACCGAGAGACCTGCTGACTTTAGAATTTTTCCCGTTTTTACCATATCACAATCGGAAAGTGGCATAGAACTCGTTTATCAGGAAACAGGTATTTATGCGATTTTTGAACCTGTCGTCGGAGAATTTTCTAACATTATGACAATTTCAATACTTGGAGGATAAAATGCCGGAACTAAGGTACGATCCAATCAGACAGAGGTGGACCATAATATCCATTGAGAGGGGCAGGAGACCTCACGAGTACATTACGGGTAAAGAAGAGGTGAAAGTTGACTCCTGCCCTTTTTGCTACGGTAACGAGGACAGGACCCCACCAGAGATCTTCGCAATCTCTGATGGTCCAAGGGAACCCAACACACCGGGGTGGAAGGTAAGGGTGGTACCCAACAAATACCCTGCCCTGAGAATAGAGGGGGAACTCAGGAGGGAAGGAGTGGGACTCTTTGATGTGGTCTCAGGTATAGGTGCCCACGAGGTAATCATAGAGACACCGGATCATTTTAAAGAACTCTCCGACCAGGACCCTGAAGGAATAGTACTCGTCCTCAAGGCCTACCGTGAAAGGCTCCTTGACCTCCGTAAGGACACGAGGTTCAGATACATCCTCGTCTTCAAAAACCACGGAAAGGACGCAGGCGCATCCCTATCTCACCCACACTCCCAGCTCATTGCAACCCCAATCTTTCCTCCTGTCGTTAAGGCGGAACTGGTGAGTGCCAGAGAGTATTATTCTCGCAAAGAAAGGTGCATATTTTGTGACATTATAAAGCAGGAAATCGTATTGAGGGATCGCATCGTGTGGGAGAGTGATAAGTATGTCCTTTGGGAGCCTTTTGCCTCGTCCTTCCCCTTTGAAACATGGCTTTTCCCGAAATACCATTCCCACGACTTCGCACTTCTACCCGATGAAGAACTTTACGACCTCGCCGTTGCCCTCAAAGAGATGCTTATGAGGATAAAAATCCTTCTCAACGATCCACCCTACAACATGGTACTCCACACTGCTCCCCCACCGCACCCAAGACCGGGACACGCAGATTACTGGGAGACACTGGAGTATGACTTTCACTGGCATATCGAACTTATTCCCAGGATAACGAAAATTGCAGGATTTGAATGGGGTTCCGGCCTTCACATAAATCCCACGCCGCCGGAGGAGGCGGCAAAGTATTTGAGAGAAGTGGAAACTCTTTAAAAAGGAGGTTTTTATGTTAGGAGACCTTATTTCAGGACTCGAAAAGGAGGAACACAAGATTTTGCGGGAAACAGTTGCCCGCTTTGCAAAGGACAGGATCGCCCCCATCGCCGCCAGAATAGACGAAGAAGACTACTTCCCGGAGGACATCTTCAAAGAGATGGGTGAACTCGGATTCACCGGCATTATGATCCCCGAAGAGTACGGTGGCTTCGGGATAGATCCCCTCGCAGCAGTTATCGTTCTCGAAGAAATAGCAAAACAGAGTGCATCCGTTGCTCTTTCCCTCATGGTAACATCAGTCCTGTTCGGACACAATGTCGCATACTGGGGTAACGACGAACTCAAGAAAAAGTACCTCCCCGGTATAGCATCGGGGAAACTCATAGGCGCCTATGCCCTCACAGAGCCGGACGCAGGCTCTGACTCCGTTAGTATCAAAACAAGGGCAGAGAGGAAGGGTGACTACTTCATCGTTAACGGCCAGAAGATGTTTATCACCAACGCACCCGTTGCAGATGTGTTCTATGTATTCGTCTATACAGATCCCACAAAGAAAAAAGAAGGTATGAGCGTTCTCCTCATAGAAAAAGAGATGGAAGGTGTGACCGTCGCAAAAAAACTCGATAAAATGGGCATGAGGGGATCCCCCACAGGTCTGATTTTCTTCGAGGATGTTAAAGTACCTGTAACCAACATCATAGGTACTGAGGGTATGGGATACCCCCAGATGCTGAAGAGTCTTGAAATTGAAAGGATGGTCATCTCAGCCATTTCCACAGGCGTATCCCTCGCAGCCCTTGACTGGATGGTGAGGTACTCCAACGAGAGGAAGCAGTTCGGGAAACCCATAGGACAGTTTGAAATGATAATGAAGAAAATAGCAGATGCAGGTGCCATGCTCGATGCAGTGAGAACCTATCTGTACATGTACGCTGCCACATACAACGAGGAGAAAGACAACCGCTTTGAATCTGCATCGGTTAAATTCCTCGCTTCTGAAACAGCGGTTAAAATAACTCTCGACGCAATTCAGGTCCTCGGTGGTTACGGCTACACCAAAGAGTACCCGGTTGAAAGGTACATGAGGGATGCAAAGTTACTGGACATAGGATCAGGGACATCAGAGATAATGAGGTTCGTGGCGGCAAAGTCCCTTCTGAAGGCGGGGAGAGTTATTTAAGATCGTGGTGATAAATTTTTGAGGGCGGCGGCCTGCGGCCGCCGCCCTCAATCCGTCCCCTTATACCCTCTTACGCTATTTCCTCACTCTCCGCAGCCGGAGCTGAGAGATACTTACTCAATGCTATAATCGCCTCTATTATCATCCAGATCTCAAGAAGGAAGACGATGAGGCCAATCACAAAGAGAAGCGTATTGTGCGTCCTCGCAAACTTCTGAATGTTGAGAACCATCGCCCATCCCGTCATGAAGATCATGAAGATCATCGGTAGGGCAGTAAACCAGATGGGCTTCTTTATCCTTGCAAGATAAACCGTAGCTACAAGAAGCGCCAGACCTGCAAGTAGCTGGTTAACTGTACCGAACAGCGGCCATAGAATCAGTGCTCCCTTACCACCCTTCTGGGCAAATGCCAGGAGAAAGGCGGTGAATACTGCCAGGAAAGTCGCTACCCACCTGTTGGCCAGCGCAGGAATTCCAATATCTGTGAAGAACTCTCCAATGACATACCTCTGGATACGGGTGGCTGTATCAAGCGTGGTTCCCGCAAATGAAACCAGGAAGACTGCCATAATAGTCGTTCCTATGGCAAGTGGAATACCAAAAGAGTGCATGAGATTGGCTGATCCAATGATAACTGCGTTCAGCTTGGATCCGAGACCTGCGGCAGCCTGCCAGCTGTGATAGTGATGCTGCCATGCAGCCACACCGGTGAGAATTTCTCCAGCTTTGGTCTTGTATGCTATTCCAATGGCTGCTGCAGTAGCCACGATCACAAGCGTGGCGAGTGAACCCTCCATGAGCATGCCACCGTAACCAACAAACAGGGCGTCAGGCTCCTTGTCAATCTGCTTTGAGGATGTACCGGAACTCACAAGAGAATGGAATCCTGAGATCGCACCACACGCTATGACCACAAAAAGGAAGGGCCAGATGGGTGGAGCACCCGCTGCGTGGAAATTCGTCGCAGGTGCAACGATCTTCGGGTGGGCTACTATTGTTCCGATGAATAGAAGCGCCATTGCAATGAGAAGCTCGTGGGCATTTATGTAGTCCCTTGGCTGAAGCAGTGTCCAGACCGGAAGGGTAGAGGCAAAGAACGCATAGATGAGAAGGATAACCAGCCATGTCTCAACAGGCGTAAGTCCAAAGAGTCCTGGTAGCTTGAGTGGCCAGTAAGCCCCGATGATAACGGTTATGTACATAAGAATCACCGCTATCAGCGAAATGGTGTTCAGGTTTCCTCCCTTCCTGTAAATCATGTAACCGGCCCAGACAGCAATGGGGATCTCCATCCACACGGGGAAAACTGACTGAGGAAACATCTTGAAAAGTATTCCCATAATGAGTGCAAAGATAGCTATTACGATCCAGAGCTCGAAGAAGATAATGAGAAGGAAGAGGTATCTGGTCCTTGAATTTACCAGATTTGCCGTGAGTTCACCGATGGAAACTCCCTTATTCCTCATGGATGCCACAAGGGAGGCGAAGTCGTGGACGCCACCGAGGAAGATAGGACCGAGTGCCACCCAGAGAGCTGCAGGAACCCAGCCCCAGATGATGGCAATAGCAGGACCTACGATGGGACCAAGACCTGCAATGGATGTGAAGTGATGACCGAACAGCACCTCCTTTTTGGCCGGTAAGTAGTCAATATCATCCCGCAACTCGTGGGCTGGCGTTACCCTCTTGGGGTCCAGCTTGAAAATTTTGCTGGCCAGATACTTACCATAAGTATGGTAAGCCACAAGATATGCAGCAAATACTATAACAGCTAACACCAAGGAGTTCATCATTAAACCTCCTTTTTAAATTTTTTAACCCATCCTAACACGGATCCTGCATAATTGACCTGTCTGCCACCTCCTCCAGCTTTTTCACCCCGACCTTCTTTTCCGAAGTTTGAAGCTCGTCCTTCAGTTTCTCCGCATATTCTTTAGGTTTTTCTGATATCTTTACCTCTAATCCGTTTTTTTCAGCCTCTTCAATAACCTTCTCGGTTGGATTCTTCTTTATGACGACGATTGTCTTCTCCAGGGAAAACTTCTTTTTGACTTTACCAAGTTGCCAGACATCAAAGATTCCGAGGGCATCTCCATAGGCTATCAGGATCTTATGATCCTGCTCTTTTTTCGAGGATTTTTTAAAGAGTGCCATAAATATCACCCACCTGATTTTAAAAATTCAAACAGGGATCTGTCAAGTCCTTGCTGGAGGATGTTCGAAAAATATTTTTATTAATTTTTAGTCTTTTTTCAAAGAATAGGGGTTCTCAAAAATCCCCCTTGGAGAAGGGGGATACAGGGGGATTGAAAAATTAAACGGTAAACATCCCCCTTCTGTAGGAGTATTTTCCGAACACCCTCTCACTCAATATTATCCATTCTCTGCTATAGATACATCCTGTTAATTGCACGCATTTTGCATTAGAATTCCAGAACTACAGGGAGGTGAGTATGATTCTGTTGATACTGCTTTTAACATTCATCAACCCTGTGAGGGTTGAGTTCTCTTTGCCCTCGGATACGATAAACAAGTTTGAGCACGCTCCTGTTGGAAAGACCTTTTACCAGCCCCGTTACAAATCCTGGACATATCTCGGGCCGAGCCCCATTCACAATGAGCCCTGGTCTGGATCCGATGTAAGTGGAAGAGTTACATCAATAGCCGTTGATCCCACAGATCCCCTCACCGTTTACATCACAGCGGCACAGGGTGGCGTGTGGAAGACAACGGACGGGGGAAACACATGGACGCCCCTGACGGATGGACTATCCTCACTCGCTTCGGGATACATCGCAATAGACCCGGGAGACAACCTCACTCTTTACTACGGAACGGGTGAACTCCACTTTTGCGGAGACTGTTTTTACGGGGATGGACTCTTCAAATCCGTTGACGGAGGACAGACATGGACAAAGATTGCATCAACCACAAGTGTCGGAAGATACATTTCAAAGGTCGTCGTGGATCCCGGTGATCCAAATACCATCTTCGTGGGAAGTACATACGGTGTCGTAGTCTCGCGGGACGGAGGTAACACCTGGGATGTAACATTATCCACAAGTTACTGCAATGACATCGAGATAAATCCTTCAAATCCATCTGTTATCTACGCCAGTATATACGCCAGCGGAGTATATAAGTCCACTGACGGCGGGAATACATGGACACATCTTTCAGGTGGCTTACCCTCGTCGGGATACACAAGGGTGGAACTCGCAATCTCTCCCTCAAATCCAGACATTATTTACGCAAGTTTTGCCTCTGCCTCATACGATTTACTGGGTCTTTACAGGTCCAATGATGGCGGAAACACATGGAACCTTTTATCCGGCACACCCGACTATTTGTACCCTCAGGGTTTTTACGATCACTGCATCATCGTCGACCCCAACGATCCTGATATAGTGTATGCAGGTGGGGTGTATCCCTATGACTCTAACCACTATGGCCTTGTCATGACAACAGATGGTGGAAACACATGGGAAGACATTACACTCGCCTCCGACGGCTCAAAACTTCACCCTGACATACAGGCACTTGCCATATCCTCCGACGGTTTCCTCTGGGTGGCCACTGACGGTGGGGTCTGGAAAACCGCCAATCCCGGCGCTTCATGGGTAAATTTGAACGCCACACTGGGTATCACTCAGTTTTACACCGTGGGTTTACATCCCACAAGAAGCGATAGTATGCTCGGAGGCACCCAGGACAACGGGACACCCATTTATGATGGCTCACCGGACTGGACAGAACTTGCAAGTGGAGACGGCGGCCCCTGCATGTTTGACTGGTACGACCCCGGATACTGTTTCACCACCTATGTTAGAATGCAAAACCTCCTTAAATGGTATAACGGCAGTTATCAGGGCGAAATTACAGGTCCCTGGACAGGTGACCGGGCGAGCTGGGCCAACGGACCCCTCGTGATGGATCCGGCCAATCACAACATTATTTATGTGGGAACCTACAGGGTCTGGAAAACCACAGACTACGGCAACACCTGGACGGATATAAGCGGTGACCTGACAGGTGGATCAGGTGTACTCCTCTCCCTCGCCGTTGCCCCCTCCAACCCCGGAATAATTTACACCGGCTCTGACGACGGGCATGTTTATGTCTATAACGGTGCATGGAACGAGATAGACAACGGAACATTTGGATCAAATCCTATCACGGACATCGTTGTCAACCCTTCAAACAGCCAGGAAATCTACCTTTCGGTTGATGTCTCTTATGGATCGAGGGTTTTCAAATCCAGTGATGGAGGCGCGACCTGGAATGACCTGACGGGCACACTGCCAGCCGGTCTGAGAGGACTTTCCCTCGCTGTTGACTTCTCCACCACAACTCCACAGATTTACCTCGGTACAGATTACGGTGTTTACTTCACCGCCGACAACGGCTCTACCTGGTCCCTCCTTGACTCGGGACTCCCCAATCTTGCCATCTACGAGATCAAAATAGATACGGCAAACGACTTTGTCGTGGCTGCAACTCATGGAAGGGGGATGTGGAGAACCCAGCTCATATCAACAGGGATTGCTGATTCACCTGAATTCCCGGATATAAAACTCGGCAGCATCTCTATGGGGAAACTCATCATCCCGCCATTACAGGGAGAATACACGGTCTCCATATATTCAACCACCGGAAGATTAATCGAAAGAAAAACCGTTAGAGGTGAAACTGAATTCATCTTAAAACCTGGAATTTATTTTGTGAAAATCGATCTCTACGGCAAGGAAAAACTTTTTAAAGTAGCCGTCGTAAAGTGAAGGAGGACAGAATGAAACTCTTTATTTCTGTTGATATGGAAGGAATTTCAGGTCTTGCAAACTGGCAGGAAGCAGAGATCTCAAAACACATGGAGGGTGACCTGCTGGCTGCTATCGAGGGAGCACTTGAAGCAGGCGTTGAATACATCCTCGTTGCAGATTCACACGGAAGAGGCATGAACATCAGACCCGAAATTCTCCCCGACAATGTGGATCTCTACAGGGGTTATCCAAGACCATTTTACATGGTCGAAGGATTAACTTCTGACTTTGACCTCGCATTTTTCATAGGCTACCACGCACCAGCAGGTTTTTACACAGGCCAGATGGACCACACATTTTCCACAACACTCTACAGGGTTACGGTTAACGGAGAAGAGTTTGGAGAGGCTGAACTTAATGGACTTTTCGCAGGTTCGCATGGGGTCCCCGTTGGACTTATAACTGGCGATCGGGCACTTTTTGAATTTTCCAGAAATAAATTCCCGGAGACTACGGAGTTTGTCGTAACAAAGGAGGGAGTTTCTAAATACTCTGCAAAGCTCTACCCCGTGAGGAGAGTGAGGGAAGAAATCAGAGAAAAGGCAAAAATCGTGGCTTCAAAGGCCTCTGAACTGAAAATTTTCTCCCGTGAAAAACAGGAAGAGGGCTATACTGTCGAGATCGAACTGGTGGATACCCTGTCGGCAGATTTTGCGTCCCTGATGCCGGGAATGGAACGCCTCAGCGGAAGAAAACTGAAGTATAGAGCGAAAAGTGCGGACGAAATCCTGAAATTGATCAACTCTGTTTCAATCCTTTCATCAGCATCAAGGTTTATGAACCACTGAGCTTATCTGGCTTTCATTACCGGCTCTAACAGGCTGTTCAGATAAACTCCAAGCTGGAATTTGTACACATCTTTAAGATAGGTTCTCCGATAATCACCTCCTCCCTCG
>Ga0256833_1001431_pt1 | contig 17668 bp, 14 predicted proteins | sample 356284metaG_FD_190535 | JGI IMG/M metagenome (GOLD analysis project Ga0256833, IMG submission 190535) | Hydrothermal vent microbial communities from Mid Atlantic Ridge, Atlantic Ocean - 356-284 | ecosystem: Environmental > Aquatic > Marine > Hydrothermal vents | place: Atlantic Ocean: Mid... | reverse complement strand
AAGAGATTTTAAGAATAGAACGTGAAGTAAATCGTGTTCAGACTGAAATAGACATGATAGAGAGTCAAATGAAAAGTATGCAAAGCTCTGTTTCCATGTCACCCTTAGATGTAAATTTAAAAGAGAAAACCGTCTATGGACCTGTGGGCTATGTTGCTCATGGCATTTGGTGGGTGGTTAAGAAGATGTTTGTGATTCGTTAGGTGTAAGGCTTGAAAAAACAAACTAGTTTAGATATTATTCAAATGAAAGACATTTAACAACACAAGGAAAAAAGATGAAAAAAATCATTTTAGCAACACTATTATTGAGCATGAGTCTCTTCGCTGAGTTTAAAAGCATTGAAGTCAAAGAGTTTAAAAAACTACAAAAAGAGGGATTGCCTGTTATTGATATTAGAACAGAGGGCGAGTGGAAAGAGACGGGGATTATTGAAGGGGCGAAGAAGATAACTTTTTTTTCAGAAAAAGGACAACCCTTATTGGCTGATTGGTTTTTTGAAGTAGGGCATCTTATCAAAGATAAGAAAACACCATTTATTATCTATTGTGCGCATGCATCACGAAGTAAAGCATTGGGTGAGGGGCTTATGCAAATGGGTTTTGAAAATGTCTATGAGCTTAAAGGTGGCATTGAAAATGGTTGGATAAAAGCTGGTGAGAAAGTGCTGAAAGAGGAGAAACCCTCAAAGAAGTGATGAGGAAAAAAGGATTAAATAGAAAATTTTTACTCTATTGTCCAATCATCACTCTGTTCTAAAATCTTGTAGTAATCAAGACGATACTCTTCCATGGTCAATTCATCAATGAAGATTTTATAGACATCTTTACTGTCTCTAATGGGGTCAGCTAAGACAAAATCTTCTTTGCTATTGAGATGAATGAAACTAAAATTTAGACTATTGACCTCATGGGCTATGGGGAACTCCTCTATTGTTTTTACTGTTATGTTGTATTTTTTCATCTGGCTTAATAACTTATGCATGGTAGGGCTAAATGGCTCATTTTCTTGAAGTACAAAGATAATGGTGCTTTGAATGTTTGCCTTATGTTTTAAATTGAGGAGTCTTTTTTTTATGGCTAAACTTTTTTTGTTTGATTGGAGTAAAAAAGATTGCTCGTTGAGTTCCATAACAATTTGTAAGGGAATGTTTTTGATCTCTTCAACGGTACAGAGTAGTTCTAAAAATGCTTCTTGATAATCATAAATATAGTAGCTCTCTTCTTTTGCAAGTTTCTTAAAAAGAGCATTAATACTGTTAAATTCTCGAAAAGCCAAACGTTGGTAAAAATATCTTTGGTACTCTTTTTGCTTTAGTTTATTAAAAAAGTTGAGATATTTTTGGAATTTCTTAGCATATTTTATCAATGGATTCTTATTAAACTCTTGGTGATGTAAACGATTTTCAATGGCACTAAGGGTTTGGGTTTCATTTAATATAAAGTGTAAACTTAAAGTATTTTCTTGGAGTTTTTCTTTGCTAAAAATGACCTTTTGTGAACAGGGTGTTTTATTGTCTTTGGCAAAATAACCCATACTCATTCCTACAATATAGTTAGAACTTTTGTCTTGATTGTCATGAAAAAGAAAGTATTGGGTATTTCCATCAATAAACAAGGTGATAAAAATATTGTTATCTTGGGTAAGGTTGAAATTACCTCTATATCTTTTAGTTTGAGCTTCTACAATAATTGTTGCATTGTCTTGCTTAGATTTTTCCCATTGGCTAATATGATAATAGTGGATTTTCTCTTCTATTTCATCATAAAGGTACAAATAAGCATAGTCTGTTTGGACTTCTAGTTGTCGCTCTTTTTGTAAATATTTTTCTAGTTTTTCATTAAAGGCTTTGAGGTTATCTTCTTTTTGAAAATCCTCTAAAGTAAAAAGGGGTGAGCCAAAAAGTTCAAGCTTTTTGAGTTTATAGTTGTTGAAACTCTTTTGAAAATCAGAGGTGCAAGTAGAGCCTTTACTTAACCAACGACGTAATACTGTCTTTCTATTGTTAAAAAACTGCTGACGTTTTTGTAATTCACTACCAAATTCAAATTTATGACTCTCAAACTTTTGATGGTCGATTAATGCTTCGGTAAATTTGTCAATATTTTCATGAAATAGTTTTCCATAGATGAGTTGTAGCTTTTGAGAAAAAGCATTCATTCTAGCCCTTTTGATTAGTTGTAATAGTTGCTAGAACAATTATACAAGATAAAAATTAATTAATTACTCTTTTTATGAAAAATAATATCTTTTTAAAGTTAAGGATTTCGGGCTTTGAATTTATTTGTGTAAAAGTTGTGGAAAGTTTTTAAAAGTTTCATTGCAAAACTTTTGATTTTCCTTTAAACTTCCTCTTGTAAATAAAAAATTAGGAGAAACAATTGAAATATTTTAAAAGTTCAATTATTGTAACGCTTATCGGTCTGCTTTTAGCACTGTTTATGGGAGGAGTGGAAGCTTTATATATTGTGGCACTATTGGCTGTCTTGGAGGTGTCACTCTCTTTTGACAATGCCGTGGTCAATGTGAAGGTCTTGGAGACGATGGAAGAGAAGTGGCAAAAAAGGTTCATTACTTGGGGCATGGTAGTGGCTATTTTTGGAATGAGATTTCTCTTCCCCATTGTTATTGTTGCCATAGCAAGTGGTACAGGTTTGTGGGAAACCTTTAATATGGCGTTTAATGATGCTTCACGTTACCATGAAACACTTGTAGGTACAGAAAAACTCATTTTTGCTTTTGGGGGTGCTTTTTTACTTATGGTATTTTTAAATTTTCTTTTTGATGAAGAGCGAGAAGATAAATGGATAACAGTGATTGAGGAGAGTAGCTTGCTTACACATATGGGAAAAATATCAAGTATTCAGATGCTACTTTCCGTTTTTGTAGGACTTTTGTTAATTGCTTTGACCACTTCATATGAAATTGCTTTGGCATATTTTTCAGGTGTTTTACTCTACTCATTGATTGCTTCACTTGATGATGTTTTTAGTACCAATGGTATTCGCAGTGGAATAATGGGGTTTCTTTACCTTGAAATACTTGATGCTTCGTTTAGTTTTGATGGAGTGATTGGAGCATTTGCTTTGAGTTCAGATATTTTTGTCATTATGATAGGCTTAGGTATTGGGGCAATGTTTGTGCGAAGTTTGACGCTTTATATGTTAAAACAAGATACTTTAGCTGAATATCGTTACCTAGAACATGGTGCACATTATGCTATCTTAGCCTTAGCAGGGATTATGTTACTGAAAATATTTATACCTGTCAATGAACTGCTTGTGGGAACAATTGGGATTAGCTTTATTGCGATTGCAACGTATCACTCTTTAAATGAGAAAGTGGTGAAAGAGTAGAGAAAGCTTCAAAAATGATAAGTAAGTATTGAAAAAAAGGAAGAAAGCATCATTTTTGAAGTTAAAATATATTACAGAGAAAATAAACATTTAAGGAGGTTTTTTTCTCTTATTTGAAGTATAGCCTTTTAAATATTAAATTATGTTTAAAAATATTTAATTTTGTACGTTTTGTTGTTTTTACATAAACTTCTTTGTCTTTTTGGTCGCCACAGCTTCCAAGGGGTCATCTGGCCAGTAGTGTCGTTTGTATTTTCCTCGCATCTCTTTTTTTACATCTTCATAGGCATTGTTCCAAAAGCTTTCTAAATCTTGGGTCACTTGAATAGGGCGTAGAGCAGGAGAGAGAAGATGAATTAGCACTTTTACTTTGCCATTTAAAAGTGTTGGAATGTTTTTTGTGCCTAATACTTCTTGGAGTTTGACAGCTAAGATGGGCTGTTCTTTGTTTGTGTAGTCAATATTGATGTGAGAACCAGAGGCTACTTTTAGTTTTTTGGGGGCTAGTTTGTCTAACATTTTGCTTTGTTCAAAACTAAGTTGAGCCAATAAGATATTATGGTAATCTAACTGTTGAGTGGCTCTAAGGCTTGTAATACCTGTGAGGTAAGGAGCTAACCATTCGTCCATATTTTCCAAAAGGTACTCATCTGAAAAGTTTGGAAATGCTAGCTTGTGATGATTTAAAAAATTGACTCTATCTTTTAAGTTTTGGGCTTCTTTTGAAAAGTTTAAGGCTTTGAGTCCTAAAGCTTCCAGCTCTGCTATGAGCATTTCGATTATCTCTTCATTTGAGCTATTGTTGATTTGTCGCTCTTTTAATATAATTGCCCCTAACGACTGCACTTCAAGAACATCGACACGTGCTTGTTCTTCATTCCATTGTACTAGCTCTTTGGTCTCTATATACATCTTTAAATTGGTTTCAATATCAGCTAAATTTGTCTCAATGGCTTTGTAGATTTTGGTATTGGTATTGTCACCTGCTCCATCAGCTACCACTAAAAAACGTGCGTGAAAGAGTTCATCTTCATGGTGAAGTGATGCTCCTTTACCGTTACTTAACAGGTATGTGCCTTTTTGATGCGAACGTTGCATCGCAATTCTATCGGGGTAAGCAAAAGCAAGAAGTGTGCCTAGGTGTTGGGTATTGAGGTTTTCATTTTGGTTTTTTTCTATGCGTTTGGCACTTTTGAGTAAAGTATGACACTGGGAGATGTTTATATATTGGCTACTTAAGGTGTTTTTAGTACGCACCTCATGTAAAGTTTGAACACGCTCTTTTAAATCAGAAGAGAAGCTGTTTTTATAAATATCTTTTTCTGAAATAAGTACAGCCAATAGTGACGCTTCATAACTAAGATTTAAAGTTTTAGCTTTGAGCATCATATGTGATAATCTTGGGTGCATAGGGTAATGGCTCATGGCTTTTCCATGGGGGGTAATTTTACCCTCTTTGTCTAAGGCTTCAAGTTGTATTAAAAGTTTTTTAGCGTGGGTGAGTGCCGTATTTGGAGGTAAATCAAGCCATAAGAGTTCATTGATGTTTTGATTGCCCCACAAGGCTAATTCCAATAGCAGTTGGCTAAGGTCACTTTGGAGTATTTCAGCTTGGTCGTGTGGCAAGAGTATTTTAGATTTATGCCAAAGATGATACGCTTTTCCTGCACTCAAACGCCCAGCACGTCCTGCTCTTTGGGTGGCTGAATCTTGAGAAATAAATTGACTCTCTAATTTATTCATACCTGAAAATGGATTAAATACGGCGACATTATGCATTCCTGAATCGACAACTATTTTAATCCCCTCAATGGTCAAAGAGGTTTGGGCAATGTTGGTGGCAAGAACTATTTTACGCTTGCCTTTAGGTGGGGATTTAATGGCTCTGTCTTGGGCTTCTTTGCTTAGATTTCCATAGAGTGTTGAGAGGTAAATCTCTTTTGAAATGGTGGATTTTAAGAGCTGTTCTACTTTTTTAATTTCGCGAATACCTGCTAAAAATACTAAGATGTTTCCCTCATTATGTGCCAAAATATACATCAGTTTTTGATGCACGACAAAAGGTAACTCTTTTTTGGTGGGCAAAGGCGTATTTGGCGCTAAGTAGATGGATTCCACAGGAAAACAACGACCTTCACTTTGAATGATGGGGGCATTGTTCAAGAGTTTTGAGATGGCTTGGGTGTTAAGTGTTGCTGACATAATGAGGATTTTTAAATCTTCACGTAAAATAGACTGTGACTCTAAAGCTAGGGCTAAAGAGAGATCAGCATGAAGTGAGCGTTCATGAAATTCATCAAAAATTATTAGGGCAATATTTTCTAAACTTGGGTCAGCTTGGAGTTTTCGTGTTAAAATTCCTTCGGTGACAATGAGAATTTTGGTGGCTTGACTCTGTACGGATTCCATTTTAATCTGATAACCAATGGTTTGACCTACTTTTTCACCTAAGAGTTCAGCCATACGGTACGCAGAAGAACGCACAGCCAAACGACGAGGCTCTAACATAATGATTTGTCTGTTTTTAAGCCAAGGTTCTTCGAGTAGGGCTAAGGGCAGAGCCGTAGTTTTACCTGCACCTGGAGGGGCTTGTAGTACTACACTTTGATGGCTATTGAGTTTTTCTTTAATTGGGGGGATAACTTGGTTTATTGGGAGGTTTTGCATAGGTGGGATTATACTGTAAATTCAATTTTTAAAAGAGAATTTACAGGGGGTTTAATTACTGTTGTTCAATAATCTCTCTACATGAGATACAATATTCAGCAAATATTTTAACTTTTAGTCGTTCAATATCAATGGTCTCTTCACACATATTACAGATACCATAGCGACCAGTTGCTATTTTGTTCAGACATCTATTAATTTGATTTAAACTTTTTGTCTGTTCTTTAATAATGGCGTTGGTGGTATGCGTATCAATAAGATTAGACGCTTGGTCTGCTTCATCTTTTAGGTGACATTTATCGCCATTTTCAACATTGTTAGAAGTTAGTTTAACATTTTTTTCAATTTTTTCTCGTTTCTCTTCTAAAGCTTTTTTAAAAAAAAGTAATTCATCTTTGCTTAGTTTTTCGTCATTGTAATAGTTACGGTTTAATGCTTTTGTCATATTAGTCTCGCTATATAGTATTTGTTTTGAAGTATAATTATAGGGCATAAATGGGTTAGAATTGTGTAAATTAGTAGAAAGATAAAAAATAAATTAAATTATAAATTTTATTTAACATTAAGTATTTTTCTTTATATTATAATATTTTAAACTCTTTAGCTACAATTATAAATTAACAAAAAATAGGATTACAATGTCAAAGATAGACGATAAAAAATTAGAAAAAATAGTAGAAGCAATTTTTAAAGCCCATGGATTTGACCCTAAAGTAGAAGAGGGTTGGGTACTTCCTACACAGACTTATCCTGCGATGAAAGCTTTTTGGTATCCAGAAGCTACGGAACATGTAGGGCAATTAACCATTGAGATTTTTCTCAATGAAAAAAGAAGTGTTATTGAGAGTTTTGCTGGCTTTGGTGAGAAAAAATTTGAATCGGCTTTGGAGAACTTTATTAAAAATGCTTTGCCTCTGTATTTAGCTGCTTTTTGGGGCTATGATGCTAAAGAGATTTCCATTGATACTTGGGAGTTACATGGTGAGCAGTATTTGGCATTCATTGGAGACTATGGGGTGATAAATCCTAAAGAGGAGTTTTCCATTCCAGAGGATTATTTGGAGGTGATACATGATGCAATTTCGGCAGAAGCTTTAGGAGATGAATATCATTGGTTTAATTTGTTTTATGCCAATTTTGATGCTCAAAATAGACAGGCCGAAGCCTTAAAAGAAAATGAGGCTTGGGAAGCTGGAACAGAAGCGATTAACTCTTTGGATTGGTTAAAGGTTTATGACTACTACTCTGTTCGTCAGTCGATTATTTTGAAAAAACTATAAAGTAAAGTTCAAATGCCCCAAAAAAGAGTAGTTGATGGCTAAGATAGATAAGCAAAGAGTGTTGCCCCATTGTTTTGAGTATCTTATGAAATATGGAATGAGTTGTGAAAATTTTAGAGGTAAAAATTTTTTGATGGTAGTTTTGTTGGACAAGGCTCATACCTAAAAGTACAACAGCTATCCATGGGACAAGAGGGATTAAATCTTCTGAATGATAGGGAAGGTGTAATGGTGTTTGGAGTAAGGCAAATACACCATTCATATCTATGAGTTTACTTGCTGAAGTAACTAAGATGAAAATGGCTAAGATAAAGGTGAGTTTGGGAAAGGGTAATAAAGGCAGTATAAGGAGTGAAGCAACAAAGATAAAGTGTAAAATGCCAAAATATATCCAAGAGTTTGGAAAAATAAAATAGGTAACACTGGTAACAAGTAAAGAGGCTAGACCTAATTGCAAGATACGTTTACATACGCTTAACCAGCGTATGCCATTTTGATGTACTAAGGTAAGACTCACGCCCACACTCATAAGAAACATTGATATAATAGTGTACCGAAAAAGTAAAAAGCTAGGGGTATGGTTCATATCGACTCTAATAAATCCAAAGTAATTTAAATCATAGGTAAAATGGTAGGTCATCATCATTAGCAGTGCTAAACCTCTAAAAATATCTAATCCAATAATTCGTTCTTTTTGCATCTATCTTCCTCTATGTCATGAATACGTTATAATTGCGTAAATTATAACATAAAGAGTAACTATGTCATTAGCAACATTGGGATTATCATCTGAAATTATTAAAGCCATTAAAGAGAAAGGCTATGAGCATGCAACACCCATTCAAAAAGCTTTAATTCCTGTCATTTTAAAAGGTTCAGATGTTATGGCTGGCGCACAAACAGGTACAGGGAAAACAGCTGGTTTTGCTTTACCCATTCTTCATGAACTCTCTAAAAATACTCTGAAGCAAAAGCCTCATCTACGTGCCATTGTTATTGTACCTACGCGTGAATTGGCACGACAAGTACATGAGAGTTTTGAAGCTTATGCCAAGTATCTACCTTTGAAATCAGTACTGCTTTATGGTGGCGCAAATATGACATCTCAAGCAAACAGACTTAAAAATGGGGCAGATATTATTGTGGCAACTTCTGGGCGTTTTTTAGAGCATTTTATGCAAAAAAATATCAATACAGAGGCAGTACGCTATTTGGTTTTAGATGAGGCTGATACCATTTTGGACATGGGCTTTGTGCATGAAGTGATGCAGATTATTAATGCACTACCGAAAAAACGACAAAATATTTTAGTCTCAGCAACACTTTCTGGCTCGGTTAAGCGTTTGGCAAATGATATTTTGCATAAACCAAAGTTAGTAGAAGTTGATAGCATGGGAACTTCTGCCTCAAAGGTTGAACTGCTTATTCACCCTGTAGAAAAAGAGCGAAAAAATGAACTTTTGTCTTTTATTATTGGTTCTAAAAATTATAAGCAAGTATTGGTTTTTGTTCGAAAAAAAGAAGAAGCTGATGAGGTGGCTAGGGAGTTAAATTTAAGTGGCTTAAAGACATTAGTTATTCACGGAGACAAAACTTCAGGTATGCGTACGCGTGCTTTGGCTGGATTTAAAGAGGGGAAGATTAGGGTATTGGTAGCCACTGATATTGCAGCACGTGGTTTAGATATTCCTAGCTTAGAAGTTGTAATAAATTATGACATTCCTCATGTAACAGGTGATTTTGTGCATCGAATTGGGCGAACAGGTAGGGCAGGTAAAGTAGGACTTGCCATTACCTTAGTCTCACCAAAAGAGGAGGTAGCCTTAAGAGATGTAGAGCAATTAATGGGTAAACAGATTAAGCGTGAAGCGATTGAGGATTACGCACCTAAAATTGAAAAAGTTCAAAAAGGAGCTAGAAAAACCGTAGATGTCAAGAAAAAAACGCAGGGGGCTTTTGGACGTAAAAAATCAAAAGTGAGTACAAGTAAAAAACGCAAAACGACTAAAAGAGATGCCTTTAAAGCCTTTGATGCTACACCCAAAAAAGAAAAATCTAAAAAAAATAGTGCCAGAGGAAGAGGACGCTAAGGATTAATTTTTTAGATATTAATTCTGAATATTCACAATAGCATCAAGAAGCTTATCACTTGTTATGGGCTTCATTAAAAAATTATTGGCACCCATATAGAGAACTTCTTTTGCTCTTAAGTCATTCGAAGAGATGGCTAAGATGGGAACATTACTATTAGGGTTTTCATATCTATATTTTTTAATAAAGGCTGAACCGTCAATCATAGGCATTTCTACATCAACTAGGATTAGCTCAATATCTTTATTTTCTTGAGAAAGTGCTAAGGCACTCTCTCCATCTACGGCTTCTAAAACTTCAACTTGATAGAGCTCTTTTTTTAACAGAGAAATAAGTAGTTTTCGGTTAATATAATCATCATCAGCGATAAGCACTTTAAAATTCATCTCTTATCCTCTATATTTTTGAATAAGTTGTTTGATTTTATCACGCTTCATATTACCTTGATGTAGCTCTTTAACTAATTTAGTATTGTAATAAGTATCATTAGCATTAGTAGGAGATAACATAATAACACTCATATTTTGGTGTTGTAAGCTTAATACCTCGTTATTAAACGCTTCTAAACTTTTATCCATAAATAAAATATCATATTGCTCATTTTGAATAAATGATTCTAGCTCTTGGATATTAGAAACAATTTGAATTTCATAGCCTAAATTTACAATTACTTTTGAGAGTATTTGTGATTCAAGTGGACTCTGTTTAAGAATAAGAATTTGTTTATTACTTAGCTCTTGACTAAGTGATTCCTCTTTATCTTCTAAGATTTCTAATTTATTAGGTATCTCAGATAGGATATTAAGGGATGTTGGTTTATTTTTTTCCTTATGAACCGTATTTATTTTTTCTATACTTTCTTTATTTTTAGGTGTTAAGAATTTTTTTAAGATATATAGAAGTTCATTGGTCTCAATTGGTTTTGGAATATATTCATCTAAGCCTTCATTGATAAATCGTTCTTTATCCCCATTCAGTGCATTGGCAGTTAATGCAATAATCGGGGTATGTTCTAATTTCTCTTCAACTTCATAGTTAATAATCTCATGGGTAGCTTCAACTCCGTCCATAACAGGCATTTGAATATCCATAAAAATTAAATCATACTGTTTACTTTTTCTTTTTTCAAAGGCTTCTAGTCCATTATTGGCAAGTTCAACATTGACACCATATTTAAGTAAAATTTGTTTAACCAATTTTTGGTTAATAAGATTGTCTTCGGCAACAAGAATATCTCCTTGAAATTGTATGTTGTCAAAAGGTGAAGCATGTAAATCAAGAGTAGGTGCTTCTTTGCTTGAGTCCTTGTTAATGGCATTAATGGCTTGAACAATTTTAGTAGGGGTAATTGGTTTATAAATAATTTTAGCAACATTATTGTTAAGTGCTTCTAAACGGTCTCTATTTGAAAAGCTTGCAAGTAAAATAACTTTTTGGGGATGTAATTTATGGATATTATTTAAAAAATCATCATCACTATTGTCTGCATCAATCCATATTCCATTAACGTCACTATCATCATTACATTTTTTTAAATCAGACATATTTTGAAATGAAGTTGTTTTAACATTGTAAGATTCCAAATATTGGTCTAAATAGATGTCTTGTTGTGTTGGTAAATCATATTTAAATTTACAAATTTTCTGTTTTTGGAGTGTTTCAATGCTTGAAAGTTCTGTTCCTTCAAGTACCTCTTCAAATATTACATTAAAGAAGAAGCGTGTCCCTTTCTCTTTTTCACTCTCTAGTTTTAACTCTGAGTCCATAAGTTCTAAGAATTTTGTGGAGATGGTTAAACCTAAACCTGTACCTCCATATTTTCTCGTAATAGAAACATCTGCTTGCGTAAAGGCAGTAAATACGTTAAGTTGCTGTTCTTTGGTCATTCCGACACCATTGTCTTTAATGGAGAATGAGAGTTCAGTTTTATTCTCTAGGGTAGATACTTTACGAATATCCACTGCGATTTTACCACCAAAGTCTGTAAACTTAATGGCATTGGAGAGGAGATTAATGAGTACTTCTTTTAGTTTGGTCGCATCACCTAAAAGTTTTTTATCTATTGTAGGATCTAAAAAGATATCTAATGCAATATTTTTTTCTGAAGCTTTAATCCCATAAGTCTCAATAGCATTTTCAAATTCAATAATAGGGTCAAAGATAATAATATCAAGTTCAGTTTTATTACTTTCTATTTTTGATAAATCAAGAATATTGTTAATAATACTTAAAAGGTTTTCAGAACTTTTTTCAATTATATTAATAAACTCTCGTTGCTCATCATCTATTTTAGTACTTTTTAAAAGTTCTGTAAATCCTACAATCCCATTGAGTGGGGTTCTAATCTCATGAGACATATTGGCTAAGAAAAGAGATTTTGAGGCATTGGCTTCTAATGCCTCTTGTTTATCAGCTTTAGCATTTTCAATTAGCGTTTTAATTAGTTTATAAGAGTTTTGAATTCCTTCTTTACTTTTTAAATCGACATCTTCTTTAAGATTTAAGCCAGTTTTATGGTAAAGATTATCGGTATCTAAAATAGAGTTTTCAATCATCTCTTGTAAATCTATCTTATTTTTATTGAGTTCACTCCAAACAAAATAACTGACTACTGTTAATATTAAGATAAAAATTAATAAGGAAATTGCACCATAAAAAAGTATAGATTGTTTCATTATATCGCTGTTTACTGGGTTATAAGAGGTAAAAGCAGTGTATCCTCCTATAAGAAAAAGTAAAAAGAGTGGTAGCATACTGATAAGTTTAACTTTGTTATTTAGTTGCATTAATTAATCTTTTAACTGTTTCATCTGTTTCTCTAGGGATAAAAAATGTCCCCAGTACTCAACAAATAGACTCTCAAGTTTAGTATAGTCTGAACAAAATTGAATCTCTTCTAAAATGTCTGATAGCTCATTAATCCGTAAATTACTGGCTGCACCTTTGAGTTTATGCCCTAATTCCTGAATATTATCGAGATCTTTTTGATGGTAAGAGGTTAGAAGGTGATCTTTGTCTTGCCGTGCTTGTTCAATAAAATCATCAACAAACTCTTCAATGAGTACAACAGGTAAGTTAAGTTCATCTGCTGCTGTTTGAGGATCATAGGAGATTGGAAGTAATGGCACATTATCTAGTGATAAGTGATTGTTATCTATCATAGGTAGTTCATCACTAAAAAGAGGATCATCAGCGATAATATCATTATCGTTACTTTTATCGTTATCTACATTTTTTAATAAATCAGAAAATCTTGCATTTAGTTCCTCTTCTTTCTCTGGTGTATTAAGGTCACTCTCAAACATATCTTCTGAAATCTCTTCTTCATAACCTTCAGGTTTTTCAAGTGTTAAGAGTACGAGCTTTGTATAGTACTCATCGACTAAAGGCATACGCTCATATTGTGAAAGTTTTTGAATTTTTAAAAGTAAAATATTTATTTGTGGTATTTTAAGCGTTAATGCAAGGTTTGAAAGGTTTTTTACCACCTTATCATTTCCTTCTAAAAGACGTTTTTCATCAATAATGGATTGGTCAATAAAACTATCAAGATAGAGTTTATAATCAGCAACACAGAGTCCTATCTCTTTAGAAATCTTCTCAACATCCAAATAGATAGCAGGGTAGCTTGCTATTAAGCCTTTTGGGGTAGATGTTGCGATATTACTTTCAACTTGAATTTCATCTAGTTTGATTAAATAAAATGCTCCCTCTAGCCCAAATATCTCATGCTTAGAAAAAGAGGCATTAATGGTTTGCTCTTTTTGTGTAATTATAAGTTGTTTATCTTCAAAAATTAGCTTATTCATGACATCAGATGTTCTTAATGCTTGAAATGAATTAAATTTTAGTAATGATATAAATGCTTGATCTGCAAACAGTATCTCTTGTGCATCATTGTATCCGTAATACATATTTACCTCTTTATTTTATATTATATTGAGCATATCGCTCTGTCTCTTCTTCAATATTTAAAGATGATGTTGGTTTATGAACAATTAAAAAACCAATTTCTTTATTATTGTCATCATATTTAATGGTACAGTGTATATCAGACCAAAAGTACATGCCATCACGACGTATATTTTTCAGTACTGAAAACCACTGTTTTAAGGATTTTTTGGTTGACCATAGGTTGTTATATAAATCATCTGGAACATCAGGATGTTTAAAAATAATATGATTTTTTCCCATAAGCTCTTCTCGCTTGTATCCTGTCACTTTACAAAAATTTTGATTGGCATAAGTAATAATACCTGATAAATCTGTTTCATATATTAAATTGTCGTTAAATGAATATTGTACATCTAATGGAATGGGATGATGCATATGTTTACCTTTGGTTAAATCTATAGTTCTGAACTAATGAAGAATTTTATAACAAACAAGCTAAGACTAATATTAAACTAATATTATTTACTAAAATTAATATATTTAAGAAAGAGTTTGTTTACAATATCTAATATTCTATGTTATGTTACTTAGATTAATATTTTTATTTAACAAAAATTATTTTAATATTTTGGCAATTTTCTCAGAAGATGCGATGCTTATCTCTTGATATGTAGCCTCTTCAATGGCTTTAAAAGTACCAAAATAGTTAAGAAGCTTTTTCACTGTAGCAGGACCGATGCCTTTTTTTTGTAGTAGAGAATTTTGTGTGTCCTCTTTGCGTTTTTTGTTCTGATGGTAGGTAATGGCAAAGCGATGGGCTTCATCTCGTTGTCGTTGTACCCATTGTAATCGTTTGTCATTTGTTTTGAGTTCAAAAACAGAGTGTTCAGTGTAAATAATGTCTTTTGCTGCTCCCTTCGCTCGATGTGCTTTTGCATCTAGTTTCTCTTTGGCAATGGCGATGACTTCTAAGTTTATTTTTGCTTTCTTTAGGAGTGAAACAGCAAGTCTTCGTAAGGTTTCTCCTCCATCTAAAATCCACAAATCAGGAGGTGAACTCTTAGAAAAACTCTCAATACGATGGCTTAGCATCTCTTTCATCTGTCCATACTCATCTTTGCTCTCTAGGGCATAACGTCTATAATCTTTTTTATGCCATCTTCCTTCTTCCCATACGACCATAGCTCCAACCGTGGCTACCCCCATCATGTGTGAATTGTCAAAAGATTCAATCCTAAAAGGCACTTTACTAAGTTCAAAGAGCTTGGCAATGCTTGGTTCAATCTCCTCTTTTGGGGTCTCTTTTTTAAGTACCTCTTGAGCATTTTTTAGAGCAAGAGCCGTGAGTTTAGCTTTATTTCCTCTTAAAGGGTGGATAATTTCTACTTTTTTCTTGAGGCGTTTAGAGAGTATGTTGGCTATTTCATCAGCATCATCAAAAGGGTGAGCAACTAAAATATTATTGGCAATTTGCACGGAACTCTCTTGATAAAAGGCTAAAAGGGCTTGCTTGTAAGCTTCATTCTCATCATAAATATCAGCCCCTCTAAAAGTTGAATAGCTTGAAGAGACAACCCGTCCAGAACGCATAAAAATTTTAACAATCACCCCTTTAGTGTTTCCATTGTGTATGGCAAAAATATCTAAGTTATCACTGTTGGCTAGGTCAATGTTAGAACTAACAGTGAGTGATTCTATGGTTTTGATATTGTCACGTAAAGTAGCTGCCTCTTCATAACGTTCATTCATCGCTAAGCTTAGCATCTTCTCATTGAGTTTTTCTATTAAAAGAGAACGTTTAATGATAGATTGTTTAACCTCTTCAATAATATTTTGATACTTTTGAATGCTTACTTTACCCTCACAAGGTGCTAAACATTTGTCAATTTGATGAAAAAGGCAGGCTTTTCCTCCTGTTAAACATGCTTTTTTTTGTACCAAAGGAAAGAGTTCATAAATCGTATCGAGTAGCACTTTCCCTCCATTGGGAAAAGGACCATAGTAGCGTATATTTTTACCTTTTACCACTTTACGGGTTAGCTCAAAACGGGGAAAATCTTGTGACTCATCAAGGTAAATGTAGGGGTAGGTTTTGTCATCACGAAGCAATATATTGTATTTGGGATTGAGCTGTTTAATGAGTGAGTTTTCTAAAATAAGGGCATCGACTTCACTCTCTACTATGATGTATTCTATTTTAACAGCTTGTTCTAGCATGCGTAAAATGCGTAAGCTCTGTTTTGGATTAGGGTGTAGCTTAGGGGTAAAACGCCAATAAGACTTAACACGATTTTTTAAATTTTTAGCTTTTCCCACATAGAGAAGTTGCTGGTTTTTGTCAAAATATTGGTAAACACCTGCATCGCTAGGAAGGTTTTGAATGGTTTTTAACATTGTTTTTCAATGGATTGTCGAATATTTTCAAAGGCTTGAAGTAAATCTTTATCTTCACTCTCTATGGTAAAAGTACCCAATGCCATCTCTTGGTAGTGAGGCACAGAACAATAGGTGCTTTTCTCTTGAACAAATTTATGATTTTTACTGTTAAACAGAACAACTTTTGATACTTTCATCTTTTGGCATTTCTCATCTTGTTGGGCTAACATAGCTACCAAGCTCTTTAATAAATTTTTATTATAATTCAACTCCATCTTAAACCCAGGGTGAGAGAGTGCCACAAAAAGTGTCTCATCTCGTACATAGACAAAGGCAATGGCTTTTTTAAACTTTGGGCTTAAAAGTGAAAGAAACTTTTGATAACAGTAGTGACTCTTAAGTAGTTTAAATTGAGGAAGACTTTGAATATGAGAAAGAATTGTAGTAACATGTTTCATAAGGTGATTATAACATCTATTTGCTGTTTATTGTTAAGTGCTTGTGGATATAAAGCCAATCCCTATTGGGAAGAGAGTGTTTCATATGAAACTAAGAACTCCTAATATATAATTTACTTATGAAAAAATATGATGTATTAATAATTGGAGCAGGTATAGCAGGACTTTATACTGCGATGAATCTTCCAAAAGAAAAAAAAGTATTGGTTGTTTGTAAAGATATTCCTTGGGAGTGTAATACCTTTTATGCTCAAGGAGGTATGGTAACGGCACTGAATGAGGCAGATATTCCCGCTCATGTTAAAGACACCATGTCTGCTGGTTCTTATCATAATGATGAAGAAGCAGTTAAAATTTTATCTCAAATGTCACTTGAAACAACAGCTGATATTATTAAAAGAGGTATGGAATTTGATGTTGATGAAAAAGGGGAACTTCTCTATACTAAAGAAGCTGCCCATTCAACAGAACGTATTGTTCATGCAGGAGGTGATGCAACAGGGCGTTATATGCACTACTTTATGATGGTGCAAAATAAGCATCAACTCCAAAGAAATACCTTAGTCTATGATTTACTTATTCAAGATGGACGATGTTTTGGGGTTAAAGCCTTGGTCAATCATCAACATCAAACCCTCTATGCTGATGATGTGATTATCGCTTCTGGTGGTGTTGGTTCACTCTATGAATTTAATACCAATTCACGAACTGTCTCGGCTGATATTCATGGTATTTGTGTGGAAAAAGGGATAGAATTAGCTGACATGGAGATGATGCAGTTTCACCCAACGGTATTTGTAAAAACTCCTTTTGCAAGAAAACTTTTACTTACCGAAGCACTAAGAGGTGAGGGAGCGTATGTTGTTAGTGAAGATGGACGACGTTTTTTATTTGACTATGATGAACGAGGAGAATTGGCTTCACGTGACATTGTGAGTCGAGCCATATTTGACCATAAACGAAAAACAGGTGAAGAGGTTTATTTGGATTTCTCAATGTTTGAAAAAGAGTGGTTTCATAAACGTTTTCCTAACATTACAAGAACGTTTGAAGCTATTGGTTATAATTTCCCACAAGACAGAGTTCCCATCTCTCCAGCTTTTCATTACGCCGTAGGGGGCATAAAATGTGATACCCACGGTTGTGTAGAAGGCATAGAAGGACTTTATGTCATAGGTGAAGCCTCTTCAACAGGCGTACATGGAGCAAACCGTTTGGCATCAAACTCTCTTTTAGAAGGGGTGGTTTTTGCGAAACGTGTGGCAAACTATATCTTAGCCAAAGAGCATCAAGCCGTAAAAATTCCTAACTTTGATAAAGAGTACAATAATATTATTCATCATGAAAAAGATAGGGTCTATAAAAGACGTTTACGTAAGATTATGTGGGAAGAGATGGGGGTTATGCGAACTAAAAAAGGTTTGCTTCAAGCCAAAAATGAGATTTTTGATATGAAAAATAGAGATATTGGACGGCTTTTAGAGCTTAGACTCAATACAGCTTCAGCCATTGTAGATGCTGCACTTAAACGAAAAGAGAGTTTAGG
>Ga0256833_1001430_pt1 | contig 17674 bp, 14 predicted proteins | sample 356284metaG_FD_190535 | JGI IMG/M metagenome (GOLD analysis project Ga0256833, IMG submission 190535) | Hydrothermal vent microbial communities from Mid Atlantic Ridge, Atlantic Ocean - 356-284 | ecosystem: Environmental > Aquatic > Marine > Hydrothermal vents | place: Atlantic Ocean: Mid... | reverse complement strand
TTTTTATTCTCCTGTATTCCTGCATGAGGCATAGTCGTAGGCATTAGCAGAAATGCTCCCTCATCAAGTGATGGCATAAATTCCTTTCCCATTGATTTATAAGAAGAATATCCGGCTACCAGAATGATTAAAGGTAAAGTGAGAAACAAAAGTTTATATTTTAAAGCAAAAGTCAGTAAACGAACATAAAACTTTTGAAAAATATAAAATATTATCAAAAGACCGAGTGTAGAAATTGCAACAAAAATAAAATTTGATGCCACGGATCTATCCAGATCCAATGGTCTCCAGTACTCTGTCAATAACCATAAAATAGCTAAACCTCCTAAAAGATTTTTGATAATATCATTATTTTTATCAAACCACGCATATTTCTTTGATAAAATATTGATCAATCCAAAAAATGAAACCAGTATTCCCAAAACGACACCTAAATATACAAATACTAATCCCAATAATATCCAAAAAATATCCAAAGTAAGTTTTAAAGATTTTGAAATCTTCTTACCCTTTCTAAATATTATGGAAGCAAAAGCGGGAATAATAAAAAGACCTACAATTAATGCGGCTATCAGTGCAAATGTTTTTGTAAATGCTAATGGTCTGAAAAGTTTTCCTTCCGCTGCTTGCATTGTAAAAACCGGCAGAAAACTGACAATTGTTGTCATCACTGCAGTTAATATAGCTCCGGAAACTTCAGCCGTTGCATTATATATAATGGTATTTATAGCCTGGCCTTTCAGTTCCGTTAGCTTTTTAATAACATTTTCTATCAAAATAATTCCGATATCCACCATGGTACCAATAGCAATAGCAATACCTGATAGTGCTACAATATTGGCATCTACACCAAACATTTTCATTGCAATAAATACCATTAATACAGCCAATGGCAATAATCCCGATATCAGCATTGATGATCTGAGATTGAACAACATCAACATTATCACCAGAATAGTAACAAGAATCTCCAGTGCCAATGCGTCATTTAAAGTAAATAATGTTTCTTCAATAAGTTTGGTACGGTCATAAAAAGGGACTATTGTTACTCTGGATTTTCTACCATCTTTAAGAATTTTTGAAGGAAGTCCCGTACTTAATTCGTTTATTTTACTTTTAACGTTTTTTATAACCTCCATAGGATTTGCTCCATATCTCGCTACCACAACTCCACCTACTACCTCTGCTCCATCTTTATCCAATATACCTCTTCTATCTTTAGGGCCTAAAGAAATATTAGCCAGATCTTTTATCAGTACCGGAGCATTATTTACAGTTTTTACCACACTATTTTCAAGATCTTCTAATTTTTTTATATACCCTAATCCCCTTATCAGATATTCCGCATTATTTATTTCCAAAGTTTTAGCTCCAATATCTTTATTTGAGTTTTTAACTGCATTCACAACCTCTTTCAAACTGATATTATATTGTTGAAGTTTGGCCGGGTCAACATCCACCTGATACTCTTTTACAAATCCCCCGATACTTGCCACTTCCGAAACTCCACTGGCGGAAGCCAAACCATATTTGACATAGTAATCCTGGATTGTTCTCAATTCTTGCAGATCCCAACCTCCTGTTACATTACCTGCTGTATCCCTGCCTTCGAGAGTATACCAGAATATTTGTCCCAACCCGGTAGCATCAGGGCCAAGAGTAGGTTGAATACCATCCGGCAAAAGGCCTTTAGGAAGAGAATTTAACTTTTCCAAAATTCGACTCCTACTCCAATAAAAATCTATATGCTCCTCAAAAATAACAAAAATAGTGGAAAATCCAAACATTGATGAACTTCTGATAGTCTTGACTCCGGGTATTCCGAGCAATGAAGTCATCAACGGATAAGTGATTTGATCTTCTATATCTTGTGGAGATTGCCCATCCCATTTTGTAAAAACTATTTGCTGATTTTCTCCGATATCCGGAATGGCATCAACCGCAACAGGATTGCGTGGTAACCAATCTATCTCCCAATCAAAAGGGGCACTAATAATTCCCCAAAACACGAAAACAAATAAAATCAGAATCGTTACTAATTTATTTTCTATTAAAAATTTTATTACATTGTTTAACATAGAACCTATTTTTTATAATCTAATACTACCGCTTCATTATCGGTAAAAATAATACAAAACGCCTTAGAAACAACCTATATGTACCCAATTAAGATAATATCAACTTAATTGGCTTAAGGATATCTAAAGCGATTTTACTTAAAATTAGATTCTATAATATGTAACTCTGGTATAGAGCTTGGAAGTTAATATCCGTTGGTGGTGGTCTATCGACATATATACATTGTAAGCCTCTTTGAAAACTCAAATTACATTTATGTTTCAAGTAAGTATTTTCAACAACAGCAAAATCTATTGTTTTAACAATAGCAGGTTTGTCGAATGTATATTTAATTTTGGACTTTATAACTTTTTTCTCATTGTGACAACAATTATCATCCCCATTATCGTCATTACTGCATTGCACATTGTCCATTGAGCAGGACTTGTTATGCATTTTACAATTATCGTTTTTGTGCATCGGGCAAACATCATCGTCGGTATGACAAGACGCTGCTTCAGTATAGAAGGCAAAATTTTCCAGTTTATCTTGACAATAATGCAAATCCACTACAATACCGGAGGATATAAACAATATCCAGATACTGAAAAATACAGCTAAAAAACGATATGTGAAATTCTTAATTTTCAAATTTAATTATTTTCCAATTACCGCTATTAACACAATCATATTAATATTGTTTTGAATGATTCTAAATACATACCTAAATGTCGTTTTGGCGACATTTCGTAAAGCGTTAAAATTACCCATATTATATAAATTTATATGTGTTTTTATCCGAAATCGATAAATTTTCATTGATTTACTATTATAAATTTGCAATAAATTAATAATGAAACGAACATGAATTTTATTAATCATAAAATACACACAAAATTATGATTAAAAAAATTTATGTGAGTTCCTGAATGTAATATAAATTTTTTGTAAATTTTCGCAAACAAAAAATTTTAAACAGATGAAAATTATGAAACAATTGGTTTTAGTGGTATTGACAGTTTTTGCTTTGGTAAACAATTTACAAAGCCAGGATACATTAGTATTAAAAAATAAAGATACCATTTTAGTTAATATACTCGAAATGGATAATTCAAATGTATATTTTCTAAAAATTGATGATAGCTCAAAGACTATTTTCTCATTTAATTGGAGTAAAATAGAATCAGCACGTATATTTGAAAATGACTATGTAACAAACAAAAATGATATTGAAACTGTGGCAAATAAAGATACTTTATCTAGCTTCAATAAAAAACCATTTGGATTATCTATTGATTTATTACCAAGTATCGGTGGTTCAATCAATTTTGATATAACCGAAGATGTTAATATTTCGTTGGGAGCCGGATTGTTATATTTTAATTTCGGAGGTAAATTTTATGTCAAAAATTACAGCAATAAAAAACGGCTTTTTATTGGTTTGAATATTTATAATCTACAGGTATTAAATATATTAAGTAAAAATTATTTTAATATAGAAACCGGATACGAATACAGAAGTCAAAATGGTATAAATTTTATTTTTAAAGGTGGGATTTTCAAGTCAAGTAGTATACTTTTTCCAATGATTGGATTTGAATTTGGATATAGATTTTAAAGTAACGGGGCTAACAGATTCCATAAGATTAAAATTTTAATTTATTTTAAAAAATATTTATGAAAAAGATAACAAAACTTGTACTTATAGTTATACTGGGAATTCAATTTATATATTCTCAGGATATTATAGTTTTAAAAAACGGAAAGTCAATTAATTCCAAAGTTGTTCTTGTTGAAAACGGGAAAATATATTATAAGCTTGATGAAATTTTTTCCAAAAAAGTAAAATCAATAGATTTGAACAAAATAGCTAATATCTATTTTGAGAAGCAATTGGAGATGCTAAAAAAATCAAATATTCGGAAAGATTCTTCAGAGATTACCATTGCAAAAAATAACAAGAAACCGTTAAATGATACTATTGAAATGATCGGTCTAAAAAAAGAAAATAAAAAGGAAAAACAGTCAAAGCAAATTACTAAAAAAAATAAAAGATTTGGCGTGGGAGTTAACATATTTTTCACGGAAAAAAATAAAAGATTTTCAGGATTAAGTCTTGATTTCTACTTAAATAAGCATTTTAATACTGCTATAGGTTACGGATATTTTCAAGGAATTCCAAAACCTTATGCAAATGCTTCATTATTAATTCCTATAAACAATAGCAATTGGTCAATAGGAACATCCTATCAATTAATCATATTTGATAATAAATCGGCAAAAAATCTTGAGATTTTACCTGATCATGAAATATCTGACAAGAATTATTACAATATTATAGGTTTAGAAATGGAATACAGGGATAAAACCGGTCTTTCATCCAAATTTTGGATTGGTACTTCCTTTGTCAAATCCAATAATATTACCAAATATTCGGAATTGCTATTCGGCATCAGGATAGCAGGACAAGTTTTTTAAAGTTTATAAGCCAAAACCGGATTAGCTCAAGCCTGTAATTTTTCCATTTTCATCAATATGCATTCCTGCGCTTGCAGGAGTGGAAGGGAGTCCCGGCATTCGCATCAATTTGCCTAATATGGGAATTATAAATCCTGCTCCGGTATTGATGTCCACTTCACGAACAAATACATTAAAGTTTTCGGGACGACCGTATTTTGAAGGATTATCGGATAGTGATTTTTGTGTTTTGGCCATTACAATAGGAAGATGACCATAACCGAGTTTTTCTATTTTATTAATGGTAGATAGTGCTCTTTTGGAATATTCTACCGCATCAGCTCCATAAATTTCTCTCGCTATAAGACAAATTTTATCTTTTACAGGTTGATTCCAATCATAAAGAGGTTTGAAATGATTTTCCTTTTTATCGATGATCTCAACCAATTTATTTGCCAGTTCGGTCATACCATCACCTCCTTTTTGCCATTCTTCAGCCTTTATTGCATCAATACCTATTTCCTTTGATTTTGAGATTACCATATCTATTTCTTCTTCTGTATCCGTGTGAAATACATTGATGGCAATTACCGGATTTATACCGAATTTTCTTATATTTTCAATATGCTTTTCCAGATTTGCAAATCCATTTTCTACAGCTTTCAGATTAGGATTCTCAAAATTCTTTTCTCCTCCGTGATACCTCAATGCTCGTATCGTTGCCACCAAAACTACTGCTTCAGGATTTAGATTGGCATAAATGCTTTTTATATTGAAAAACTTTTCAGCTCCGAGATCCGCTCCAAATCCGGCTTCAGTTACAACATAATTACTAAGGGAAAGCCCCATTTCGGTTGCAATAATTGAATTTGTTCCCTGGGCGATATTGGCAAAAGGACCGCCATGTATGATAGCCGGATTATGTTCTAACGTCTGAACCAAATTGGGTTTTATTGCATCTTTAAGCAATATGGTCATAGCATCTTGTGCTTTCAAATCCCTTGCATATACCGGATTGCCATCCAGATCAAGACCGATTAAAATATCACCCAATTTCTCTTTTAAGTCTCCCAGATTTTTGGCTAAACAAAGTATTGCCATAACTTCTGAAGCCGGGGTAATATTGAAACCATCTTCTCTTGGTACACCATCTGTTTTACCACCAAGTCCTATTACAGTATTTCGAAGTGAACGATCATTCATATCCATTACTCTTTTCCAGAAAATCTGTCTTACGTCAAGACGCAATTCATTTTTGAAATGAATATGATTATCTATCAAAGCAGAAAGAAGATTATTGGCTTTTTCAACTGCGGCAAAGTCTCCGGTAAAATGGAGATTTATATCTTCCATAGGAATAACCTGCGCATAGCCGCCTCCGGCAGCACCACCTTTTATGCCGAAAACAGGCCCTAGTGATGGTTCTCTCAATACAACAGTGGCTTGTTTACCAATTTTGTTCAATCCATCTGTAAGTCCTACACTCACTGTTGTTTTTCCTTCGCCTGCAGGAGTTGGGGTTAATGCTGTAACCAGAATCAAATGATTTTTTTTAATTTCATCCTTATCTAGTAAATAAAGAGGAAGTTTTGCTTTATATTTACCATAGGGTTCAATATCGTCAGTCGAAATATTTAATTTCGCTGCAATCTTTTTTATTTTGATAAGTTTTGTTTCATTGGCTATTTCAATATCTGATTTATAATGCATTGAATTAATTTTTTAGGAATCAAAAAAATATTTAAACGCAAAGATAACCTATATTTTCAATGTTATTCGAATTTTTAACTCTACCATTTATAAAAAACATCAGAAACTCTTTATGTTTAGTGCTATTCTTTTTTGAGGATTATAGCAGGACTATATTTATTATTAAGAAATAATAACATATTCCGACCAACTAACCCTATGGGAATTAAGAAGACCCCAAAATTAGTACAAAATCACATGACAAATTATTCTGTTTTTTTCGCAATTTGTAGCTATATCTTAGAAGAAAATATGATTTCACAAACAAGTATCAATTTCTCTTATGCTTTTTTTTGGGTATTTTTCTTTTTTTACCGTTATTGGTTTTTCTATCTTTGGATTTATCTAAAAAGGCGTCCAGAGAATATCCTTCCGGAAACACCAATTTACCGTCTGTCATTCTTTTCAAATCTTCCTTAATATTTTTGTCATTGACAAAATGTTCGGGACTCCATGTTTTATATGCGAGTTTCATATAAGCCCCTATCAAAGCGACAAATTCATCTTTTTTTCTACCATCTTCCATATCTATGGCTTTATCCATTAACAAGTGGATAAAATGTCCATAATGCCTGTAATGTTTTTCAGAAGAGGGATAGTCCAGTTTTTGAGGTTTAAAATCATCGGGTTTTGGAGTAGGAATCTCACCTGTTGGTGGCACTGCTTTCAAATCATAATTTGCTATTTTATAGACATGCATCCATATTTTCTCTTTATACTCAGGTGATTTTTTATTACCTATTTTCATTTTTTTCATCAATTCCACTATTTCCTCAACTACGACTTGTTGTTTTTGAGGATCTTCTATTGTTTTGGCATAATTTATCAAATTTTGAATATGGCGTCCATATTCCGAAATTATTAAATTTTCTTTTTCTGAATTATATTCAAGATTTAGTAATCTTTTCATTAGTCAATTATTTTAAATTTTTATTCCACAGTAACAGATTTTGCCAGATTTCTTGGTTGATCTACATGACATCCTCTCATTACAGCAATATGATAAGCTAATAATTGAAGCGGGATGACAGAAAGAATGGGACTAAGGGGTTCTGCAATATGTGGAATTTCAATAGTATAATCCGATAGTTCTTTTATTTTTTTATCTCCTTCGGTAACAATGGAAATAACCTTTCCTTTTCTTGCTTTTATTTCTTGGACATTGCTTACAATTTTAGAATATGCACTTTTATTTGTAGCTATCACTATAACAGGCATATTTTCATCAATCAATGCGATAGGACCGTGTTTCATTTCAGCAGCAGGATAACCTTCAGCATGGATGTAAGATATTTCTTTAAGTTTTAATGCACCTTCCAAAGCTACCGGAAAATTATATCCACGACCTAAATATAATGTATTGGTAGAATCCTTGATTTCAGATGCAACATATTTTATCTTTTCATTATCTTCCAAAATCCTATTTATCAATCCGGGCAATATTTCCAATTCCGCCAATAACTGCATTAAATAACTTCTTGGAATTGTTCCTCTTTCAACAGCAAGATGAAGAGCAATTAGAGTCAACACAGCCAATTGGCTTGTAAATGCCTTGGTCGAGGCAACTCCTATTTCCGGACCGGCATGAGTATAAGAGCCTGTATCTGTTATTCTGGAAATTGCTGATCCGACTACGTTTACAATACCATAAGTGGTAGCAGATTTTGCTTTTGCCAATTCCAAAGCAGCCAAAGTATCGGCAGTTTCTCCCGATTGGGAAATTGCAATTACAATATCATTATCATTTATTATTGGATTTCTGTATCTGAATTCGGAAGCATATTCAACTTCAACGGGAATCCTGGCCAGGTCTTCAATAAGATATTCTCCTATCAGTCCAGAATGCCATGATGTACCGCTGCTGATAATTATTATTCTCCCGGCATTTGATATTTTTTTTATATATTTTTGCAGTCCTCCCACCATAACCCAACCTTCAACAGGATGATATCTGCCCCTTATACTTTCCGTGACTGTCACGGGTTGTTGAAATATTTCTTTTAGCATATAGTGCTCATATCCGGCTTTTTCTATAAGCTCCAGAGTTAAGTCAAGCTCCTTGATATCAGGTGTGATAATATTATTGTAAATATCTCTTAAGTAATATTCTCCGTTGGATTTTATTACGGCAACCTGCTCATCTTCAAGATAAATAACTTTATTAGTATATTTTAATATAGGAAAAGCATCAGAAGAAAAAAACATTTCATCATCTCCAAGGCCTAAAACCAAAGGGCTGGATTTTTTTGCCCCTATCAACAAATCGGGTTCATCCGTACTATATAAAACAATTGCATAAGCTCCTATTACTTTTTGTAACGCCAGATGAGTAGCATCTTCCAAAGAGATATTATTTGTAGACTTGTATTCTTCAATCAAATGAACAAGGACTTCAGTATCCGTTTCACTTTGAAAAACATGTCCACGGTCAAGCAATGCTTGTTTTAGTGTTTCATGATTTTCAATAATGCCGTTATGAACCAAAACGATTTTTCCATCACCTGATAAATGCGGGTGCGCATTGTTATCATTTGGTTCACCGTGTGTCGCCCATCTGGTATGTCCAATACCTATATTTCCGTATATTTCCGATTTAATAGAGTCTTCAAGGTCCATAACCTTTCCTTTTTTCTTATGAACCAGCAAATCACTATTTGCAATAGCAATTCCGGCACTATCATAACCTCTGTATTCAAGTCTTTTCAATCCTTCCATTAAAACGGGATAGGCATTTTCATTTCCGATATATGCGACTATTCCACACATTATTAATTAATATTAGAATATACAATATTCAGTTTTGATCTTAAAACGCTGTTTTTTACACCATAGAATTTAGCAAATCCGGGATTTCCAATTCTGTTTTCCGGAACAATTATCAATTTTGCATTATAAATATCTTGTTTTAAAAGATCTCTAATGAACAATGTAAGATTTATATTATATTTCAATGTTTTAATTCCATCTTTTTCCGTTTCATTGCCATATCCGTAATAAAACTCAGGATCATTATTTAAAACAGAAAACTCCCAATCTTTAACTATTTTTAAATTTCCAAGCGAGTCTTCACTATAAGCAGATAATCTGGATGGAGGGTCTTGAATGACGTCAGGATTTTCAACTGTAAAAAACACTAAAGCGGCTTTATTAAGATTTTTTCCCTTCAACAATGATAAATCGGGTATTTTAATTTCCAATTTAGTACCAACCATCCCTTGAATATAGAGGAAACTATCTCCTTTTTCCGTACTATCAAAAAAGGATTCTACTTCAGCACCCTGATAATTATGTTCAAAATGTGAAATAATATGATGAACCGGAAAAATATTTTTATGCAAAGTAGAGTCTATTGTATAATAAACTTCTACCCTGGAAGCATTTCTTCCCTTGGTATCAAGAATTGACATACCAATCATAGAGTTTTTCTCAACAGTTGTTTTAAGATAAATACCTTTGAACATATTCTTGAATAGAGTATCGTCTTTTAACACATCAAAATCAGATAAGAATCTCTGCCCTAATTCATTGTCAAGTTTTATTCTTAATTGTTCTCCATATCTGACAGTATCATTTCCCGGCTCAATAACATCCAATGAATCAATTCCCAAAGGAACAAAATCAATTTCTCCAATTTTAGATTGTTTATATTCAAAAGTATTATTTGCATAAAATGTGTCTGCATCGGTTTTATTAATATTCTCATTCAGTTCGAATACCTCGAGATGATGTTTTTCATAGTCATCTCCATAAAACAAACTTGTATCTACAATAACCGTAAGAACTATCGAATCAAAAACAAAATCACTTGAATCCGGAACATTACCAAGAGAACGGAAATCAACAAACAAATCCGCTTTTGCCTTTCCGGTATAAGGATTGTCCAGTTGTCCCAAAAGAAAAGATGATGTTGAAGTCGGATAAACTCTCAAAGAATCATTGATTACAGTCTTTGCAATCAGAGGTAATGTATCTGTAAATTTAACACCAATTTCATCATTTTTCAATATATCATCACCAATTACCGAAGATTTTATACACCCTGAAATCATAATGCCTGTCAAAGCAATGACTATAATAAAATATTGAAATATTTTCATATAATTAAAATTTTTTAAGTTTTATAACTATTTTTGCTTATCTTTATTATCGCAAAAATACCATTAAAACTTCTAATGCTTTAATATTATTTAATACTAATCTTAAACGGTAATTCTAAACAAATGTGATAAAATACAATGATAATTTTAAAGAACCAACGTTTTAATACGGATAAAATATAATTTTATTAAGAAAAAGAACTACTCTTCTAAAATAGATTTATAAAAATCTAATTCTCCCCTATAGTTTTCATCTTCTTCATTATGAATATAAACAGGAATATTATTTTTTTCACAATGTTCTATAACATCTTCATTCCCTTCTCTTTTTAGAAACATTAAGCCATCCGAGTTCTTTGCTGCTCCCAAATCAAGACTAATTTGATTATCGTCCATTATATAATCCTTAATATTCTCCGGGACCATATCATTAATCAACACTTTTTTCTTAAAGTTTTCAGAAAAATCATTGATCAAATCACTTGGAAAAGGAGTAAATATTATTTTAGAATGTTGATATACAGGATCATTTCCGTAAACATTTCTAATAAACAAAGGAACCAGGCTGCTCATCCAACCTCCAACATGAATAATATCCGGAGGCCATCCGAATTTTTTAACTGTTTCCATTCCCCCTTTACAGAAAAATATCATTCGATTATCATTGTCCTTAAACGCAACCCCTTCTTCATCTGAAAATGGCAATCTTTTCTTAAAAAACTCATCATTATCCAGAAAATATACCTGAACCCTTGAATCTGGAAGTGAAGCTACTTTAATTATCAAAGGAAAATCATCATTATCAATGATAATATTCATCCCTGACAATCTAACTACTTCATGCAATTTATGCCTTCTTTCATTAATAGTACCGAATTTAGGCATTAATATTCTCAATTCAAAAGACTTTTTATTAGCGTTTAAAACCAAATTTCTCATATATGCAGCCATTTCCGTAAAATCGGTATATGGAGCAATTTCCTGGGTTATATATAATATTCTAATTTTATTCATTCTGAAAAATTTAATTATTATTTTCCTTAAAAAGAATTATCATAATTACTCAAACAGAATGTTTTGAGATAAAAAATTGTTGATTAGTGTTTGTCTATAATGTACTTGATTTTTTATAAATAAAGATTTTAAATACAGACACTAAACTAATGATATAAAAAGAACATTTTCCATCCAAAATGATTCTATCCGAGTATTTAAACCAATCAATAACAAAACGATCAATAAACAGTTTTATTTATTTTACGACAATTTTAATTACAAATTGGCACTACGAATCAACAAAGATACAAAAAACTGCTGTATTATTATGAAAATAACTCAATGAACTTATAGAATTATTGCCATTTTTATTTGAAAAGTATTCTCACTATAATGCTAAAAATCTGATTCGATTCACTTTTAACCTCATTATATTTTCATAAGTCTTTGATACTAAGGCATAAAACCAATAAAGAAAAATATAAATATCATCAAAAATTATCATAATTTCAAAAATCATGTATTTTTGTACAAGTATAGATATTGATAAAAAATATATTTTTTTTAAAATAATTTACCATATCTAATTGATAATTTATAACAAAAAGACTTCCTATGATGCTCTGTCAATCCGTTTTCAAGAATAGAATTTATATGTTCGGCTGTACCGTATCCCTTATTGTTTTTCCAATTATAAACAGGATATTTTTTATGTAAATTTATCATAAACTTATCCCTGTAAGTTTTAGCCAGAATTGAAGCAGCTGCAATACTCAAATATAGACTATCTCCTTTGATAATAGTATGGTGTTTTATAGATTTATAATTTTCAAATTTGTTACCATCTACTAAAATCCTGGTAAAAGGAATAGATATTTCATCAAGGGATTTATGCATTGCTTTTATAGATGCTCTTAGTATGTTTATTTTTTCTATTTCTTCAACATCAATTTTCTTAACAGCAAAAGCAATTGCATTTTCCTCAATAAAAACTTTCAATTTATTCCTTGTATTTTCGTTTAATAATTTCGAATCATTGATTTCCGGCACTATAAGATTTTTGGGCCAAATAACTGCAGCAGCAAATACAGGTCCGGCTAAAGGCCCCCTGCCTGCTTCATCACACCCAACTTCTATTCCATCTTTATTAAAAAAAGGCAATAACATAAAATATTAATCTTCTAACTGTTCTGTCATCAATTCAAATTCAACTCTCCTTCGTACCAAATCGGTATCTTTTATCTTAACCTTTACCGGATCTCCGATTTTCATTATATCGCCGCTTTTCTTAGCGGTAACTTTCAATTTCGAATCATCAAGAACAAAATATTGTCCGAGCGTATTAAATTCCACCATTCCTTCAACTTTTGAGTCTATTAATTCCACAAACATACCTTTTTCTATAAATCCCGTTATAATTCCATCAAATTCTTCCCCTATATGTTCCGTTATATATTCCACTTGTTTGTACTTTATAGATTCTCTTTCAGCATCGATGGCTTTTCTTTCCTGTTCTGAAATATGACGGCATTTATCCTCTAAATCCTGCTTTTTCATCCTGTAAACTCCATTAAGATTTTTTTCCAATATTCTATGCACCAAAACATCCGAATATCTACGAATCGGAGATGTAAAATGAGTATAATCATCAAATCCAAGTCCGTAGTGACCAATATCATCAGTAGTATATATCGCTTTTGCCATAGTTCTTAAGGCCAGAGGTATTAATACTTTCAATCGTTCATCCTTTTCAGCTTTTTTGCTTAATTCCGTGAAAGATTTTGCAACTTGTTCAGGAGTATCCAATTTCAGTTTTACTCCAAACTCTTTAGCAAAAGCAGCAAAGTCAAGCAATTTGTCCGGATCCGGAAGATCATGAACACGATATACAAACGGTATTTCTTTATTTTTGCCTTTGTTTTTAATATATTTTGCCACCTCCTTATTCGCCAATAGCATAAAATCTTCAACAAGCAAATGAGCATCTTTACGTTCCTTAACAAACAATCCTATCGGCTTGCCTTTTTCGTCAAGTTTGAATTGAACTTCTTCGGTATTAAAATCTATCGACCCGTTAGCATATCTTTCCTTACGAAGTTTTTTTGCTATGGAATTAAGTTTTTTTAATTCTTTATTGAAGTCTCCTTTTCCTGTTTCTAAAATCTTCTGTGCTTCTTCATAAGTAAATCTTCTATCTGAAAAGATAATAGTTTTACCGAACCATCTTTTTTTAATATTCAAATTTTTATCAAATTCAAAAACTGCAGAAAATGTTAAACTTTCTTCATGAGGTCTAAGCGAACAAAGTTCATTAGACAGGACTTCGGGAAGCATTGGATCCACTCTGTCAACCAAATACACCGATGTAGATTGTTCGTATGCTTCATTATCTATAGCAGTTCCGGGTTTAACAAAATGAGAGACATCAGCAATATGAATTCCAATTTCAATATTATTATTCTCCAACACTTTGAACGACAGCGCATCATCAAAATCTTTGGCTGTTTCCGGATCGATTGTAATTGTTAAAACATCTCTAAAATCTCTTCGTTTTTTTATTTCTTCTTCAGTTATTTTTTTATCTAATTTCTTTGCTTCAAGCAGAACTTCTTCCGGAAATTCAATTTTGAAACCATTATTTATCAAAATCGATTTCATTTCAATATCATTTCTTTCCTCATCCCCTAAACTCTTAATTATTTTCCCCCATGGTACCGGTTTTTTCTTCCCCCTCCATTCTGTTATTTCAATTAACACCTTTTCTCCGCTTTTTATATTATAAACATCTTGATCCTGAACAAATATTTCCAGCTCATCTTTTGCTCCTTCAACAAAAACGGAAGAATAATTTCCAAAATTTCGATATTCTCCAATAAATTGAGTTTTCGCTCTTTTTAGTATTTCCACAATTCTTCCATCATTTTTACTTCCTCTTTTCGAAAAAAGCAATAATACTTTTACCGTATCTCCATCCATTGCTGTTTTCATATATCTATTTGGCACATAGACATCGTAGCTCAATTCCTTTATAATAATATATGCAGAACCGGTTTTCGTTTTATCCACAATACCGGTGTAATATTTATTTTCACCGTTATTTTCGAAAATTCCTTTTTTCTTTAATTCTCTTGTCAATCCATTATATATATATTTCCCATAACCCGAAACAACAATGTAATCTTCTTTGAGAAGTTTTTTCAAAATATCATTTATTTGTCCCTTGGAATTGGAAATATTAAGTTTTCTTTTAATTTTATTTATATCAAATTCAGCAGTGCTGTCTTTTTTAAAAAGCTTTCTTATTTTATATTGTAACAGGCTATATGCAAGTTTTTTTTCTTTATGGTTTTTCCATGATTGTTTTTTCATTTATTTATAATTTTTTGTTTTGTAAATGTAATACACATTAGCTCATAAGATTTTTTGCAATTACAATTATTTTTCTTTAGGAATTTATGGTTAAATAATTTTATGCTCATTATATTTTATAATTGGAAATATGCCCTTCATCATCTATTTCAAAACTTAGAAAATGACTATCGCCGGGATTAAAATTATCTTTTAAATTTTGCTCTCCTTCCATAACAAGAATAATCATATCTTCATCAATCATAGCAACATGTTCTTTAATAACATTATTTTCAACTTTCATACTCGCAATTATTTGATTGCTTTTTGTTTTACCGTTTTTGTCATAAGTATGTAAAATATATTCATAAGTTAATATTCCTATTTTAATATATACCAATCCATAAAACAAAGTGACACGCGGTAATCTAAAACAAGCAATATATTCATCTTCCACCTCATAATCTTTAGTTTGCTTTTCGCTCTCTTCTCCGTAAACAGATGTATCCAAACTTACTTCTTTTAAATTGATTTTTGCATCTCTTTCTTTTAAGTGATCCGGCTCATAGGATGAATCTATTTTTTCAGGAATATATATGTCCTCATTTAAAATATATTTTCTAATTAGAACCTCGGGTACCGGTTTATTGTATTTACTAAATGTCTCTACATATTCAGCTGATAAAGTTACCGGAAGTTCCACTTCGGGAAAGAGAGATATAAATTTTTCAAAATCATTTTGTTCGTTAGTATTGTGCATCAACTACTATTTGGATATTATATTTAAACAAGTGACCTTTTATGTAAAAAGCTTTTGAGATAAAAAACAGAAATTTTAAGTTTTCATACAGACACTAAATAAAAAGGAGCAATCTTTATTAAGACCACTCCCCTTTATAACATTTTTAAGTGAAGATTAGTTCACTGATTCTTTCAATGCTTTTCCCGCTTTAAATTTGACAACATTCATAGCAGGGATTGTAATTTCTTGACCTGTTGCAGGATTTTTTCCTTTTCTTTCAGCTCTTTTTGAAATAGAAAAAGTTCCAAAACCTACAAATGCAGCTTTATCACCACCTTTCAATGCTCCTTCAATTCCTTCAAATACAGTTCCAACAGCTTCTGCTGCTTGAGCTTTAGTTAATCCGGCTTTTGAAGCTACTAAATTAATAAGATCTCCTTTGTTCATTTTAAAATATTTTATTAATTAATAAATTTGTAGTGCAAAGGTATTATAAATATTGATAATACAAAAAAAATATAAAAAAACTTTACATCAAGCTTAATATCTATCAAAATACTATACCTACATATTAAATATATATAATGTAATTTTGCAATATAAATACAGTCGCGTTAACGCAGCTTTTCACAAATGTAGTCTGGACGACATTTATTAAGATTAAATCTAAATTGTAAAACTTTAGATATTTGATTTCCGTTATTCGATTATAATAAGAAAGTTTAAATTTTTCTTATAAAAACATTCTATCCGAATGATTACATTTATTTAAAAATTAAAAAAAATTAAAAATGGCATTTAAATTACCTGATTTACCTTATTCTTATGATGCATTGGAACCATATATTGATAAAGCAACAATGCTGGTTCATCATACGGGACATCATCAAGGATATACCAATGGATTGAATTCAGCAATTGAAGGAACAGATATGGAAAACTTATCAATTGAAGAGATATTGGCTACTGTGGATCCATGCAATAAAGCGGTTAGAAATAACGGTGGAGGATATTTTAATCATGTTTTATATTGGCAGATTATGTCTCCTGACGGAGGAGGACAACCTACCGGAGAATTGGCAAAGCATATTAATGATACATTTGGATCATTTGAGAATTTTAAAGACAAATTCAAAAAGGCCGGTTTGAGCAGATTTGGTTCAGGGTGGGCATGGCTTACGTTTGACAGGGGAATTTTAAGTATTGGCTCTACTGCCAATCAAGATAACCCTTTAATGCCTTTTGCCGAATGCAAGGGAATTCCTATATTAGGAATGGATGTTTGGGAACATGCATATTATCTTAAGCATCAAAACAAAAGAGGTGGATATATAGATGATTTTTTCAATGTTATCAATTGGAAAGAAGTACAAAACAGATATAATAGCCTTATATAGTGTCTGTCTATAAAGTTGTATAAATGGTTTTAGTTTTGTTATAGAAAGCGTCGTAAGTTTATGGCGCTTTTTTATATCTTTTTAGTATTTATACAATCCATTCAGATTCAGCTTTGCAGTTAATATTTTGAATTTTTCACCATTGTTTTTTAAATATTTTTCCAATTCTTTGGAATTTTTGTCTTCGATTAAAGAATTTGGATTCATAATAATGATTGACTCTCCGAGATGGGAAAATCCAACGGAATAAACGTCATTTTTATAAGAAATTCTTTTTATTTCTTCAAATATTTTGTTTGTAAAGAAACGTTCCAATTCATTGTTTTTCAAAGCATCGGCTATCAGATCCAAATCACTGATCATTAACCCTTTTATCAGAAGTGCTATATTTGAAGATTGATCCAGCAAATGAATCGGATCCAATGAATCAAAGGTCCCATTATTTATTTCCCTTTTCATTAAGATCAAACTAAAATTTATACCATACGGGCTATATATTTTTTGAATCGGGTTGTTTGTATTTTTATTGTACAAAATAATTCCCCCAAAGAGATTTGCCGCAATATTAGACGGGTTAATTTCTATATTGTAATCTTGTATTTTTTCAATTAAAAATTTAAAAATTTCCTGTTTATCCAAATGGCTTTTAAGAATATCATTAATAGCAACAATTGATCCTGTGACAGAGGATTCCAATTGACCAAGCCCCGAATCAAACGGAATCTTATTCAATATTTCAAATCTAATTCCTTTATTAGAATTAATATATTTTAAAAAAGCATTGGCAATATCCAAAACAATTTCTTTTGTATTGTTATTATCATCTTTTT
>Ga0256833_1001429_pt1 | contig 17679 bp, 19 predicted proteins | sample 356284metaG_FD_190535 | JGI IMG/M metagenome (GOLD analysis project Ga0256833, IMG submission 190535) | Hydrothermal vent microbial communities from Mid Atlantic Ridge, Atlantic Ocean - 356-284 | ecosystem: Environmental > Aquatic > Marine > Hydrothermal vents | place: Atlantic Ocean: Mid... | reverse complement strand
CTAATGTAAGTGCTTTTAGAACGATAGGATGTAGATGGTTTGAATTAGCGTGGAGAAGAAGAAAATCCCCTAACCCGCTGTATAGAGAGATCAAGGGTTCATTACCTATGTCGATAATTGGTACTAACTTTCTCTTAAAGGGTCCAATGATCTTTACATAGTGATTAATACATAGCTCTATGCCTAGCTTTCCCAGAGCCGCTCCAGGGTATAAGGGATTCCTTGCACGAATCCTCCCGCAGTGCTGTTGCTGTATGAAACCTAATGGATCATAGTTTGGCAAGATTAACGAAAAGGCGTTTTTTCTCTCCCTGGGAATAATTTCAAATATTTTATTAAAGCTAGTAATGGTCCAGGGAATATGGTGTGCCAAGGGTTGTAAATTGTTCTCAAGAAACGCCAACGACTCTGCTGTAGTAATGCATTCTTTCTTACTACTAATAAGCCTGCCATAAATCCAAGCTGTTGAAGAAAACTCGTAGTACGGTATCCCCTTCTCCTCCAGAAGATGCTTTACAGTACATCCCTTGTTACATACAATGCTGCTCACTCCAACCACTATATCGATTACATTATCATCACTTACTATTGACGCTATTGATGGATAATCAGATACCGTGCATCGGCACTTTTCCGACGAAACTATTTTATCTACTATGTTAAGGAGGACTATATGGTCCATGTCGAGTATCTTTTCTATAGGTATTAGGTAGTCTCCTCTCTCATACGTGGGCATTCGCACTTACCCTCAGCAGCCTGGTTATATATCATTGCGATAAGAGCTCATCCCTTACATGGGTCCTCATCGGAGCCCCTACGGGCTTAATACTAGATAGGGGTTAATAGGCTCAAGGCGCTTTACCTAGGCACCTTGAAGAGGGTGCTTGTGTTTGAGTATTTTAAAGAGATGGCCTAAAAGAAGAGAATTTCTAGCATATTACATGTTACTGGTATATAGTAAGAGAAAAAGCCTGGAGACAATTAATGCCGGCGAAGCAGCAGACGTCCTCTATTTGCTTACAGGCTCTAGGAGACTAGCTCAAAGATTACTAAGAACACTGGTTAGGCAGGGGTATCTGAAGCGTGTACAGCCCCTAGTATATAGTGTAAGAGATTTAGACGAGGTTCTTGGAGATGCACTGGGACACTACATTGCTAGTAGGCTTAGGAGACGCGGTATAGAGGCGTCCTATGACCCACGTAGGCGTTTGATAACGGTTCGTGACGATGCGATAGAATGTGATAAGATGAATAAAATGTTCAGGGATCTGGGATACGGTGTAGAATGTCTATCTGAGGCCTAGTTTTCCTCTTCATATATCTCTATTATAATCCTAGCTCTCACCCTGTCTCTTGAAAACGGTGGAGGTGATTCACCTAGATCAACTGCAAATGAGACAGGGTTCCCTAGGCTATCAGTGAACCTTATTTCCGCTATGTATCGCTTCTTCGGCCCGGACTCCAGCATCCTCATTACAGCTTCATACATTCTTGACAGCGCCATTTGTAGCGCAATGGGACTCGATAAATCCTCGGGTCTTAGCTGTATTGCTTGGATTCCTTGCATAACCTCACCTATCCTCGCCTCTCCCTCAAATATTGCGAGCTTTTTGTTCTCAGAGAGTTGTTGAGGCTCGTCTACTTTTTCTCCCATATTAATAGACCCCTTTTCCCATAGTACAAACGAATGCTTAAAATAGTCTCCTCTGCACCGTTAGCAACTAATGGGTTTAGAAAGGAGGTAAAAGCTGTCATGAAAATCTATGTTGTTGACCATTTTACGGGGAGCTATGCGGTAAACGAGAATAAGGACATAGTAGCATATGTGCACGGGCCTAAGAGCCTTGACGACATGGTTGAAGAGGCGCTTAAGATAGAGAGAGGCGAGGCTAGTGCAGCATTCCTTAACCTGTTAGAAAAGCTCAAAGAGATGGGAATAGGAGAAATCGTTGTCGAAACTAATGAGGAGGCAAAAATAGCCTCTAGTAAGGGTTTTGAAGCTTCGGTAGAACCCTCTAATACAATAGCAAGGTACTTTAGAGAAAGAGTAGCCGAAATAGTCGTTGATACAGGATTTGTAAAAAGCATTGAAGACTTCTATAAACTTCTCCACGAGTTTACATTGGAGCTAACGCGTCGAAAGCTTAGAAGAGCTGCGCAGAAGCGCGACCTCCTAGCTGCACAGGCTATACGAGCTATAGACGATATAGATAAGACTACTAACTTGTTCGCAGCAAGGCTACGTGAGTGGTATAGTCTCCACTTCCCAGAACTAGATGACCTAGTGAGAGAGCACGAGGACTATGTGCGCATAGTTGCTGAGCTAGGTCATAGAGATAACATTACTACCGAGAACCTAGTAAAGCTCGGATTTAGTGAGGAAAAGGCCCGTAAGATAGCAGAGGCAGCGAAGAAGAGCATGGGTGCCGATTACCCCGATTTCGACATAGAGCCTATGCAGCGTCTTGCGAGAATAACTCTGGATCTCTACAAGCTTAGAAGAGACCTAGCAGAGTACATCGCCCAGGTAATGAAGGAAGTTGCGCCAAACATTACAGCACTTGTAGGCCCACTGCTTGGCGCAAGACTAATAAGCCTAGCAGGAGGCCTCGAAGAATTAGCGTTCCTACCAGCTAGTACAATACAGGTACTAGGGGCTGAAAAGGCGTTATTCCGCGCGCTGCGCACAGGAGGGAAGCCGCCCAAGCATGGTGTCATATTCCAGTACCCCGATATACATAGGAGCCCTAGATGGCAGAGAGGTAAGATAGCTAGAGCACTAGCAGCTAAGCTAGCAATAGCGGCAAAGGTTGATTACTTCACGGGGCGCTTCATAGGGGATAAGCTGAAGGAGGCCTTACGGAAGAGAATAGAAGAGATTAAGAAAATATATGCTAAGCCGCCGAAGAGAAAGAAAGAGGTTACGCCGCCAAAGCCTGCTAAGCCGAGAAAGGGTAAGCGTGGTAGGAGAAAAGGACGTGGCAAGGGACGAAGATAATCTTAATCACGTCCTTTTGTCGGAGACAAGGTATGGGCGGAGGAGATAGAAATGGAGGTCGTGAGCGTAAAAGAGCATGAGAAATACAAAGGAGTATACATAGTAGAGCTTGAGGATGGGTCCACTCGACTAGCCACAGTGAATCTTGCGCCGGGTAAGAGGGTTTACGGTGAGAGGCTATTCAAATGGGGAGAGCTGGAGCTAAGAGAGTGGAATCCCTATAGGAGTAAGCTAGCCGCCGCGCTTCTAAAGGGTATTGAGGAGCTACCTATACAGAGAGGCCATAAGATACTATATCTTGGAGCTGCTACAGGGACAACGCCTAGCCATGTATCGGATATCGTTGGTCTCGAGGGCAAGGTATATGCTCTTGACGTGGCTCCCAGGGTTATGAGGGAACTGGTAGCGGTCTGTGAGACAAGGCCGAATATGTACCCGCTTCTAAATGATGCTAGAAAACCTTATGAGTATAGACATATAGTAGAACTTGTCGATGGTATTTATGCGGATGTTGCACAGCCTGAGCAAGCAGCGCTTGTTGCTGACAACGCTGATTACTTCCTAAAGGATAATGGTTACTTACTGCTCGCTATAAAAGCTAGAAGTATTGATGTCACGAAAGAGCCTAGCGAGGTCTTTAAACACGAGATCAACGTGCTAAGGGAACGAGGATTCGAAATCATAGACATGGTGCACTTAGAGCCGTTCGATAAAGACCATGCAATGGTGTATGCAAGATATAAGCCCTCTAAGCAGTAACACGGCGCCGAGAACTATTTTTAATAATTTTTGCAAAAGATTATATGGATTATGTTTGTAGAGGATTAATCCCGAAATGAGCCAGGACAAAATATGGCGAATAATATATACAAAGATTTATAGAGAGGAACAATTCTTTAAAGAAACAATGCCGCGTGAATATAAGAGCCTCTATGAGCTGAGGAATAGCATTAACCCAGGCGTCTTTTTATCGTCCGGGGTGTTCCATAGTTTTGACAAGGATGACGTTAACCGCGCATCATCTATTATACCATGGTATATTCATCGTCTGGTCAAGTTCCCTTGGGTGTTTAGGTACAGGAGAAGCGGGGATACAAGGTATTTTGAACTCGTAAAACCGGATAGATGGGCTGCTCGTGCACTACACTACGTGCTACGTGGAAGTCTTACAGGAGAGCTATGGGAGATAAGGGATGTTGAGCTTCAGAGGCTCTTATCACTTTTTAAAACCCTTATAATTGTATCTCTGGTATATAATCTTAACCCGGGAAGCGGGGCAAGCAGACCGTGGACAGCCTAGATAGGGTGCTTGATGCTACTGTTAGGCTACTCGTAGGCCATGGATATAATGTTGAGCGCATAGTGTATCCAGAGGATCATAGTAAGCGAAGTATAGACATTGTCGCATCTCATGGAGAGCGTAAGCCCCTAATGATAAAGGTTGTAAACGATACCTCCGAGCTTAAACCGGGTGAGTTAAGCGAGCTACGCGATTGCAGTAGCTTACTAGGAGCGGCCAGTCTAGTAGTAGCTAATAATGATAACGGGGAAGAGATAGACGACATAGTTGCTCATGAGAAGTCGGGGGTGTTTGTGGTTAGTGTTGGTGGGTTGAAATCGACGCTAGAAAAATCCATATATGTTGTTAAAAGACAGGGTAATTACTATATGAGAATTGATGGAGAGAAGCTACGCGCCGAGAGAGAACGTCACGGATACGGGTTAGGAGACCTCGCCTCGCTTCTAAGCGTGAGTCGTAGAGCCGTATACATGTATGAGAGAGAGGAAACAGACATCTCTCTACAAACAGCGCTAAGGTTAATGGAGGTATTTGGAGATAAAGTGTTTCGCCCAATAGATATTCTGGAGGAGGAAAGGTCTCGTTACGCTACAAAACATCACCGACAGGTCAGTGTTAGATTAGAACAGATATCAAGCGCGATTAAGAACCTGGGAGGAGAAATTGTTGAAACGAAGCGTGCTCCGCCAGATGCTGTTGCTAGAGTAAAGGATGATAAAATGGTTATAGTTCTTAGTGCGTCTAAGGAGAAGATCTTGGCCAAGAAGGTTTCTGAGTCAGCGAAGGTAGCATCAAGTGTTGATGCAAAAATAGTTGCAATAATAAGACAGGCATCGAGGCAAATAATCGAGGACACAGTACCTGATTACGATATATTAGACATATATCGAAGCATAGAAGAATTTATTAGTGAGATAAAATACGAGAAGAAATAAGCTATAATACTGTGCGGGCAAAGCCAAAGAGCGCATCCTTTTCATAGAAACTAAGCCTTAAAGGTGTTTAGGTCTGCGGCTCTACTCCGGGTGCAGATATGGCTATACGGCTATCTGAGCGAAAATATGTTGCAGAACTGCTTCATGGGGCAAAAATAGGAGAAAAATACGTAGTAGCTGGATGGGTTGATACAATAAGGATTCATGGAAAGCTTGTTTTCATAATTCTCCGAGATAGGACAGGGAAAATGCAACTAGTTGTAAAGAGAAATATCTCAGAGAACGCTTGGAGAGAGGCCAAGAAGCTCTCCCCTGAGAGCGTGATAGGGGCTAAAGGGATCCTTGTCGAGAGCAAGGCTGCTCTGGGAGGCCGTGAAATAGTTGTAGAGGAGCTAGTTGTTTACTCAAAAGCGGATCCTCTCCCAATAGACATAAAGGATCATAGTAAAACAACCCTGGCCAAGAGGCTTGATTGGAGATTCCTGGATCTCCGTAATCCTAGAAACCAGCTAATATTCCTAGTCGAGGCGGAGATGGCGCGAGCTGCCCGCGAGTACTTCTATAACAATGGTTTTGTCGAAATATATACGTCAAAAATAGTTGGTGCTGCTACAGAGGGTGGAGCAGAGGTCTTCAGCATCGTCTACTTTGACAAGCCTGCCTTCCTGGCCCAATCCCCGCAACTTTACAAACAGATGGGTGTTATATCAGGGTTTGAGAAAGTTTTTGAAATTGGTCCTGCGTTTAGAGCAGAGCCCCATCACACTACTAGGCATTTAACGGAGTACACAAGCGTGGACTTTGAAATGGGGTTCATAGATAGCTATGAAGATGTTATGAGGGTTGCGGAACAAGCGGTTCTCTCCATGATACAGGCGGGTTTAGAAAGATACGGGAAGAGAGTCCGAGAATTCTTCCCGAACACTCTAGACAGAGTGCCACGCAGTATTCCTCGCATAACTATACGCGAGGCGTACAAGCTCCTACGTAGCTCGGGAGTATCTGTCGAGGAGGGCGAAGATCTTAGTAGCGAGGCGGAGAGAAAACTTGGAGAGATAGTCCTTAGGGAGTATGATGCCCCACTAGTCTTTGTGACGGAGTATCCTTGGAGAGTCCGCCCATTCTATACTATGAGGAAGAGTGATGAGCCCGAATGGACTTATAGCTTTGATCTACTCTTTCGCGGCCTCGAGATAGCAACTGGCGGGCAGCGTGAGCATAGATACGAGGTTCTTGTCAAGCAGCTGGAGGAGAAAGGGTTAAACCCTAAGAACTTTGAATGGTATTTATCCATGTTTCGCTACGGTGCCCCACCCCACGGTGGGGCTGGGATAGGCCTGGAGCGTGTTGTTATGCAGTTCCTTGGACTAGGTAATATTAGGGAGGCGCGTTTGTTGCCCAGGGATCCAGAGAGATTGGTTCCTTAGCTATGGGTGTCTCAGCCCCCAGCGCCTCTTCATCTCATTGTTCCGAGTCGTCTAGCCTCATCATCTCCGCGTCAAGATATTAGTGAAAAATTATATAAGATTGTTTAGCTTAAACACATGTTTACATCATGGGCGAGGGTAGCAGCATGCAGCACGGCACTAGGAGATGGCCATTCGAGGATAAACCCTTACTAATATTCTGGGAGACAACAAAGGCTTGTAAACTGGCATGCAAGCATTGCCGTGCATCAGCGATTCTTAACCCCCTGCCAGGCGAGCTGACAACTGAAGAGGGGAAGAAGCTTATAGAAGATATTGCCGAGTTCGGCCAACCAAGCCCTATACTCGTGTTCACTGGCGGAGATCCACTAATGCGCAAGGACATATGGGAGCTAGTCGACTATGCACTAGATCATAAGATAAGAGTCGCACTGGCTCCAGCAGTGACAGAGTTATTGGAGAAATCACTCGACGATATAGAGGCGCGAAAACTAAGCATAAGCATAAGCCTTGATGGAAGCAAGCCGGAGATACACGACAATATACGTGGCATACCAGGACACTTCCAGAAAACAGTTAATATGCTCAAGCAAATGGTTGAAAGAGGTATAAGAGTCCAAGTAAACACAGCGGTCATGAGAGACAATGCGAGAGACTTAGCAGATATAGCTAAACTCTTACTCGATATAGGGATCAAAACCTGGGAAGTATTTTACCTCATACCCGTAGGTCGTGCACAACGCGAGCTTGATCTAACCCCGCAAGAGTGGGAGGATGTAAGCAACTTCCTCTACGACGTTTCAAAGTACGGGATAGTTGTAAGGACAACCGAGGGCCCCATGTTCCGAAGAGTTGCATTAACAAGGCTAATACTCGAGTCAAAGGGTATAGATTATAGGAAAGTACTCAGGTTAGGCGATTTATACTCTTATCTAAGTAAGAGGCTGGTTGAGCTCCTGGGATCGCCGCGAACGAGACCCATGGTGTCAACTACGGGTACACGTGATGGTAAAGGAATAATATTCGTTGCATATGACGGAACCGTTTACCCGAGCGGCTTTATGCCCTATCCCCTGGGTAATGTTAGGACGAAAAGCCTAGTCGAGATATACAGGGAGAACCCAGTCTTAAAGAAGATAAGAGCAGCAGAGTTCAAGGGTAGATGCGGTGTATGCGAGTTCCGAGATATTTGTGGCGGTAGTAGAGCGCGTGCATACGTGCTTAAGGCTGACCCCCTAGGTGAGGATCCTGCATGCCCCTATGTTCCTGGCGAGTTTACTAAGATTATTAGTAGGCTTGGTGTCGATATAGAAGAATATTCTAAGATGATAGAGGGGTTAAGGCTAGTTCTTCCCGTTAAGCCTTCTAGATAAAAGAATAAAATCTTATGGAAACTCTATAGGGGGTGTGTTATGATCCCGTTATCTGATCCTGAGAAGAGGGTTTTGATGGAGCTACAATACAATTTCCCTCTATCCGAGAAACCTTTCCACGATGTTGCAGAGCGTCTGGATCTTGGTGTGGAGAAAGTACTCGAGATGGTAAAGAGTCTTAAGGAGAAGGGTGTGCTTAAACGTATAGGTTTCTACGTTAACTATAAATCGTATAAACAAGTAGCAGCATTAGTAGCATTTAGGGCTGATAGTGTAGATGAGCTGGCCGCCGATATTGTTTCAGCGTTTACCACAACTCATAGCTATATAAGAAATCATCCATACTATAATCTATGGGTCGTGGTACGTGATAGGGATAAGGACACCCTAAGAAGCAAAATAAAGACAATAGCTCAAAAACACGGAGCCGACTATGTGATACTATGGAGTAAGCGAGTATACCGTCTCAGCGTCAAATACGACTTATACAGAGGAGTAAGCAGAGCCGGGCCTTTTAGCAAGATAGTAGAGAATCCTCCAACACCACAAGACCTCGGCCTAGACATTAACATTGTTAGATCACTACGAGTACTACCGATAGAAGCCAGGCCATACGCTAAGATAGCGGCTAAGTACGGGCTCAGTGAGCGAACTCTAGTAGAGCTTGCTAAGAAACTATTGGAGGAAGGTGTGCTAGGTGACCCTGGAGCAGCGCTTGACGGGCATAGTATAGGGTTTACGTATAATGCTATGGTGGTGATGAGGCCCGCTACCAGCGAAACCAGTCTCTGCGAGTGGATAGTAAACAATATCCCAGAAGCAACACACGTAGTTCTTAGAGATCCCTGGCCACCCGAAAAATGGAGCCACAACTGCTATATGATGATACATGCGGTGGACGAATCAAGGCTGAAACCAGTTTACGAAAAACTCGATGAAAGCCCTCATGTCAAGGATTACCTACCCATAATTAGTCTGAAAGACCTCTTACCGGGTGTTATTAGGTAGGGCGCGAAGCAAGCCGGGTGAAGTGTGCCTTGATACCAGTTACTGTAATGGTTACGGGAAAAGGTACTGTATCAACAAGGATAAAAGGTCACTATGGGCCTAGGAGGCCTTCAAGTTTCAGCGATATTCTCAGACCAATAGTTTTCTGGAATATAACGTATAAGTGTAACTTGAGATGCATACATTGCTATATAAGCGCGGGCCAGTATAGTGATAGGTACGAGTTATCTACAGAAGAGGCCATAAGAGTCTCAGAGGAAATGGTGAAGATAGGTATACCGCTAGTAATATTGTCTGGAGGCGAGCCTCTAGTAAGAGATGATTTCTGGAAAATAGTCGAGCCTTTGGCTAATAAGAAGAGGCCAAAGTTATCGCTCAGTACGAACGGGACACTAATTACACGGGATGTTGCCCACCAGCTTGCATCCTATGGCTTTGTCTATGTGGGCATCTCTATAGATAGTATAGTACCGGCTAGGCATGATTATTTTAGAGGCGTTAAGGGGGCTTTTGAAGCGGCTGTGCGGGGTATAAAGAATTCTCTAGAGGCGGGTATTGATGTCGGTATACGTACAACTATTACGAAGTTTAATGTAGATGAGGTTCCTGATATACTTAAATGGGCGCATGATAATGGTATAAGAAGAGTAAGTCTATATATACTAGATACTGTTGGGCGTGGAGCTTTCATCAAGGATCTGCTCCCTAGTCATGAGCAATTAAAGAAGCTAGCTCATATGCTAATAGATGAGGCAAGGAAGTACGCCGACGATATGGAGATACTGGTTGTGCGTGCACAGTTCCTCGGAATATATATGGCATCCATACTGGCCAAGGATAAAGAGGAATTCATGCAGTATATAAAAATGCTTGATGCACAGGGCAACTGTGGAAGAAAAAGCATAAGCATATACCCAGACGGCGAGGTAAAGCCATGCCAGTTCATAGACTGGGTGAGCCTAGGCAACCTAAGGGAAAAGACGTTATCAGAGATACTGAGGCCAGACAACAAGAATCTAGAGCCGTTCATACATATAGAGAAGTATCTTCGGGGCACTCGTTGCGGTCAGTGCCCGTTTAGAAGGATCTGTGGAGGAGGAAGCCGTGGCAGAGCATTAGCTCTCACAGGAGATGAATGGGGAGATGACCCTCTCTGCTTCCTAGACTATACCGAGATAGCTAAAAAGTATGGAATTGATACTGGTGCTGTGCTCTAACCTCCTAGCATCTTTTTCTCACACCCTTCCTCTGAGCGAGCTCCCTCAATAAGGGGATCTCAACCATCTTTTCGCATGGTAACAACTCCCACATTATCCCCGAGGGTTTGCTCTCCCCGGAATCTATCCTCATGATACGAGTAGGCGTAGCCACATAGTCGACGACAAGGTCGTAGGGCTCTCGAGGAATACTACTAACCACTTGTACATCATGAACAGTTGTTGCAATAGGTGTATCGTCTCCGATCAAGCCAAGCTCCCGCAATATAGCGTACTCGAGCTCCGCGTAGCCCTCGCCCTTGCCTATCCTATGCCCCCTCCTATCAACAGCCACCGAGCCCGTGACTATCAAGTCTATTGTACCTAGTCGTTTAAGCTCGTCGAGACTTATCCTACGACCCAGTTGGAATGCTCCTCTAATCGTGGCAGCTTTCTCGTAGAGACGGGGAGGTATCTGGCGCGGGTCGAGTAGAATAAAGCCTTCTCTCATCCGGGGCGAGGCCATGATGAGAATCTTTCCCTCACGGAGAGCTAGTAGCCTAACCCATTTCTGGGGGGCATCGGGGTTAACCTTTACGATACGTGCATTTCTCCAAATACTCGTCCTCGATAAATTAACTGCGGCCTCTCTAGCACCGACGAAATTAGGTATCCTACCGTAAACTGGTCTAGGAAAACGAGCTATATTCTTCTCCTCCATAATCCTCCATATTTGTTGCCTAATGCTATCCTTAGCCTGTTTCACGCTCAAACCGTGGATCACGCTCCTAGCTTCTCTGCAAGACGAGTTAGAAGCCCAATATCTTGTTCCAAGGAGCCTATTAGCCCTTGAAGCCTTAATCGAAGCAAGATAAGCATAGCTACTAATTGTAATGACTTATAGCCCCCTCTCCGTGCCAGAGGGGATAACGTTCGAAGCCATGATAGCACGGGCACTAGGTCTTTTACATCCTTCCTTAAATAGAGCGCGGCATCCCTTATACTATGGCTACGAGCTATAGCTTTAAGATAATCAACTTGCTCGGGTAGAACCCTTATGCTTGGATCAAGAAGTATTCTTATAGACTCGGAAAACGCTTCAAGAGCCGCTCCATAAACTATCTCTTCCAGCTCCTCTGCATCAACTAGGAACGCGTCACTAAGCTCTATAACCTTGACGCCCAGTTTTTCGGCAGTCTTCTTAGCCGCGTCATCGGCAAACCCCTTACACACCGCGAGAGGCTTCATGTTGAGCAGGACAGCGTTACTAAAGACCTGGCGCACCCCATGTACGTCTAGCCGCCCAGCCTTAACCTCTACCGCGTAATAATTGTTATCAGGGCCTATAGCTATGGCATCGACTTCGCCGACATCCACTCCATCCACGATTATCCTCTTATGGGTCTCGATAATCCTATAACCCATTTCCTCTAATAGTCTAAAAGCTATTCTTTCACTTGCATACCATCTACGCTTACCGCTCAAATCCCTACTAGTACCACGCATAAGCGTCTTGCACCTAAGGCTTCTCTCACGTAGCCCTAGTTGCACGTTAAAATAATAGGTAGTCATCCATTAATGAGTTGTGTTGGTGGCTATAGTTATGAAGCGCGAAGACCTACTAAAGGAGCCTATTGTCGATGTAAAGGTGGATCCGAATAACACGATAGAGGAGCTAGTAAAAATCTATGAATCCATTCACGGGTTCATGGCAGGTCATCTCGCGCGTGGGATCAGCATGCTCAGAGATTGTCTACGAGATGCCGATCTAAGAGTAATCTCGTTCACAGCAAATCTTGTAGCCACGGGGCTTCGGGGAATACTCGCCCAGCTCGTAGAAGAGAACATTTTCAACCTAGTAGTAACAACCTGCGGAACCCTAGACCACGACATAGCTAGAAGCTTTGGAGGCGTATACTATAAGGGATTCTTTGAGGCCGATGATAGAGAGCTACATAGGCTCGAAATACATAGGCTTGGCAACGTATTCATACCTGTTGAAAACTATGGGCCCTTAATAGAGAAGAAGGTCTACGAGGTGCTTGATAGCATTAATCGGTCCAAGGAGTGGGCAATATACGAGATCATATGGGAGATAGGAAAACGGATCAATGACGAGGCCAGCATCCTTCGCGCCGCTTATTCATCATCTACGCCGATAATAGTTCCAGGGTATCTTGACGGTGCATTCGGCACTGCTCTCTTCACGTATACAGAGACTCATAGAGATCTAAGAATTAATCCATTCCTTGACGAGAAACTAATGGCAGATAAATTCTTCCGGGCGCGAAAAGCAGTGGCACTCTTGATTGGTGGAGGCATAAGCAAGCACCACACTATTTGGTGGGCCCAGTTCCGCGAGGGACTTGACTGTGCAATTTACCTGACAACAGCCGTTGAGTACGATGGTAGCCTTAGCGGTGCACACCCACGCGAGGCAATAAGCTGGGGCAAGATTAGGCCAGAGGCTAAGCACCTCGTCATATATGGCGACGCTACAATAATCCTCCCAATACTTGCAGCAGCCCTCTTGAAGAAAGACTAGGAAGCTATAAGTTGACTAAGCTATTGCTAACACCAACTACGTAGAGATAAAGTGTCCTAAGAAGCCCCGCTACGTAGTGCTTCTCTACGTGAACAGGCTTCCACCTAGGTATTTCAAAGTCTAGTGTAATGACTCGTGTCCCTGGCTGAAGCTCTTTCTCCAACTTAGGCCTGAGCGCAGCATTCACGCGTGTGAGCAGGTACATGTAGACAACTGTTGCATCGCGTAGATCAACTTGGAAGAAACTATCATTGATAAACGTTATACGGTCATACACGTTAGCTTGCCGGGCGTTCTCCTTGGCTTTCTCGATCAAGTCTCTACGTATCTCGACACAAACGGCTCGAGCACCCAGCTTAGCAGCCTCGATAACAACTCTTCCATCGCCGCAACCAAGATCGTAGAAGACATCGTCTCTCGTTATGCGTGCAAGCCGCATTATGTGTAGTATTAGTTGACGCCTAGTTGGTACCCAGGGTACATCGTATGATTCTATCTCAGCTAGTGGTAGTACCGCGAAGATACCAGCAAACCTCATCCAGGCATCCCCTCGGTTTCTAAGCCATTCGCCATTCTCATATCGTTCTCCCAGACCCTCATCCATATATGGTTTATAGAAACAAGTACATACGTTCCTAAATTACTTTTGACCCTTTACAGTAACGAGGAACGAGGGGCAAAGACAGAGTATGGTTGCGCAACGAGCTACTAGGATACTTGACAAGGATACTTGGAGATGTATAGTCCAGGATATAGAAGCGATAGTAAATGTTTATCGTAGAATGAACAAGATCATGTCCTTGGGGCTCGCTGATAAGATACGTGTCGAGGCACTTAAAACCCTTTGTAATGGCTTAGAGGGGGGCTTAAACGACAAGCCAATCATCCTAGCCGATATAGGGGCAGGGCCCGGAGACTCCATAAAAACAATAATAAATGTCTGCAGAGGAGTCTCATATATTATTGCCCTAGATCCCTCCCCTAGACTATTAGCGAACATAGAGCCAAGCATGCTATGTGAACGCGTTGTAGCCGTGGCTGAGTACCTCCCTCTGCGTCCCCGCTCGATAACATTTGCTACGGCTTTCTACGCGGCGCGTGATTTCCAGAACCTTGACCAAGCAATACAAGAGATAGTAAGGACTATAAGCCGAGGGGGAATAGCTATAGGCGATATATTTCTCCCCGATAGAACTCTCAACAACATTGCCGTGAAGATATGGGTTTGCGTATTCGTCCCCCTCCTAGCAATCATGTTTGCGACGAAGCAGTGGAGGCACTATACAGGGCTTTGTAAGAGTCTTAAAGGATGGCTCAGCGTTAAAAAACTATGTAATATAATTAAACAAACCGATAGAGAGAATACTATAAGGACTCATTGTCGTGAGTACGCCCTTGGGGGCCTAGGCTATGTCGTCGCCCGTTACAATTAATGATAATAAGCGCGTTCTTATCGCTATAACTGGTGCTAGTGGTATAAGGTATGCATTGAAGCTGGCCAGAGTTCTTAGCGAGATGAACTTACTAGAGGGCATAATATACACCAAATCAGCTGTACTTGTTGCACAGCATGAGGAGGATATAGACCTAGTAAAGGAGATATCTAGGTATACAAATAATATATATGAGGAGAATGATCTAGGTGCTCCATACGCTAGTAGCAGTAGAGCACCACAAGCAATGGTGATAGTCCCTTGCAGCATGAACACATTGGCTAAGATAGCCCACGGCATACAAGATAATCTAGTAACGCGTGCAGCACTGTCAATGCTAAGACTTCGTAGAAGGCTCGTACTAGTTATTAGGGAGACACCACTAGGCGTTGCAGAAATCTACAACATGCTATTATCAAGCCTTATGGGCGCAATAATTCTCCCAGCCTCGCCAGGCTTCTATTCAAAACCACGAGACCTGGAGGATATCACCAACTTTATTGCCGGAAAGATACTTGACGCGCTAGGTATTAGCAATAATCTCTACCGGCGATGGGGAAGTGATTAGATCTCGTCGCCGAAATAGTAACCCCTGCGCTTCATCAACCTCTCCACCTTAGACATCTCACTCTCCTCTCTAGCTATCTCGCTCTCCAAATCCTCTATCCTAGTCTCTCTCTGCCCCTTCTCCTTAGCGTACAGACAAGTCCCGTCCGGCAAAAGCGCCTTCAGAGCACACGCTGCATACTGGCACGAGCCACCAATGCACTCGTCTCCTATCCATCTACAATACGCTACTCGGTGCATTTTCCCGTGAGAGGGTTTTCTTACAACGGTTAGCGCGTTCTTCAAGCAACGGAAATAGGGGCAAAGCGGGTTACATCTACCATCCGGCAGAGGCATTGGTCTCGGTTTCCCGCCACGCTCTCCTCTCTCACGAGGTCTTCGTGGAGGACCCCCACGTCTAAACGACAAAGCGACACACCTCTCGCGGGCATGGTATTAGCTTTTAATCAATTCTTGTTCATGGCCGTGGTCTCACCGCTACTGTATTCCCGGGATTTGCCAAGTCTAAGTATGTGTACCGGGATATTTATTTAGAGCTTACTCCACCTAAACATTATATACCTTGTCGGCGAGTCACCAGGGCCTACAAGCGCTAAGATAAATGCCTTACGAACACTATGGCTAAGTCTCCCCGCTCTAACAATTTCAAGTGGGTCAATGTTCTCTCCAACATCTAGAACATGTACGAGATAGGGAGCATGTTCCAGGCCCGGTCCTCTCTGGTAGACCGCGAAATCAGCGCCAAATTTTAGACCAGAACGCACTATGTAACCTCTCTCACGGAGTTCTCGATACACCTTATATATAGCCCTAAACTTTGGTATAGATTTCTCGCCTCGTGCAATCAGCTCCTCAATACTAACGGGTTTATCCTCCTCATCCACAACCTCTAGGACCCCCTTTTCTAACAGGTATAGGGCCTCGACAAGGCTAAGCTCTAAGGGTGCATCAAAATCGCTATCCCTGGGTTTTGGGATTCCTAGAGGCTTGCCGTAGAAGCCACTAGAGTAGATTTGACGAGCCTCATCGTGATTAAAAATCACCACTCTAAGACCAAGTAATCTACCCCGGGTCCTCATTTTTCCACGCTTTCCCTCTTATTGACGATTAGAGAGAGGCGAGTGGAATATACTGCGGATATTATCAGTCATTTTTATAATCAATGATAGAGCTGATAAACGAGTTTACAATATTATTATAATAATGTGATAGAGTTAGGGAAACACGGTGTTTCATCATGTCATGTTTTTGCGGCTTGGAATAATGCTAGGAACTTTATATCCTCGGCAACGTCGCGCAGGGTGTCTGCAAGCTCTTCCACCATGTCTATAATGTCTCTCATTAGCATCAGTATTACTAGATCTTGTTTAAACTCCTGGTAGAGTATGTATGCTAGCTTCCTATACAATGTGTCTATCTCGTCTTCTATATTCGAGATGTTTTGCGCTATCTCGTAGCTCTTCTTAGGATTAGTTGTGAGAACTTCGGCAGCATTCTCTAAGATGCTATATTCTTGGCGTATCTTATTAGTCATCTCTATAAGGGTTTTGACTATCTTTTCATTATCTAGTTTACTCGTGTTGCTTACAAGTAAATATATCCTATAAGCTATGCCCTCAGCCATTTGAGCTGCTCTAGTAACCCCGAGAAATAGATCACGGTAGAGATTGCTCGTGAACAATATATTCCCTAGTCTTGCTAAGTAAGTGAGAACATCCTCTTTCATATTCTCGATAGTTTCTTTCGAGTTCTTAATCTCCTCATAGAACTGTCTTAGTTCATCCTCTTTATTCTCAGCCATTTTTGATACCATGTCATGTACCATTAACACGGGCTTCCTCGCGGTCCTTATCATACCCAGTAATTGCTCGTTAAGATTCTCCTCCGCTAGTGACCGTTGTTTTCTCCGCTCCAAGTCGTAGTCGTAGTACTCGCCCAACGGTATCCTCCCGGGCTAACACTCCTTATGATAGAGGTATATAGAGGTATTAGTAAGAATCAGTAAAACCCGAGTGGTCATGGGTAGGGTTATTCATGTCTATACTCGTAGTTGATGCCCTGGCGTCGGGTAGTATTGGTAAAAGAGTAGTCACTGTAGATGTCATTGGTGCAGGTCCCCGTACCGTGGTGGGTGTTCTTGAAGGGCAAGGCCTAGACGCCGACTTATACACGATAGATAAGGTGATGACAGATAGAAATATTCTAAGGAGTTATAAGGTGCTAATGATTAGCGCGATGAGTATCGATGAGGCATCCGTAGCTAAGCTAGTAAGGTCTTGGAGACGGTTTAATCCACGCTCGCTTGTTATTCTAGGAGGGCCTATAACTAGTGACCCTGAATCCATAATTAGAGTTAATGCGGATATAGGGATACATGGTGAATCCGAACCTGTTCTCGAGAAACTTGCCAAGATAATTGATTTAGACAAAGGAATTATAGATTATGACGAGGTTAAAAACATTTGTGGAACTATATACAAATACAATGGCTCGATAAAAATAAACCAAAGATGCCCTATCATGACTAGACGTGAGTGGGAGAAATATCGGCCAAGCACACGAGTAATTACAAGCTATCCTATTTACTGGGCTGCGCGGGTCTACGTGGAGACGGTACGAGGATGCAGCAACTACACCTTTCCTAGCCTAGAGGATCTCATACCGGTAGAGTATCTTCCCAGTAAGCCCCGGCCTGGATGCGCTTACTGTAGTGTGATCTACCTATGGGGGTACGCTAGGAGCAGATCAATAAGCCTAGTATATGACGAGATAAAAAAACTAATAGATGAGGGGGCTAGGCGCATAGTGCTCAGCGGCCCAGATTTCCTAGACTATGGGAGGGATTGGCTAATCGAGCCTAGGCCCCTTGTTAACCCCTTCACTCCACCCCCTAATAC
>Ga0256833_1001428_pt1 | contig 17686 bp, 8 predicted proteins | sample 356284metaG_FD_190535 | JGI IMG/M metagenome (GOLD analysis project Ga0256833, IMG submission 190535) | Hydrothermal vent microbial communities from Mid Atlantic Ridge, Atlantic Ocean - 356-284 | ecosystem: Environmental > Aquatic > Marine > Hydrothermal vents | place: Atlantic Ocean: Mid... | reverse complement strand
AAAAGCAATAGCCGCCGCAGCAGGAAGGAAATGAGGAGGAACTTCTCCTGTCCTCAAATAACGCTCTGCCTCCTCTTTATGCTCCTTGGCTCGAGACCAGTCCGGCTCAATTTGCAAAACCTGCTCATATTTATTGATGGCCTCCAGAAAGTGCCCTCCATAGAAATCAGATTCCGCTGCATTCATCAGGGCTTCCGCCGCGGGATCGTGTTGGGACACACTATCCGCTGAGGATATTTGAGATGTTTGAGGAACGTTTCCGAGCTTCTCCTTAAGGTCTCCACGGGCAGATTCCAGATCACCCTTGAGACCCTCATCTAACTCTTCAAAACGAGAAGACTGCATGAACCGGTTGATTTCATCGAGGATTTGCTGTAGTTCTTTCACGCTGCTCCCATTTGTTAGGGCATCCATAGCCCGATCGTACAATTGTTTAGCTCCCATGCTCGCACTCATCCTTGCTACCTCCATACAAATAATATGATGCGTAATGTCGCGAGGCACCGCCACATGCCCCGCTATTGCAAAAGCGAAACCTGCTCCTTGTGATCCGAGTAAAGCCTCAATTCTCCCACCACGTTAGCCTATGCGGAGGCTTGAAGGGCTTCCAGCAATGTGCCAATCTCCTGTTGCAACGCGGCTGCTGTTCTATATTCTCCGTTCAGCGCTTTTTCCAACAACTCGATTACAGATTTAGGCAGGGGGCGATGGCCGTTCCATTCCATCCGAAAACGCTCTCCTGCCCCCGCAATTTCTTCGATACGGAGAGGGCCTACGGTAAAACCTCTTGGGTGCCTTTCGCCCGCAAGCATATAATACAACGTATTAACTGCAAACAGAACAACATCCCACCGCCTTTCGTCCTCAGAGAGGCCGTCTGGATAATATTTCCCTGCATTCCAGTCAATGATGGTCACCGGTACAGCCATCCACTTGGCATCATAGTGCCAGTAATAATGAACGATTTTGTGATCGCGATAGATCACGCCCCGCTGATGCGCTGCTTCCAGAATACCCAGGGCGTGGTAGGCTATCCGCAAACCATCGGCCAGCGGTAGTAGATATCCCCTGTTGACAAAACGATCACAATGCTTCCAAAGATTATCCTCGGAATACACCCGGCGCGCGCCAATGTAAGGAAGGCCGCCCTTTCTTACATGGTTGTCAAAATCTCTCAGAAACTGCTCTGTCTCATCGGGCGTATAGCGGTATAGGCGCCCGGAAAGGCGTTCCCCCCCCTTATTGTCTGTATCCGGCGGCATTTGGTGAGGGGCATCCAGATAGACAAACCCCATCTCTTTCATCCGCATCACCCCAGGCACGTCCTTCAGCAGGTAGAGTATTCTCACCTCCTCCCTGAATAATGGCGCAGCATATCTCTTCTCATCCGGACGCATTACCTTGATGGCAACCCGGCTCGCGATTCCTTCCAAGGGCTGAACCTCTCCCAAAAAGACACGCGCCGAAGACCCCACCACCTGAGGGTTCCATGTATCCAAAGGTTCTTTTAATTGTATCTGGCCACCCTGACCCAACCTGCCTTCCTGCATAAACCACCTCCTTGAAGTATTTTCTCTATTTTAGTGTATCAGCCGTCAAGGGCCGAACAATGATTTGTAGTCTCTCTTCCCCTTGTCCGGGAGATGTTGCTATAGCCCACCCAAAGTTCAATTTCTCGCCCTCGTCGCTTCCAAACACAGGCCACACCTGCGGGTGTTGTATCAACGAAAGCGAACTGTTCTCCGTGGGTGTCACCTCCCAAAAGACCATACGCCCCACCATGACAGCCTTTATGGTCATCTTAGGTCGAACACTTAGGTCACAAGCCATGGGGGGAGAAAACTGAGGGTGCTCAACAATATCTCGCCTTTCCCCTTCTCCTTCCACCAGCTGCACGTCGCTCAATAGCAATTCCTTGGTTTCTTCTATTATACCCAACCGCACCCCAAATTGCACCGTTCCACGCTTCAGCCAGAAAGTCAACCCTTCCAGCGCCCGGGAAGGCTGATTGTGTTTGGAATCCGGTAACACGCAAAAACCGAGGTGCAGCGCCGCCATATCCTGCCAGGCCGGCGCTTTCGAAAGGGTCTCCTGTGGCAAAAAGGCACTGGGAACTGCCGTAGTCAGCCTCCACCGTACCGTATTCGTACGAAAAGCACCAATCCGGTAGCCGCCCCGTGGCCATGAGAGACTTTCTGACAGCCGTTGAATCCGGCTTGGCACATTTTCCTGCTGTAAGGGTATTTCTATGGGATGCTGGCAAAGCACCTCGGCCAGTCGGTCGGCATTAGGGAAAGCCTGAAGATGTTGTTGCCAGTATTGACTCACTATACTTCGTTGTTCCTTGGTCAGGCGCGACGGCAATTCACACATAGCCAACGTCCCTCGAACCCATCGTGCCAGAGCCTCATCAGAAGGCAAAGAGGCGGGAATGAGGGACACAGATTGTGGAGCATTCTTCTTTAAAAAAGCCCTTAGGCGAGACCGGGCGCGTGTTTTACTCTGTGGCTCGGCTTGTAAAATTTTCCACATATCCCTATCCAGCCTGGCTTGGCGGAAAGACAGCGCCCAGCCACACGCAGCCTGCCATTGTGTATACACCTGCTCGCCCCTGTCAAGTACAGCATCTCCCATTTGACACCAGTCGGGCGTGGGCGTCAACGTTGGTGTCGGGGTGAGCGTTGGCGTAGGCGTTGGGGTCAGCGTCAGAGTGGGTGTCAGGGTAGGCGTCGGAGTAAGTGTCGGCGACTCCCCTGCCCCCGGCAGAGCACTCGCTTTTCCCCTTTCCCCGATCAAATGAGGCACCGTAGGGAGCACCATCGTGGTAGGAGTTGCAGGTCGTCCGACAACAGCACCCATAAACCTTATCATACTGCCACAGAGCACTATCATTGTCATCACCACCACCATCACGGCGGCTGCCGCTTTAATTTGCTGGTTTTTATTCGACTTACCACTTGTTCCTGGCTCTATCTTTTTAGGATGCTGTTTTCCATATTGCGGTTCTCTGCTTTTGGCGAGATCACGAGCGAGACGTGCTATTTCGTTATAGACATCCTCGAACTTTCGGCCATAGGCCTTGCGGTAGTAAGCAAGAAATTCTTCTTCCCTTTTACTCTTGAGTTTTGACAACAACTTTTGGGCACTTTCCTCTATCTTTTGGCAATCAGGAATTTTTCGACCGCCATCTCGGCACTCCCCTACTTTTTGCTTTATTTGTTGGTAGTTGGACTCAAATTGCTCCGCATCCTGTATGAGCTGGTAATATCGAGAAACCCATGGCACATTCATGTACCGTTGAAAGAGCGATTGAAACCGTGCGGCAGATAGTGAGTACTCGCCCCCATTCCACCACTCTATGAGATCATCACAAAGGCTCTGGTAGTGCTTGAATCTTCTATCATTCTTGAGAATACCTTTTTTTTGCAATGGGCTTTCTTGTCCGCGCATTTCTCTTCGTCCACGCAACATCTGATCACACGCTTGAAACTTCTCTGCCAGATACTCATAGGCAGGGTACGCGGCCAGATCATTCCGCGCCTTGGTCATGGCTTTAGCAAATTTCCCCTCTCTTAACAACTTGTAAAAAGAATCCAGATCCTTTTGGTCTATCCGCACAAAACTTTTGACCCATTCCATCTCTTTCATTATAGGATACTTCTCAATCAGGTCAGGGACACTGAAGCCCTGCTGCAATGCTTCCAAAAACTGGACTCGTACCCTTAGCCACTCCTCTTTTGGCTGGGGTTCCCAAAAACCGCTATCCAACAACTTTTCCCCAAATTCCCGTAACGCCTTTTTTTGCCGCCACCACTGGTATTGTCCTGGCCCTTGATTAAACTTCTCTAACCATCTGTGCGCCTGCTTCACTCTTTCCCATTTCTGTCTTATTTCCTCTCTGCGATCCGGGTCATACAACAGCCATTGCTGCAGGACTCCCTTTACCCGTTCAAGAGAAATCCCTCTCTTCTTCCAGTCGGGCATATTTTTCCACAAGTCATCAAACATCGCAGCAAAGTAATGTGCTCTGCCCTCTGGGGAAATGCCCGCGGCTTCCCGTACAGCGCGCATGGTTGCGCGGATTAACTCCTGTTGCTCCTGGCACCACCCCCCCCCTGCTTCTTCTTGACGAGGTGCCGTCAGCCACTCATCCAGTTCCCAATAAATTTCTGCCCACAACGCTATGCTCGCCTGTGTCTTCTCCTTTACCGCCTTTTTGGCTTGCTCCAACAAGTCACGTGCTTTTTTCTTGCCGTAGCCAGGGACAGCCTCACAAGCGCTGAACAAAACCATTAGGCGCTCCAATACTGGTACCGTTTCCCGCCCCAACTTATGGCACGCTCGCCGATACTCTTCGACGTTCACACCATCTAACGCCTCTTGACACCTTCTTTCCCAATATGCCTCTACCAAATCATATCGCGGCGCTTCCCCACAACTCACAATTTGCTGGTATATCTCTTGCAAAGATTCTTCATTTTCCTCCTGAATAACATCCGCCTCTTTTCTCCGTAAAGCCTCTAATATTATAACCTCACGCTCCGCCAGTTGGCGATATCGACGCGACAGTTCCTCAAACACCCTATCATCGAAACTTTTACAATTTACCGGGAAAAAGTCAGCTGGCACCTGGACGGTGGCCAGGTAGCGCTTCATCTCTTCACAAATTTGCTGATAATCGTTTCTCTTTGAGTAATACCCATTGTTGCTCACACCCTCTTCATTCAACAATTGTGCATTGCCCCAATCGATGATCGTCACTTGACGAGCAACAGGATCCCAAAACAGGTGTTCGATTTTCGCGTCATTCCAAATCACGCCCCGATATTTTTCACCCTCTAAAGTAAGGGATGCCTCGTGCACCTTTGACAAAAACGCCATCACTCCAGCAATACTCCGGTAAACCAAAAGATCTGGAAAGCGCTCCAGGTGTGCGAGTCTTCGCAAGAAGCGTCTCCAGGCCACATTTTTCATGATTCCTGGGCGCTCCCAGCCTTTATAAACACCATACAGGTACTTTAAATCAAACCCTGCTGCTCTCTCTATCACAATGAACTCATCTCTCCCCCCCCTAATACTACGATCTTCAAAGCGCACAGCGCGGATTGTGGCCCCTGCTACTTCGACCTCAAGGCTGTTAAGCGCCTCTAATACCAGGCCTTCTTGCTTGATTTGCCTGGCCTGCCGGTCAATTTCACCACCAAACACCTTACGTGAAGGGCGTTTGATGACATAATTGGCCTCTGTGGCTCCCACTTTTCTTGCCAACCATGCCTCACCAGCATCGCCTTCCCCCAGCAGGCGAACAATTTCCCATTGACAGCAATGACCAGTCAACACCTCAGGCATACGATTACCCTCGTGTAAAGTCTCTCGCGAGCTACACTCATTTTACCTTAACCTACTCAGTTTTACCCTCAAGGACGGGCAAACAGTGACATTCGGGGACGGTACACCAACGACTTCATTTTTGCAGAGCATTTTCCCTCCCCTCTACGATTCGAACGCATACCCGCAATACCCGCAGAAGCGCCAATCCTCGTCCACAAATCGCCCGCACTTGGGGCATATTTTCTTGCCTTTGGGAACAGCGCCGGCAGCGGCAGAGCCCGTTGCACCGCCTGCGTTCCCCGTCGCGCCTCCCGTGCCGGTAACGATGATCGGCGGCTGTCCACCGCGGTTTTGCGCCTGCTCTACCCCAATGTCGCGCATGGCGTCCACGCTCTTCTCGGCTAGATCCTTGATGGCCTGCACCGATTCCTGCTGGCTGCGCCGCCAAGCCTCGGCGACTTCGCGCTCGCGGGCGTCTTTTTCGCTCAGCAATCGCTCGTACATCTCACGCTCACGCGCCGACGCCTGCCCATCGGCCACGGCACGGAAGCGTTCCTGAAAGGCACGCGCCACCTCGGGCGAATCCTTGGCGGCCAGGGCCAGGATCTGCTCTTCGCTCATGCCCTTGAGGGCTTCGGTTTTCTTCAGATCGGCCAGCAGGCGGGCCTGTTCCGCGCCGGAGAGGGTGATGAGCGCCTCGGTGCCCATCTGGGCCATGTACTCCATGCGCGCCAGTTCGTGTTGTTGCTCCATCTCCTTCTCGCGCAGGCGCATTTCCCAGCGACGGATTTCCATCTCCAGGGCGGCTTTCTGACGGGCGATTTCATCCTCACGGGCGATGCGGCGGCGCTCTTCTTCGTCCAGGCGCTTGATTTCTTTCATCTTGCTGAGGAGCTCCAGCCCCAACATAGCATCCTCGCGCTCCTCGGCCCGTTCCATGCGCCGTTGCAACTGCTCCAGTTCCAACTGTTTCCGCTTCTTTTCCTCTTCGATGCGCAGCCGCTCGCGCTCGTTCTCGATCTCAGCTTGCCGCAATTTGCGCCGTTGTTCGAGCTCCCAATCGGTGCGCTGACGGGCCAGAGCAATCTCGGCCTTCAGTTTTGCCTCGTCCAGGCCAAACTGCCGTTCCAAGCGCAAGCGCTCCAGTTCGAAGCGTTGCTCGGCCTGCAATTTGTCCAACAAAAAGCGGCGCGCCAGCTCGTGATCTTCGGCTTCTTCCTTCCAGGTGCGCAACAGATCCTGGCGTTCCTTTTCCCGCAGCAGTTTCTCACGGTCGATTTCGTCCAAAAAGCGCTCGAAATCGGCCTCGGAGCGCACCTCGTTCATCTTGTCGCTGAGCACCGCCCGGCGCATCCGCTCGTAAAGCTCCACCAGCCGTTCCTGGCGCTCTACCTTGCGGGTCTCTTCGGCCAGTTCTACCAGATCGATCTCTTTTTGAAGTTCGGCCATCGTCCGGCGACGCTTCAAACGCGCTCGCTCGACGGCGGCTTCCCCTTCTCCTTCGATTTCCTCTTCCTGCACCAGCAAAACATATTCGCCCTTCTTGCCGGTCAGCCGCTCATAAGGCTCCAAGTTCAATTCCACGGCACGCACGCGATGGAATTTCAACCCCGTGTCGCGAAAAGTGCCCTTGAGGGCCTCTTCCAATTCCAGTTCCAGCACTTGAAGGGCCTTGGGGTCATTCATCAACTCTTCCAGCGTGCGCTGACGCAGCCAGCGGTCGGCCACCTGCACCACTTCTGGGTACAGAAACTGCCGCAACTCCTCGATGCTCAGCCTCGATTGCCCTTTGAGCACATTGATCAAAAATCGGGCTGCATCGTCCACCGAAACGAAGAGCCGCAGCGTCAGGCCTATGGGGAGCGGGTCTTTCGTGAAGCGTCCCCCCAGGTGAAAGACCAGGTCGGTAGGGGTCACATCGACCAGTAACGCGGTCGCATGATGAGGCAATCCGCGCATCCAGTCCGATATGCGTTCCTTGAGGGTATCCAGGGTATAGCGGCCGGGCGGCACCAACCCCACCGTTTGGCCATTTTGCACGATCAGAGCCTGCGTTCCTGGCTCGACGATCACACCGCGTTGCAAAAGCCCCTGCAGATCCTCCAGATCGAGGCGCACGGCAAAGGCGTCAGCCTCCCGCTGCCAACGAATGACCGGTTTGTTTCGCTCTCGACCAAACATCTTTTGCCTCCTCAATGAGCACTGCGAGGCCGCAACGCCTCGCTTCGGCGGGAAAATTGCAAGCGAAAATCGGCCAGTTCACGCCCTACCTCCTCCAACGATTTTTCCCATGGCAGTTGAGCGTGAAAATGCTGTTGGACACGACGCGCCTTTTCCAGCATCTGATGCAATTGCACCAGAAGCTCTTCGTCGTAATCCAGCATGGCATCCCATGCTATCTTTCCAATGCGCAAATTAGCCTCGACATAAGGGGGACGGCCAAAATCAGGCCGTCGGACATCTTCGGCCAGGCGTTCGGCTTCCTGTTCCAGGGCCTTGACACGCAGGGCCAGATCCGTGTTCCCCTGGCGGAATATCGCGGAACGCAGCTGATTCAAAGTTTGGGCCAAGGCGTGGAGCATATCGGCGCTTTGTTTGCGCACCAGTTCATCAGCCCGGTGCCGATCCTGGCGCACCAGGTCGTCCACACGAGTATAACCCCGTAAGACCCAACTGGCTTCGGCCAGGCGCTCCCGTTTCTCATATAAGGCTTTTAGCCCTTCCAGCGTGATACCCAACACGAAGCCCCATAATGGTGCCAGGATATCCCAGGAATCATACCACGCCTGTCCCCCACGCCACCAGAGGACAAGATAAGTGCCCAGTAAACCAACCAACCATGAGAACGCGATAATCGCAGCTCTCGGAACCCACCACCACCTGGGAACCCGCGGCACGGGCATCCGCGATTTACCGTTTTCTTCCCTTTGTTCCAACAAACGTTTCAACAAAGGGTGCCGCACCTCTTCACCCCGCGCCAAAGCCCACATCGCCTCCCACAACGGTTGTGAAGGTACGGCTTGCTCTTCCGCCTCTTCGACCAGACGCACTTTCACCCCCAGCTCGGCTTCCATCTCTTTCTGGAACTCCGCCAGGCGGGCACGGGCCTCGGCTGAGGCCATTTTATTTTCCACCTCTATCTGCTGCAGACGTTCGCGCAAATCCAAAAGCCTTTCTTCGATACGCGCCTGCTTCTCGGCTTCCCAAAACAACACCAGTAACATCCCTTCTACCTGCAAACCTGCAGGCGCCAGAAAAACCGCCAGGCGTTGAGTCAACGCCGCGTGCAGATCACCGTGAGGAATCCCTTGTGCCAGGTCCGAAGCCAGATACTGGCCGGTCACCTCGCTCAGGGCGGCGCGGGCTTCCGGCGTGCTCAGTGTAATGGTCAGGTGATAGAGTGTGCCCGCCGGTGCCACAGATTGACGGAAGAAGCGTACCGGGTCGGCTACGCGCACGCGTGCTACCGCGTTCAGGATGACGAACTTCTCATCGCCGCTGAGCAAATAAGGAACCTGTATCCGCGCGACAAAAGGTTCTCCCGGCACCCAGCCCACTTGCAGGCCAACACCTTTGCCCCGCAGCCGCTCGCCGGCGCTCAACACTCGATGACGGCCTGCTTCAGCCCATGTGCGTGCGTGCCCTTTCGCGTCGATAGCGACGCCGATTTTGCCTTCAGGCACGACCAGATATTTAGCCCACCACCCTGACAAATCGTGCAAACTGACACGCCGCGCCAGAGGCGCATGCTCCGAGGACGTTTTCATCTCTCGCCTCCTTTCAAGGCCGGGGGAACGACCAAACTCAAGGTTTCCTCTGCCTGCCGGGCCAGCTCGGCCACATCATTGAGCCTGCTCAGTTGTAACCGGCTCAACATCGCCAGGCGGGCATCGGGGTTCATGTCCGGGCGGGAGTTCATCAAAACCTGCATATCGCTCAGCCCCACCTTCTCCGGCTGGGGGTCCACATTGGCTGCGATCAGCACCAGATAAGGCAACGCCAGCGGTCCCACATGCTCTTCGGCCTGCAACAACAACAATTCGCCCACGGCATAGCGCAGGGGTTGCCCCAATGCCTCCCCAAAATAATCGTCCAGCGCGCCGCCTGTCATCTCTACAACTATGACGGCCTGAAGGATCTGCTCCGCCGTGGGCACGCCATCGCCAAACAGCCAGGTAAGTGCCGTGAGCAGGGTATCCCGCACGCCGTCGCGGTCTTCCACTTCCGGCGGCAGTGCTGCTACAGCCGCCACCACCTTGTCCAGCCGGTGGGAAGGTCGGCGAGGGTGCCCCTCGGCCAGCGCCGGCAAAAAGCCCTCGATCCACGTCGCCCATCCTTCCTCCAGCAACTGCGAGGCCAGAAAGAGCACCCTGCCTTGTTCTTCCCGCAACTTGTCCGTCGCGCTCTCAGCAGGGCGCAGGCCAAACTGCGCCGCCACCTCACGCGCGTACACCCCCAAACGGCTCTTGACCTGCCCCAACGTGCTATACACGCCGAGGAAGCCATGCCCCAGTTTCTCGTGCACGGCCACGGCCAGGATGCGGGGCTTGGTGGTCGGTTCGTCCAACGCCCTGCGAGGGGAAAAATTGGTGCCGTAGGCCAACAGCCAGCCGTTGAGGTAGCATCCCACACCGGGCAGGTTGTATCCAAAGATACCGCCTCCGGTGCGGTGGGCCATGTCCTGGGCCTCCTGCATCATCTGCTTTAGCTGCTCTGCCCTTGCAGCAGAAGAAATATCAAGTTGCTGGACCAGGGGGGCAAAGAATTCCTCCAGCGTTTCGCAATACACAATGGGATAGGCCAGCCGAGCGGGATCCGCGTAACGCGCCAGGTGGAAGGTTTCCGCGAAGAGGTTGTCCAGACCGTTCAACCACGAAGCACCACCCAGGTCCAGCAGGCCGTGCGCGGGGGGCGTCATATGCCGCCCCAACGCCCGCCCCTGCAAAGCAGCCACGGCCTCCGGTGCGGGAGGCGGCAGGCGGCCGGCCAAACCCTGCCGCATGGCCTCCAACACCTCTTCCGTGCGCCGGCGATGCTTTTCTCGTTGGGCATTAAGCCGCCGTTCCCAATCTGCTGCCATATCGTCGAGTTTACTCATCGTTGTGCCTCCTTTACATTTCGTTTTCTCTTTTTACTGCCCACGCCGCTCTCGGCCATAACACAATGGTTCCATCCGCCGATCCCGAGGCCAACCATTGGCCGTCTGGGGAAAAGGCAACGCTATTCACCCTATCCTTGTGTCCCTCCAAAATGTGCATTTGGGTACCACTGGAAACCTCCCACAGGCGAACTGTGCGGTCAATAGACCCTGATACCAGTAAGCGATCATCGGGGGAGAACGCTACACTATTAACCCAATCCGTATGCCCTTCCAACGTGCGTATTAATCTTCTTTCTGAGCCTTTCCACACTCGGATTTCCTGCCACGAACCGGAGGCTAAAAGCTGACCATGGGAGGAAAAAGCCACGCTATATATTGAAGTCGCATTCCCTGAAGTAAACAACAATGTACCACTTGAAATTTGCCACAACCGTAACGTTTGATCCTCTGCGCCTGAAGCCAACACGGTACCGTCTGGGGCAAAAGATATGCTGGTCACTCTTCCGACATGTCCTTTCAAGGAATACACTAATGCTCCATTCGAGACTCTCCACAAGCGTATCAAATAATCCTCTGCTCCTGAAGCCAGTAGATCGCCAGTGGGTGAAAAAGTTACACTACGTACTCCTCCCGTATGTCCCTTCAGAACGTGTAACAGGCTGCCATCCGACGCACGCCACAGGCGTACTGTGCCATCCTGCGACCCAGAAGCCAACAAACGCCCATCGGGAGAGAAAGCCACGCTATATACCCATTTGGTATGCCCCGACAAAACCTGCAACAACGCTCCGTCCGCGACGCTCCAGAGACGGACGGTATTATCGTCCGCCGCAGAAGCGAGCAATGCTCCATCTGGCGAGAAAGCCACACAACGGACCCAATCTTCGTGTCCCCGCAACGTGCGTGTCATCCCACTTTCTTCTTCATGTTCGACGGAGAGCGGTAATCTCTGCTGTCGCTTCACACTGCGTTTCTCACTTACCTCCTTCCCTGCTTTCCCCTTTTCTTTTTGCTCTTCCCCAAGTGCCGAGACAAAAGCCGCCACATCCTCATACCGCTCCCCCGGCTCCTTGGCCAAGGCCTTACGCAGCACCTCCTCTACTCTCTCCGGCATGTCTTCCGGCCACGTTTCCGGCAACGGCGGTTCCTCCAATACATGCTTCGTCATCACCTCCGGCGGCGTTTCCCCCGCAAACAACACCTCACCCGTCAGCATCTCGGCCACGATGCACGCCAGGGCATACTGATCCACCGCCGGCCCCACACCCTTGTTCTTCCACAACTCCGGCGCCATGTAGGGCGGCGTCCCCACCATCCCCCCGCTCGCCGTCAGGCTCAGGCTGCCACCCGCCCCGCTCAGCGCCTTGGCAAAACCAAAGTCGCCGATGGCCGCGTTGCCCCGCTCGTCGAACAAGATGTTCCCCGGCTTCAGATCCCGATGCACCACACCCTGCTCATGGGCATACGCCAGGCCTTCCGCCACCTGCTCCGCGATGCGCACCACCTCATCCCACGGCAGGGGGCCTTCCGCTTCCAACCGCGCTTTCAGCGAGCCGCCCGCCATGTAGCGCATGGCAATATAGAACCGCCCTTGGTCTTCGCCGAAGTCGTGCACCGTGACAATGTGAGGATGTTCCAACCGCGCCGCCAGCCGCGCCTCGCGGCGGAAGCGTTCCAACAGCACCTCATCCGCCAACATGGCCGGATGCAGCACCTTCAGCGCCCGCTCCACATCCAGCACCGTATCCCGCGCCAGATACACCGTGCCGTAAGCGCCGCGGCCGAGTTCGCGCAGCAGCACATATTTACCCAATTGTCCCATTTCTGCAACCATATACTCGTCTCCTCTGATATGAAGAAAAAGTATCGGACAGACGCGAGCATCGGCAGTTTCCTACGGCATTTTCCACAAATACACCAAATCGCCCGAACCCGATGCCAACCATTGACCATCTGGCGAGAAAGCCACGCCGAATACCTCACTCTCGTGCCCCTTCAGGGTGTGCAGCATGGCTCCATTCGAGGTTTGCCATAGCCGGATCGTCCGATCCCATGATCCCGAGGCCAACAGATCCCCCGTCGGCGAGAAAGTCACGCTGTTGACGTCACCTTGGTGTCCCCGCAAGGTAAAAAGGAGCGTGCCATCGGCCACCCGCCACAGACGCACCGTCCGATCCCACGCGCCCGATGCCAACACTTTCCCATTCGGTGCAAACGCCACACTCAGCACCAATTTCTCATGTCCCTCCAGAGAACGCAGCAGGGTTCCGCTTGGAATTTGCCAGAGCAGCATCGTGCCGTCAACAGCCGCCGATGCAAGGAAAGCCCCATCTGGCGAGAAAGCCACGCTGCTCACCCAACTCGTATGCCCTTTGAGGAGGCGAATCGTCTCCCCTGTATCCACCCGCCATAGTCTCACGGTATAGTCGGTTGCAGCCGACGCCAAAAGATCTCCTCCTGGCGAAAAGGCTACATCGTTCACGGGGCCGTTGTGTCCTGCCAACGTGCGCATCAACTCACCCGTATCCGCGCGCCACAATCGCACCATTTTGTCATTGCCCCCTGATGCAAGTAACAGGCCGCTCGGCGCAAAGGCCACACTGGATGCTCCTCCCTTGTGCTTCTCCATGATGCGCAGCAAAGCTCCATCGGCAACACGCCACAGTCGAATCTTACCGTCTCTCGATGCCGACGCCAACAGCACGCCATCCGGGGAGAAGGCCACGTCGCTCACTCGCTCTCCATGTCCTTTCAAGGTGCGCACAAGGGTCATCTGTTGAACGTCTTTTGGAGAAAACGTCCGAGAGGCAAAAAGCGCAAAACGAGGTTTGCTTCTCTCTCTGACCAGTGCCACGACAAAAGTCGTAATGTCCTCATACCGCCCATCAGGTTCTTTCGCCAGGGCCTTACGCAACACCTCCTCTACTCCCTCCGGCACACCTTCGGGCCACACCTCCGGCAACGGCGGTTCCTCCAATACATGCTTCGTCATCACCTCCGGCGGCGTTTCCCCCGCAAACAGCACTTTTCCCGTCAGCATCTCGGCCACAATGCACGCCAGGGCATACTGATCCACCGCCGGTCCCACACCTTTGTTCTTCCACAACTCCGGCGCCATATAGGGCGGCGTTCCCACCATCCCGCCGGTGGCCGTCAGGCTCAGGCTGCCACCCGCCCCGCTCAGCGCCTTGGCAAAACCAAAGTCGCCGATGGCCGCATTGCCCCGCTCGTCGAACAAGATGTTCCCCGGCTTCAGGTCCCGATGCACCACGCCTTGCTCATGAGCGTACGCCAACCCTTCCGCCACCTGCTTCACGATGCGCACCACTTCATTCCACGGCAGGGGGCCTTCTGCTTCCAGCCGCGCTTTCAGCGAGCCGCCCGCCATGTAGCGCATGGCAATGTAAAACCGCCCCTGGTCTTCGCCGAAGTCATACACCGTGACGATATGAGGGTGTTCCAAACGCGCTGCCAGCCGCGCCTCGCGGCGGAAGCGTTCCAACAGCACTTCGTCCGCCAACATGGCTGGATGCAGCACCTTCAGCGCCCGCTCCACATCCAGCACGGTATCCCGCGCCAGGTACACCGTGCCGTAAGCGCCGCGACCGAGTTCCTTTTCCAATTCATACTTACCCAAACGCATGAGCACTTTCTGCCTCCTATTTCACTCGGATTCAGACGAGGCAATGGGGTTGCCACAATGGGGGCAAACCGAGACGTCGTCCGGTATCGTTAGCGTGCAAACCGGGCAAGATCGTTGGCTTTTCTGCGAGGGGGCGGGAGCCGTCTCTTCTGCACCGGTGTACATCTGTATGCCCTGAGGGCCAATATGCACTGCATCCCCGCCACGGCGGGGCGGCGAGGGCTCGGCGGCTACGCCGCGCCGAATTTCCACCCGGTCGCCTTTCTGGGCGCCAGCGGCCAACTGGTCACCCTGGACGTAGGTGCCGCCTTCCACATGAGTTGCTTCACGATACACACGCGCACCATCGCCCATGACCACGGTATCAGCATGGATGACCGTCGGTCGCGATGCCGATGTGCTACCCTCCGTTCGGCCGTGCACAGTCACCGGAAAACTGCGTTCGTACCCATACCCATGACCGAAACGATCCTGCCATCTCCAGCGTATCCGCAAGGGCACGGCTTCGCCTGCCTGCCCCGAGAGCGGCTTGACAAAAAAGACAAAGTCCTGCCCCTCGTTTGCCAGCAAACGCACCTCTCCGTGTTGGGTGTCAGCCTCAACCTCAAATCGTCCGCCTTCTCCCACGTAAAGCTTCACTTTCATGGCAGCACCATATCCCAGGTTGGTCACCCGCACGGTCAAGGTGCTAAAACGCTCTTCACGAAAAGCCTTATCTTGACGGATGGTTTGTACCACAACCCACGGCAGACGCCGTAAGGCCAGCCATCGATTGCGCGCGTGCACAATTCGCTTGTCCATGCCCTCAATGGGTGCGAAAAGCCTTTGCCCCTCCAGGCCATGCAACCGCAAGAATTGTTCATAAAAATGCGCCATCTGGCGCGACGCCTTCCGTGATAGTGCAGGATCCCCTTTAGTCTTTTCCTCCAATTGCAACGCGGCGCGATAATAAGCCTCAGCAGCCTGGCCAAATTCGTCTTCACCCAGCGCTTCCCAGGCCTTGGCCTCGGCAGCGAAATCTCCCAGCCGGCGGGAAATTTGGGCAATCCGCTCCCATGCCCAGGGAGTCTCTTTCTCTCCTGCTTTGTCAAGATATTCTTTCAGAGCCTGGCGCTCAAGACGCCATGCTTCCTGCGCTTTTTCGTAGTCCCGCTGAGCCTGTGCTACCTCGGCAGCTCGGCGGAAGAATTCGGCGGCCCGGTCGTACAAGCCCCGTTCATGCGCCAACCACCCTGCTTCCAACAAACCTTCTTTTTCTGCAAACCATTCCAGATCCTTAACAGAAGGGCGAAGCCTCAAAAGGCTTTTCAGGAAACCGACCTGGCCCAATTCCTTGCGCAAACGCCAGGATTCATCTTCCGAACCTGCCTGTTGAAACAGATCCGCTGCTCTCTCCAGAGCATCTCGGTTGTTCTCGTGTCGCCCATATTGTTCCCAAAGCCGGGCCGCACCCAGAATATCTCCGCGCTGCTCGCGGGCCTCCGCCTCGGCGGGCAGATCGCCTGCCTGGGCGGCCAGACGCTCGGCCTCGTCCCACAGAGCATGTTCCTGGGCCAGTTGCAGGGCTTCCTGCAAACGCCCGTCGAAGGCCAGCAGCGCCACCGCCTGCCGGGGCCAGTGCAGACGCTCCACGTACAGATTGGCAGCCTGGGGCAGGTTACCCTGCAGCGCATAGATCAGCGCCGCGGCTTCCACGTCGCCGGCGGCCAGCCGCTCCTGTGGTGCCATCTCCTCATAGGGCGGCCTGCCCATGCTCACCATCGCCAGGCGGCCATAGAAACTTCCCGCCACGATGCGGCCCGGCACATGCAGCGGCGCCATGCCGGGCGGTTCATCTTCCTGACCGATGCGCACCTCCCACAAAATTTCGCCGGAGGTCGTATCTACCGCCAGGGCAAAACCCGCCTCGTCGGCCAGCACCACGGCCTGCCCGGCAACCAGCGGGCGTGCCAGCACGCGCCGTTCGAGGGGATACTCGGCGACCGGTTTCCCCTCGGTAGGTTCCAGCCCCACCAGCAAGTAATGCCCCGGCGCGCCGAGCGGCGCGGCGCCCCGCACCACCGCCCAGACCGTTTTTCCATCGAAGACCGGCGGGGTGTAAACGCGGCGGCTTTCCCACAGCCAGCGGGTGGCGCCCGAAGCCGCATCCACGGCCCAGATGCCGCGCGCCCGCTCGCCGCTCCACACCGCCCCGCCGGGGATGGGCGCGGCGCGCAGGCCGGCATGGGCGCGGGCCAGCGCCGGCGGTAGCGGGATTTCCCACAAACGGCGGCCATCCCGAGCATCCAGCGCCATGCACGCGCCCGTCTCAGCGCGCAGGTCGTAGGTCAGGGCCCAAACCTGCTGCTCGGCAAGGCCCACAGGGGGCACGATGCTGAAAGGCACCTCGGCCTGCCAAACCACGTTCCAGCTCGAACCGGAAGGGACCAGGTAGAACACGCCCTCCGGGCTGCGGCTTAGCACGCCGCTGCCGAAAGGTTCCAAGCCCACCAGTTGCCCCTGAGAGGTGAAGATAGGCTGCCGAGCGCCGGTGGCGGGGTCCACTTCGACTAAGGTGTAGTCGGTGCCCAGGGAGCGGGCATCCAGCACCAGGGCCAGCAAGCGGTCGGCAGCCACCGCCAGCGTACGGGCGAGCAGATGGGCAGCACCCATGGTGGTGCGCCATACCTGTTGACCATCGCTCAGCCGCAGCGCGACCAGTTCACCGTTGGCCAGGGGCAGGAACAACAGGCCCCGGTGGGCAGCCGGGCGGGCAACCATCCGGCGGGTGGGGCCGGCCAGCGGCGCTTTGAGGTCCACCTGCCACAGAATTTTCCCTGCCTCGTCGCCGCCAGACGCCTGCCAGCCGCATTGGGGGCAGTGGGATAACACGGTCAGGCGGTCGTTCTCGCGCCGTAGCAAGAGATGGCCTTGGGGACAAAAAAGGGTCATTGGCTTCCCTCGTGGGTGATGGGAGTCAGGTGCGATGCACCCGAGGCGCGGCCTTCACAACTATTTTCTCCAGACCGGGACATACCTGCCATTCTGAACCTGAACGATCTCGATATGCGGCGTCGCGCAGTCGCCATACGGGTTGCAGGTGAGCGTACCGGTCAGACCTTTGAAATCCTTGGTGGAGAACAGCGCCTGGCAGAGCGCCTGGCGCGGAATGTGGATGGTGCCGTCTTTGTCCACCACGGCCACCTTCTTGATGGCCTCGAGCAGCATCATGGCCGCATCGTAAGCATGTAGATGGAACGCGCTGGGCGGCTCCTGCCCGTACTTTGCCTCGTACTTCTTGTTGAACGCTTCGTTGTTGGCCACTGCCGGATTGGAGAGGTACATGCCCTCAGCCGCTTTGCCCGCCGCCTTGATGAAGTCCGGCGAAATCATACCGTCCGGCGAAATCATACCGTCTGAACCTACCAACACGGTTTTCTCCAGACCGGGCACCTCTTTCGCCTGCTGGGTGATCAGGGCGCCTTCCTGGATGAAGATCGGGTAATACAGCACGTCGGGCTTGGCAGTGGCGATCTTGGTCAGCACCGGGCGCATGTCGGTATCGCCGACGTTGATGGCCTCCTGAGCCACGCACTTTCCGCCCAACTGGGTGAAGACATCGCACGCCACCT
>Ga0256833_1001427_pt1 | contig 17687 bp, 21 predicted proteins | sample 356284metaG_FD_190535 | JGI IMG/M metagenome (GOLD analysis project Ga0256833, IMG submission 190535) | Hydrothermal vent microbial communities from Mid Atlantic Ridge, Atlantic Ocean - 356-284 | ecosystem: Environmental > Aquatic > Marine > Hydrothermal vents | place: Atlantic Ocean: Mid... | reverse complement strand
AAATCTTTTAGATTACTCACCTTTAGAGTTGAAACTAACTTTAGAAAAGAGACTTGGAATTTTAGCTACATTTGGAAATAATGCACCATTTATAGGGCTTTTTGGGACAGTTCTTGGAGTTATAAAAGCATTTTACGATTTAGGTAATTCTTCAGAATTTGGAGTTAAAGTTGTAATGCAGGGAATATCTGAAGCATTAGTTGCAACAGCAATGGGTTTGTTTGTGGCTATTCCTTCAGTAATTGCATATAACTACTTTGTAAGAAAAGTAAAAACATTACTTCTAATTTATGAATTTAAGAAAAATGATAAGTTTGATATATAGGATAATACTTATGTTTTTATTTATAATTTTCCTGTAAAAACTTTTTAGACGGAATTAATACAATGAAATATGGTTTTTCAAATTTAATCTCTGATTTGGGGAATTTTATTAAATTAAACAAAAATAGAAGTATAGATGTTTCAAGATATAACTTTATAGAAGCTGTTGGTATGGCTATTTTAAAAAGTATAGAATTAGATGAAAACATAAATATCACCAACAATGGAAAAACCCAAGATTATATGGAGGTTATGTTTAATTATCCCTATGATAAAAGTAAAAATTATATTCCAGTAGAAGTAGTCAACTACGGAGATATTGAAAAATATGTAGCAAGATTAACAGAAACAATTATGAAACACCCTTCATTTACTAGCTTAAATGACGAAGATAAAAAAGATTTAAGAGATTATATTTACTATATGGTTGGAGAAATTTTAAATAATGCCATGCATCATTCGTTAAGTCCTATAGGTGCCGTTATTTCAGGACAAGTTTACCCACAATTAGGTAAAATACAAATCTGTGTTATAGATAGAGGAATTGGCTTTTTGAAAAATTTGGAAAGAAAATATAGTGTTAAAACTGAAACAGAAGCAGTTAGAAAAGCTTTAGATAGAGGTATAACATCTCCACCTAATATTTATAGACCCTATTCATCTTCTACAGACCATGCTGGATATGGTTTATATATTTTGAAAGAAATTATAACAAATACTAAAGGTGAACTGAAAATAATTTCTAATGATGGAGCTATTTATTTAAGAAGTAATGGTCAAATAGAAGAAAAAAATCTGGAAACAGCATGGAAAGGTAGTATAGTAGTTTTTGAGTTTTACGAAAAAAATATAGAATTTTCTCTACAAGAGTTTTTAAACGCTTTTATTTTCCTTAAGGAAAAAGAGGAATTCTCAGAAGGAGAGGATATATTTATTTAAGCAGCTTTTTTGCTGTAAGAAATAACAAATTTGAAAACAGATTTAATAAAATCGGAAGCATTTTTTATCTTTACATGAGATTTTACAAAATTTAATCCCTTTTTTCTTATTAAAACTCCTATTACTTCATCAGCAAAGCTTTGTGTAATTAAGTTTATCCCCTCAAAGTCTAAAACAACTGTCTTTTCTGTTTTCAATAACTGTTCTAAATTTTTTCTAAGAATAAGTCCCTTTTCTCTTGTAGAAATATTATCTAAACCATTAAAAATTTCTTTAATCTTTAATTCAACCATTTTTTCCTCCATATATAATTTTTAATTTTATATGAAATTCAAATATTAATTATATATTAAGTTAAATCCGATCTATTAGTTTCTCTATGATTATTTGTTAGTTTTTATTTAACTCTTTGTTTATTTTTTAAACTTTTATCTTGTTTCAAGTAAGATAAAATTTTAGAACTATATAAACTAATCAAGATTTAATCTAGAATTTTTTTTCATTATAGGTTTTATACTTTTGATGAAATTAAAGAAAATAGCTTATAATTTTTTAGCTAAAAACGATTGGAGGCTAATTAATGTATCATTTGGAAGTGGTTACACCTGAGGGTTATGTATTTAAGGGAGATGTAGAGCAAACTGTTATAAATACTTCTGATGGAGAAATAGGAATTTTAGAAAACCATATGTTATTACTTACAAATGTTGTTCCGGGAAAACTTAGAGTAGAGAAAAGCCCAGAGGATATAGAGGAGTTTGCTACAACATACGGAATTATTGATATAAGGGGAGATAAAGTTATTATCCTACTGGAAGAAGCATTTCCTATAGACAAAATTGATGTAGAAAAGGAGAAATCTCTATTAAAAAGAGCTGAAGAACGACTTATAGATAGAGAAAAATTATCTCTAAAAGAGATAGAGTATTATGAAAAACTTAGAAATAGAGCATTAACCCTATTAGAGCTAGCAGGTGTCAAGCATATTTAATGAGCTGGAATTAACACCTTTTATAAGAGGAAAAATAAAACTTTATCAATCTAAAGATGGGTATAGATTTAATCTTGACCCTGTTCTCCTTTCTAGTTTTATAAAAATCAATAAAAAAAAAGCTAAAATTATAGATTTAGGGACTGGGTCTGGGATAATTTTACTTCTCTTAAGTTTAAAATATCCAGAACTTGATTTTTATGCCGTTGAAATACAGAAATCACTTTTTGATATAGCAAAGAAAAATTTCAAACTTAATAATCTTAATGTAAAAATTTTTAATGAAGATATTAAAAATATAAAAAAGTTGTTTAAACCTAACAGTTTTGACTATGTGGTTTCAAATCCACCTTACTTTAAGGTAGATAAATCTTTATCTAGTAATGAGGAAGAAAAAATAGCTAAATTTGAGGTAAAAATAAATTTAAAGGAAATTTTTAAAGTAGTGAAATATATACTGAAGGACAGAGGAAAATTTTTTCTTGTTTATCCATCATTTAGATTTACAGAATGTTTAAAGATTGCAACAGAGAATAAATTAGAACTAAAAAAAGTTAGATTTGTTTATGCGGATATAAACTCCAATTCAACCCATTTTTTAGCTGAATTTGTTAAATCTGCAAAAGAAGGGCTTATTATTGATAAACCATTAATTATCTATGAGAATAGAAAAAATAAAATCTACACAGAAGAAGTAAAATATATTTTAGAAAAATTTACAGATGGGGAAATAGATGGGAATTAAGGATTTTATAATACCGGCTATAGATTTACAGGATGGAAAGGCAGTTAGACTTTACAAAGGGGAAAAAAATTCAGCCAAGGTTTACAGTGAAGACCCAGTGCTAACAGCAAAATCATGGGAAAAAAAGGGAGCCAAATATTTACACATTGTTGATTTAGATGGAGCTTTTGAAGGAAAACCTAAAAACTATAAAATTGTAGAGAAGATAGTAAATAGTATTTCTATTCCTGTTGAGTTTGGAGGTGGTTTAAGAAATTTTGAAGCAGTTGAAACGATGTTTAAGTTAGGTGTTGATAGAGTTGTTATAGGAAGTTTAGCATATCAGAATGAAAGAGAGTTTATGAAAATAGTTGAGAAATTTCCAAACAAAGTTGTTTTAGGAATAGATGCCAAAGATGGGAAAGTTGCTATAAAAGGTTGGGTTGAAAAAACAGAATACACTCCTTTAGAGTTTGCAAAAAAATATCAAAAGTATAACATATGGGGATATCTATATACAGATATAAACAGAGATGGTGCTTTAACAGGGGTAAATATTGAAACAACAAAAAAACTTGCTGAAAATTTAGAAAAGCCAGTTATAGCTTCTGGGGGAGTAAGCTCACTGGAGGATATAAAAGCTCTATATCAGTTAAAGGATTATGGTATTTATGGGGTGGTTGTAGGAAAAGCCCTTTACGAAAAAAAGATAGACTTTGAAAATCTTTAAAAGGGGGATTTCAGGCTGATAGAGAATGTAGAGCTATTTTTTCAAAATTACGGATATATAGCTGTTTTTATAGGAACATTTTTAGAGGGTGAAATTTTTTTAATAGTTGTTGGAATTTTTATAAAATTGAAACTATTAAATCCCGTATTGTCTTTAGTTTTTGCAATTCTTGGAGCATTTATTCACGAAATCTTATATTTTTTTATAGGTAAATGGAAAGGGAGGAAATTTCTAGAAGAAAACAAATACACACAAAAGAGTTTTCAAAAGGCAAAAGAATTATTAAACAAATATGGGGTATATTCAATCTTTATTATTAGATTTTTATACGGTATGAGAATGGCTCCTATAATGCTAATGGGAGCTTCTGGAATAGGGATAGTTAGATTTACAGTATTCAATCTTATCTCTTTACTGGTATGGGCAATCTTATATCTTGCCTTAGGATATTTCTTTGGCCATACTGCAGAGATAATGTTTGGAAAGGTAAAGGAATACTATTTCATATTTATAATCTTAGTTATAACAGTAATCACTTTAATATTTATCTATCCATTTATAAAGAAAAAACTAAAATTTAGGTAATTTTAAATGAATTTTAAATGAATTATTAGAAAAGTTATTAGTTATCCTTACAATTTTGTAATAACATTTTTGTAAATTATAACAAATTTGAAATTTATTATGAACCTAGAATACTTATTATATAACAAAATCTATTAAATGTTAAATGAAAATCCATTAATTTCTAATAAAAGATAACTTTATTTAAAAGAAAAATAAATTTTGTTAAAATAAATAAATATTTTAGGAAATAGAAAATAATATCTTTCTTTTTTTACAAGAGGAGGAAGAATATATGAAAAAAATAGAAGCTATAATAAAACCATTCAAACTAGATGAAGTGAAAGATGCTTTAGCAAATATAGGAATTTATGGAATGACAGTTTGGGAAGCAAAAGGTTTTGGAAGACAAAAAGGTCATACAGAACTTTACAGAGGGGCTGAATATGTAATTGATTTCTTACCTAAGGTTAAAATAGAGATAGTTGTTGATGATAGTATGGTAGAAAAAGCTATAGATGCTATAGTAAATGCGGCAAGAACTGGAAGAATTGGAGATGGTAAAATATTTATTATTCCGGTTGATGATGCAGTAAGAATAAGAACAGGTGAAAGAGGTATAGAAGCTATATAAGATTACAATTTTGTTATTTTAAATATATCTAAAAGGAGGTTTTGCAGATGGCAATGATACAATGTCAAACACCTGACGATGTAATGAGAGTTATTTCTGAGAAAGGAATAGCCTTTGTTGATTTAAAATTTTCTGACCCATTCGGACAGTGGCAACATTTAACAGTTCCAGCTCATGAATTCTCAAAAGAAACTTTTGAAGATGGAGTTCCATTTGACGGCTCATCAATAAGAGGTTGGAAGGGAATAAATGAGTCTGATATGCTATTAATCCCTGACCCTAAATCTGCATTTATAGACCCATTTATAGAAGAACCTACAATATCTTTAGTTTGTGATGTTGTTGACCCTATAACCAAAGAACCTTACAACAGAGACCCTAGACAGATTGCTAAAAAGGCTATTGAATTCTTAAAATCAACAGGAATTGGAGATATAGCTTACTTTGGACCAGAAGCAGAATTCTTTATATTTGACGATGTTAAATTTATGAATGGTCCAAACATAGCTTACTATGAGATTGACAGTGTAGAAGGTTGGTGGAACACTGGTAGAGAAGAAATGCCTAACCTAGGATACAAAACTCCTTACAAAAGAGGATACTTTCCTACACCTCCATTAGATAAAATGGCATCTATCAGAATGGAAATGGTAAAAACACTTGAAGAAGTTGGAATAACTGTTGAAAGGGAACACCATGAAGTTGGAACAGCTGGACAGGGAGAAATAAACTTTAGATTTTCTGATTTAATTACTACAGGTGATAATGTTTTAAAATACAAGTATGTATTAAAAAATGTTGGATATAGACACGGAAAATTTGTAACATTCTTACCTAAACCTATAGCAGGTGATAACGGTTCAGGAATGCACACTCACTTCTCAATATGGAAAGATGGAGAAAACCAGTTTGCAGGAGACCAATACGCAGGTTTATCTGAGATAGCTTTATATGCTATAGGTGGTATTATAAAGCATGGAAAAGCTATAGCGGCATTTACAAACCCAACTACTAACTCTTACCATAGATTAGTTCCCGGATTTGAAGCTCCTGTAAAATTAGCTTACTCTGCAAGAAACAGGTCAGCGGCTATAAGAATACCTATGGGCTCCCAATCTCCAAAGGCTAAAAGAATAGAGTGTAGATTTCCAGATGCATCATCTAACCCATATTTAGCATTTGTAGCTTTATTAATGGCAGCTATAGATGGAATTGAAAACAAAATTCATCCGGGAGAGCCATTAGACAAAGATATTTACTCTTTGCCACCAGAGGAGTTAGCAAATGTTCCTTCTATGCCTGCATCTTTACAGGAAGCTATTGATGCATTAAAAGAAGATATGGACTTCCTACTCAAAGGTGGTGTAATGGATGAAGACTTTATCAACATGTGGATTGAAACTAAACAGGAAGAAGTTGACGCAATAAGATTGGTTCCTCACCCTAAAGAGTTTGAGTTATACTACGATATATAAAAATCAGTTTGCCCCCACACTTTCGGGGGCTTTTAATCTTAAAATTTAGCTTTTCTACAGAAAGAACAAATTGCAACAGACATTATAATTACAGTCAAAAGGACTATTATTCCCCTTTTCTGTTTTTCGTTTAAAGAAAAATTTTTCAAGTCTATATTAAAAATTGATGGAAATATTTTTTTTTCTAATTCTCTTCTTATTATATTTTTCTTCATAAGAAGTGTTTGAAAATCCTTGAGAATTATTTCACTTGAATAGTATATATTTCTAGGATAAGGAGTATCTAATAATATCTTTGTTTGTGTATTATCTTTTAATAGATTTAACACATACAAGAAATAAATGGCAGTCAACTTATATTTTTCATTTTTTTCATTCTTTTTTAATATTCTTTTTAATTTTTTATACCAGTCAGATAGACTATTTAGGTAGCTAAAACGAACAAGATATTTTTTATCAATATTTTTAGAATTAAGAATTACTAATGCACTTTCTATGTTCCTAGTTTGCTTAAAGTCTAAGCATACAATCTCAGAGTTTTCATTATTTTTCCCATCTAAGTTTTTATTACTTTTACTCTTAAATTTTTTACAGATTTTAGGGAAAATAATAATAGCATTTTCCCAATTACTTTCCTCTATGTAAGCTTTACCTTTATCATCATCTATAAAGATTGGATTTATCAAAACTGCATATGAAAAATTTGCAGATTTTAGATTAGTATTAATAAATTTGGGATTAACTAAAATTGAAAAAGAAAAATCAGCTCCTGACAAATCACTGTTTGAAAAATCAACATCTTTTATTATTGAGTATCTTAAATCTATACCCTTTAAAACAGCATTTTTGATTGAATTATCTATAAAAGTGGAATAGTTAAATATAGAATACTCTAAATGGCTAAAGTCTAACTTTGACTTATAAAATGTTGATAACTCGGCATATATATTAACTAATTTATCAAATTTTAAGTTTTCTTCTTTGAAAAATAACAGAGTGGCTATTTTATTTAAAGTATCTAAAGTTTTTTTATCCTCACTATAATTTATATTACCTTTTGGAAAGATATATTTAGTTAAGTTTTTTAGAGAAAAGTTTAATTTATCATTTTCATCTAAATCTTTAAAAGATATATACATATTGCTTCCTACATTTCTTATATATATATCTATACTGTTTTCAGAATAAATTTTATTAAACTCATCTCCATAAATCTCTATTTTAGGAATTAAATAACTTAAAACTCTAATATCTTGAGGTTTGTTATCAAAAATTACAAAAATTACATTTATAACACTTACCAGTATAGAGAAAAAAAGAACTATAGTAGGTAGAAAAATTGCTCCTAAATTTAGGATTGAAGGATACTTTTTTAGTATTAATTTCATAAAAATTAAGAGAAGAATTAAAATAACAAATAAAACTATAAATATAATATATGTTATTTCATTTGTTATATCAAATTTTAAAGAAAAGTATATAAAATATGCATGTAAAATAAAAATAGAGAAAACTATATATAAAAATGCCCATATTAAAATATCTAACTTTCTACCAAAATCAAAAGTTTCCATATTTCTGTAAAGAAATATAACTATAGCAAGTGTAGTTATAGCTATCATAAAAGAGTTTATAAAGTAGAATGTTATATTGTGGAATTTCCCAGATTTAAAGAATATATATACCATAATCAGAAGTGGTAAAAAAACATTTAGAAGATAAACAAAAAACTTGAAAGTATCATTTCTCTCTAAAAATTCTGTAAATCTTTTTACTATAGAGTTTTCTCCAAACTTTTGAATTTTAGATTTATTTTCTATAGCTCTTTGAAAAAAATTATGAAGAATAAGTAAATTTATAAAATGAATTATAAAAATAATAACTATCTCAATGAGAAAAAAATTAAGAACATTTAAATTTGTTAAAAATTTTATTTTCTTAAATTTATTAAGAATATCAACATCAGAAATTAAAAAAGTTTTTAAAGCTAAGGATAAATATATAGATATAGAGAAGAATTTATATATAAATAAACCAATTATATAATAAGTTAGTTTTTCCTTTAAATTTTTTAATTCTTGCTTTTCCTTTAAAACCTTTGGGTCTAAATTTTCTTCCTCATTATCTTTATTTTTTATTTCTTTTTCTATGCCTATTAGAACGGTAGTTTTTTCATTTTGATTATCTTTTTTAGGAATTCTTACAGTCATTTTTTACCTTTTTCGATTAAATTTAATCTCTATTTTAATCTAATTTTTTCTTTAATATTTTATCTTTTAAAAGATAATTTTAAACTTTATAATATATTTCCGATTTCCCAAAATTTTCAACTTTAAGGGGTTAAATTTGGAAAAAAGAAATCCACAGCTGAGAAATATAAAGAGGATTTTAGTTGCCAACAGGGGAGAAATAGCAGTAAGGGCTATAAGAGCCATAAGAGAATTAGGTGGAGAAAGTATAGCCATATATTCAGAGGGAGATAAAAATAGTATCCATAAAGACCTTGCTGATTTTTCAATATGTGTAGGTGGTGCAAATCCAAAGGAAAGTTATTTAAATATTCCCTCTATACTGTCAGCAGTGGAAGTTTCTTTAGCTGATGCAGTTTATCCCGGTTATGGTTTTTTAGCCGAAAATCCAACTTTTGCAGCTTTATGTGAAAGAAGTAATATTACATTTGTAGGACCTTCCTCTAAAACTTTGGAGATTGTTGGTGATAAGGCAAAAGCTAGAGAGGCTGCTATAAGGGCTAATGTCCCGGTAATACCGGGAAGTCCACCTGTTAAAGACTTAGATGATGCTATACAAAATGCAAGAAAAATAGGTTATCCACTTCTAATTAAGGCTTCTGCAGGTGGTGGCGGTAGAGGGATGAGAATAGTAAATAATGAAAGAGAGTTAATAAAACTTTTACCTATAGCTGAAAGGGAAGCAGAAGGCAATTTTGGAGACCCAACAGTTTATTTAGAAAAGTATATAAAAAATCCAAAACATATAGAGATACAGATACTAGCCGATAAGTATGGAAATATTATCCATCTTGGGGAGAGAGAATGTTCTATACAGAGAAGACACCAGAAGATAATAGAGGAAGCTCCTTCTCCATTCCTTACAGATGATATTAGGGAAGAAATGGGAAAAGCTGCTGTAAGATTTGCTAAGGAAGTAGATTTTGTAGGAGCTGGGACCGTAGAATTTATAGTTGATGAAAATAAAAATTTCTACTTTATAGAGATGAATGGAAGAATACAAGTTGAACATCCTATAACAGAGATTATAACAGGAATTGATATAGTTTCTTGGCAGTTAAGGATAGCAGATGGACAGCCTTTAACAATAAAACAGGAAGATATAAAACAGAAATTCCACGCTATAGAGTTTAGAATAAATGCAGAAGACCCAGAAAATTTTGTTCCGAATATTGGAAAAATAAAAAGAGTTTATATACCGGGAGGTTTTGGTGTTAGAGTAGATACGCATATATACTGTGGTTATGAAATTCCTCCATACTACGATTCATTGCTAGCAAAGCTTATAGTTTACGGAGAAAATAGAGAGGAAGCTATCATAAGAGGAAAAAGAGCTTTGAAAGAATTTATTGTAGAAGGTGTTAAAACATTAAGAGATTTTCATTTGAAAATTTTGGAAGATGAAGAGTTTTTAAATGGAAGTTATACAACTAATTTAGTTGATAAAAATTACTTAAGAGAAACCTAAAAGGATATAAAAATGATTGTAAAAATCATAACCACAGGTCCAATCTTTGAGAATTGTATTTTAATTTTTAATGAGGAAAGTAAAGAAGTTTTAGTGATTGACCCGGGGGCTGAAGGAGAAAAAATAGAAGAAGAAATTAAAGGGTATGATTTAAAAGGTATATTAGCAACCCATGGGCATATTGACCATATTGGACAGGTAGGTTTTCTAAAAAGAAAGTTTCCTGACACACCCTTCTATATGAATGAAAAGGATAAATTCTTACTTGACAATGAACTGTTTCCAAATTTTAAAAGGCTATTAAAAGCTGAAAACTGTCCAGAACCAGATATAACATTAAAAGAAGGTTCTACAATAAAGTTTGGTAGGTTTAACTTTTATGTGATAGAAACACCGGGACATTCTCCGGGAAGTGTATGTTTTTATGATAATGATTATCAAATATTAATAACAGGAGACACTATATTTAAAGGTAGTATTGGTAGAACAGATTTACCCGGTGGAAGTGAAAAGGATTTAGCTTTAAGCTTACAGAAGCTATTATTATTACCTGATGAAACCCAAATAATTCCGGGGCATGGAGAAGTTAGCTCATTAAAATATGAAAAAGTTTATAATAGAGATATGTTAGAATTAATACAAAGTGTAAAACTTGATTTTTTTAGGGATTTACTAAAGTAGTAAACATATTATATTTAGTTAATGTTTTAATAAAAATTCATTTTGGTGGAATAATGGAGACATCAATAAATGTTTGGAAAAGGCAAATCAAAAAGGCATTTGAATATTGGTGAAGATTTATTTATAGATATAATACCAGTTAGTTTGTTTAAAACAAACTGTGTGATTATCAAAGATTTATCTACGAAAGATGTTGCCCTATTTGATCCGGGAGCAGAGGGAGAGTTAATTCTAAAAGAAATAAAAAAATTTGGTGATTTCAATTTGAAATACATAATTGCAACCCATGCCCATCTTGACCATATTGGTTATGTTGGTTTTTTTAAAGAAAAATTTCCCGATGCTGAATTTTTACTTCACGAGGGGGATTTATTTTTCTTAACGGAAAATCCTTTTTCTCGTTTTGCAAAGAGAATAAAGGCTTATCCTTGTCCTATGCCAGACAAGTTTATAAAAGATGGTGATAAAATAAGAATGGGGAAATTTGAATTTGAAATAATTCATACACCGGGGCATTCTCCGGGAAGTGTATGTATATATGAGCCAGATATAAATATAGTTTTAACTGGAGATACACTGTTTAGAGGAAGTGCTGGCAGAACAGATTTAATATTTGGAAACGAGGAACAGTTAAAATTAAGTATAAAAAGATTACTATCTAAACTGCCTGATGATACAACTGTATTACCTGGGCACTTTGATATATCCACAATAGGAGAAGAGAAAAGACATAATAGTTTTATAAATAAAATATATAATGAGAATGCTTCCTGTCCATTACATGATAGTTTTTAATGTCTTTTGAAGAAAGGAGTTTTTCTATTTCTAATGTTATTTAGTATATTTACATAACTGTTAATACCTCTTTCTAAACCTCTTAAAACAGTGTTATCTTCATACTGATAACTGTCCAATCTTTCATTATTTCCAATGTCTATATGTATTACAAACAAAGTGTTATCGTTAAAATTTTCCTTTGGATTTATGGGAGTATAAAGGGCTATATTATCTTTGCTTTTATTATTATCTTCAGTATAATCATCTAAAGGTGAAGCACTAACCATTGAAAATATTAAAATAGTGATTAGTATAATTAATATAGTCTTACTGTAAGATTTAAAATTAATCATTTTGACTTCCCCCCTAATATAAACTACCCCTACTATAAATATACTACTTACTTCCAGAATTGAAAGGGAAATAATAATATTTTTTTTAAACAACTCCACTTTTTAGTATGTCATGAAGATGAACTAATCCTATAGGTTTACCATCTTTAACAACTGGTAAGACGGTTATATTAAATCTTTCCATTATCTCTAAAGCTTCTAAGACTAGTTTATTATCAGTAATATATTTTGGAGATAGTGTCATAACATCCTTAGCTAAACTGTTGTCTATACTACCACCTTTATTTATAAATCTTCTTAAATCCCCATCTGTGATTATCCCAATTAAATTCTTATCTTTATCTACAACAAAGGTTGCTCCAAAACCCTTTTCTGAAATAGTTATGACAGCTTCCTTTAAAGGTGTTGATGGAGATACTAAAGGGAGCTCTTCTCCTGTATGCATAATCTCCTTTACCTTCATCAGTTTTTTTCCTAAACTTCCACCCGGATGGTACTTAGCAAAATCTTCAGCTGTAAATCCTTTCATCTCAAAAACTGCAACAGCTAAAGCATCCCCTAGAGCTAAAGTTGCTGTTGAGGTTGAAGTGGGAGCTAAATTTAAAGGACAAGCCTCCTTTTCTACATTTAGATAGAGATGTATATCACTATACTTTGCAAGTGTTGAACTTGGATTATTTGTGATAGCAATTATTTTATTTCCCCATCTCTTTACAGTTGGAATTATTGCTAAAATCTCTGGAGTTTCCCCACTGTTTGATATAGCTAAAATAGTATCATCCTTAGATATAACTCCTAAATCTCCATGTATAGCCTCTGCGGGATGTAAAAAAAATGAAGGTGTACCTGTAGAAGAAAATGTAGCAGACAATTTTTTACCTATTAATCCAGATTTTCCCATACCTGTGATTATTAGTTTACCTTTTGTATTTAATATAAGCTCTACAGCTTTCACAAATGAGCTATCTAAAGCATTTAAAACAGAGTTTATAGCCTTCTCTTCTTCCTTTAAAACCCTTTTTCCTATTTCCAACGGATTTTTTTTTATATCTTCCATTCCTTTAATCCTCTGGAAAGTTTGTGTTTTCATAATTCTGTTTTAGGAAGTTATCTAACTCATTTTTGGGACATTTACAATTTTCACAGTTTTTACTCTCTTTAACTATACTAATCTCCTTTTCTTTTATTTCATCAAAAGAAATATATATAAGATTTCCCTCATCATCAGCCAATTCTACTAACTCTCTAATAAAATCTTGATTTCTTACTGTATATCTCTTTCCATCTATTTCAATTAAACTATTTATAGGTGGAAGTTCTCCTTTTATAGAGTATATTTCCTGTTCAAAGGATAAACAACACATTAATCTTCCACATACACCTGTAAATTTAGATGGAATAGGTGGTAAATTTTGCTCCTCTATTATTTCAACACTAACAGTTTCAAATTTGTCCATAAAACTATTACAACAACAGATATTACCACATACCCCAACTGCACCTAATATCTGGACACCATCCCTCACCCCTACCTGTCTCATCTCTATTCTAATTTTTAATCTTTTTGCTAATTCTTTTACCAGCTCTCTAAAATCAACCCTACCTTCGGAAACATAGTAAAAAAGTATTTTAGAACGATTTAATGGTATATATGCCTTCAATAAGTTCATTTTAAGCCCATATTTTTCCGCTAGATTTTTACAAAGTTTTAATGACTTTTCAGCTTCCTTTTCATTTTGCTTAAATATTTGAAAATCTTTCTTAGAAGCCTTTCTTAAGAATTTATGATTTGTACTGTTGTTTGGGTCATAGGGAATTTCTCCTAAAACCTTTACAAGCTCCTCTCCCTTCTCAGTTTCAATGACTATATAGCTTTTTTCATTTAAAATTAAGGGAACATCATTTATATCATCAAACTTATTTGTGTCTAAAAATCTTATTCTATAACTTTTTCTTAAATCTTTCTTTTGCTTCCTTTTCTTCTTTTTTAAATCTATATAATAGACCATGATAATTCTCCTTTATTAGAAGTAAATCTGAAAAAATTATATAATTTTAATCTAGATAAAATAATAATCTATGGGAAATAATAGTTTTATGTTTAGAGTAGATAATTTAGTTTTCAATAAGATAGGAAATTCATTATCTGTGATGATTTTTTGTAATGATAAAGGACTACAGATATGGGATGAAACAGATTTTGTTTTTTTATCTTCAGTATTTTCTTTAAAAGGTTTATGTGTCAATGATTTTTTAGAGTTTTTCTTTGAGATAGTTTATAAAGATGAAAAATATCAATCTAAGTTATTTCTTTCTGAAAATGGTTCATTTCTTCAGTTTGAGGATAAAAAGTATAATGTTAGTATTGAAGATGAAAAAATTTGCATAGAAATAGATGAACCAAATATTTTATTCAGTTTATCTATGATAAATTTAAAAAAAATTTATATAAATAATGGAAGAATTGAAATTAATGAGAAAAATTTATTTAAAGGAATTGTTGAATTTTTTATAGGAATAAATAACTAAATTTTTATTTTTATGTTGCTTCCTTTATTTTTTCTACAAAATTTTTAACTTTATTTAAATCTTTAATTCCAGCTTTAATCTCAAGTTTGGAAGATGCATCAACTCCATAAGGTTTTATATACTCTACTAATTCTTTTACATTTTTCTCCGATAATCCTCCAGATAAAACAGTTTTAGGATATAGAGAAACTATATATTTGGCTAACTCCCTATTTATCTGTTTACCTGTTCCTCCATAAGCATTTTCTGAATAGGCATCTATTAGAACTAAGTAATCCTCTTCCCAGAAAGGTTTCATTTTATCTATATCTTCAGTTGATTTCACCCTAAAAGCCTTTATAACTCTCTTTTTTGGAAACTTTTTTACAAAGTTTATACTCTCATCTCCGTGAAACTGTATTATATCAACAATCTCTAATAGCTCATTAACAGTTTTTTCCATAGGATTAACGACAACAGCCACCAGTTTAACATTATTACTTATATTTGACTTTATTTTTTTTATATCTTCTATTTCTAAATGTCTAGGACTTTTTTCAAAATGTATAACTCCAATATGTGTTATAGGTAAGTTGGATATTTTTTTAGCCTGTTCTGTATCAGTTATTCCACAAATTTTTATAAATTTCATACTATTTAACCTTTTTAATAGTTTTAATTTTTAATTTTAGTTTATACTTTCCGTTTTTATAAAATTTTATTAAGTTTGGATAGTTATCTTTTTTCCAAAAGTATAAAATCTTAAATTTGTTGAAAATTACAGATTTTATATTACCATTCTTATCATATACAAATTCTATATTATTGTCTTTAAAAAGGACTAAATCTCCCTCACACTTATAATTTTCTATATTACTTATATCAAATTTACCTGTTATTATCTCTTTTAATTTAAATGGAATACTTACTTTAAAGAAGTGTTCATAAAATCTCCTTTTATCTATACATATGAACTCTTTTTCTGATTTTATACAGAAAGTTTTATCTCCTACACTTTCCACTGAATATAACTTTTTCCCAAATGGTGTATAAAAGGATATTTTAGAGTTTGAGTTTATATAACCTCTGAATATGGCATATAATAAACCTTTACCCTTTATTATCCCTGAAATCTTATACTTATTATCATCTAGTTTTATGTTTTTTATTTTAAACGCTAATTTATCACATTCAGATTTTGAAATAATTTTTACTTCCTCTTTCTTTTGCGAACAACTTTCAATAAAAAAGACTAAGGGTAAAAGAAAAAGAAAAAACTTTTTCATAAATTATCCTAAATTTTTCTTAATTTAGATAATTTTAACTCTACAATTTCACATATTATATGACCGATAGTTATATGTGCCTCCTGAATTCTTGGAGTGTTATCACTTGGAACATTTATAAGTATATCTACTAAATCTTTCAGTTTTCCTCCAGACTTTCCAGTAAATCCAACTGTATATACTCCTAACTCTTTAGCTTTATTAACAGCATTAACCACATTTTTTGAGTTCCCACTTGTAGATATGGCAATTAGGACATCTCCCTTTCTACCAAATGCTTCTAAAAGCCTAGAGTAAACAACATCAAAGGAGTAATCGTTGGATACTGCAGTTAAAAAAGAGCTGTTAACATGTAGAGCTTCAGCGAAAAGTGGTTTTCTATCTAATTTAAATCTTCCTGAAAGCTCAGCAGCTATATGTTGAGCATCTGCCGCACTTCCTCCATTACCACATAGTAAAACTTTTCCATCATTTAAGTATGTATTAATTATTAAATTAGCTGTCTCTTGAATACGATTTATTAGATTTTCATCGTTAAGAATTTTTGTTTTTACATCTATACTTTCTATTAATAACTTTTTTATATCCATTTTCCTTCTTCCTAATATTTAAGATTGTATATTTTAACAAATTTTTCTACCTGCTCTCTTGAACCAACGACAACAATCGTATCTCCAGCTTCTAATCTAACATCTGGAGAAGGATTAATTATAGTTTCCCTGTTCTGTTTTATTATAGCAATTATAGTTATTCCTGTTTTTCTTCTTATATTTTCCTCTTTTATACTTTTTCCAACTAAACTAGAATTCTCCGGAATTTTTAACCATTCTATAGCCAAATTTTCAATTAAAACTTCTTTTATATTTTCCTGTTCTGGTTTATAAAAGGCTCCCATTAAAACTGAAGCTAACTGATTTGCTTCTTCTTCATTTAAGGCTACATCACATATAGCGTCATCATAATCATCCGGTTCAAATACGAATAACTCTCTTTTTCCTGTAATGTGGATAATGATTGCAACTTTATAACCTTCAGATGTGATAATGGAAAATTTTTTTCCAATTCCCGGCAAGTCAGTCTCTTTGAACTGCATTTTATTTTCCTCTCTACTTTAGGTTTTAAAAATAAATTAACTTGTTTCAAAATTTCAATCAATTACAAAAGGTTTAAAACTCTAATCTCATTCCATCCTTTGCCGCTACTGTTGGAATTGATGTCTCCCTGTATATCTCCTCTGCTATTTTTTCAGGATTTTCCCTCAAAATATATGGACTAAAATGGGTTATCACTGCTTTTTTAGGTTTATGCTCATTAATCAATTTTTTTACATCTTCAGCTGATAAATGATAATAATGGTAAGAAGTTTTTGGAAAGGTTGTATTAAATATCTCTAAATCAGCTCCTTTGGGATAAGAATAAAGCATTTCTTCATAAAATTTTCCACAGGGAACATAAACCACTTTTTTATTTTTACTGGATATTTCTAATCCAAAGGTTTCTGCATACGAATGTATATGTTTAATAATTCCTCTAATTTTAATATCTTTGAAGGAAAACTCTTTATTCTCATCAACTATACAAAAATTTTTTACTCCTTTATGTAAATATTTTAACAGTATTGGGTCATCTCCAAAAACTACATCGTTAGGAGCAACTAACATATCTATAGGTTTAGTTGTGCTTTTTGAAGATGCTTCTATAACTGTGTTTAAATCCGCCGAATGGTCTAAATGTCTATGGGACACAACAATTATATTTATATCTTCAGGATCAAATCCAAATTCGTAAATTCTTATTAGACTTCCCGGTCCCGGGTCTATCAGTATATTAATACCATCTAAATTTAACCACATACCACCTGAATATCTTAACTGTCTAAAAACTGCTACCCTTCCACCGGCAGTTCCTAAAAATGTTAGAAAATCTTTGCTCACATCAAAACCTCAAAAACAAATGTTCTATAAGACTTTTCAATCCAGTATTT
>Ga0256833_1001425_pt1 | contig 17698 bp, 14 predicted proteins | sample 356284metaG_FD_190535 | JGI IMG/M metagenome (GOLD analysis project Ga0256833, IMG submission 190535) | Hydrothermal vent microbial communities from Mid Atlantic Ridge, Atlantic Ocean - 356-284 | ecosystem: Environmental > Aquatic > Marine > Hydrothermal vents | place: Atlantic Ocean: Mid... | reverse complement strand
GGCGCTCGGCATCCAGATGATGGGTACCGTGCACTTCGGGCACGTCCACTCTAAAGGCGGGAGCATACCACAAAGCCGCCAGGATGACAATCACCAAAAGGCTCGATACCAGCGAAAGCGCCCGCCAACCCAGCGAAAGCGCAGGCACCGAAGCCACAATCTCGGTATAGCGCCCGCGCGGGAAGCGCACCTGCCGCCGCACGTGGCCGGGAGGAGAGACAGCCGCCCCGCCCACCACGCCATAGCGGCTGACCACCACGGGGGCAGAAACCGCGCTGGCGGCAACCTGGGCCCGCCGCGAGGGCGCATTTGTTTGCGAGCGCCGCGTCCGACGCGGGGCAGTGGTTTTCCCTGCTCGCTGCCGACGGCGCCGCACCTGCTCGGCGCGGCTGAGGGTCTCCTCTCGTTTGAAAAACATCGTTCCCATCCTCCACCAATCGCAATCAGCGCTCCCAATGGGTGCGTTCGCGCTCGGCTTTGCGCTCCAAAGCCAGTTCGAGCAGGCGATCGAGCAAATCCGAATAGGGCAAACCGCTGGCTTCCCACAGTTTAGGATACATGCTGATATGGGTAAAGCCGGGCAAAGTGTTGATCTCGTTGATGTAAAATCGCCCGCTGTCGCGCTCCAGCAAGAAATCCACGCGCGCCATACCGGCTGCATCCACCGCCTGGTACACCTGCAACGCCAACGCCTGCACGCGCTGCATCTGAGAGGCGCTCAACGCCGCAGGAATGACAAGCGCCGACGAAGGGTCCTCGTACTTGGCCTCATAGGAGTAAAACTCGTCGGCAGGCACGATCTCGCCCGGCACGGAAGCCCGCGGGGTTTCGTTGCCCAATACACTGACCTCGATCTCCCGCGCGTCCAGCCCCTGCTCGACGATCAAGCGGCGGTCATAACGGGCGGCCAATTGCAGCCCGGCCAACAATTCGGCGCGGTCATGGGCTTTGGTAATCCCCACCGAAGAACCCAGATTGGCCGGTTTGACGAACAGCGGATAAGGCGCTACGGCCTCACAGCGAGCGACCACGCCATCCAGGTCGGCATCCACCTCGCGGCGGGTCAGCACCACATATGCCGGCGTGGGAATGCCATGCGCCCGCATCACATCCTTGAAAATGCCCTTGTCCATACCCACTGCCGAGCCGACCACGCCCGCGCCGACGTAAGCCACATCGGCCAGTTCCAACAAACCCTGCAGCGTGCCGTCTTCGCCAAACGTGCCATGCAGCACGGGAAACACCACATCCACTGGCGCATAAGGCTTGAGGGCTTCACCTTTCCACACCCACAGACCAGGGCGCGAGGGGTCAGGCAGCAGGGTCACCGGCGTCAGGTGATCGGTTTCGCCTTCCCTGAAAGCCTCCAGGACATCGGGACCGGTCAGCCAGCGCCCCTCTTTAGTAATACCCACAGGGATGATCTCGTAGCGGTCGGCCTTGAGGGCATCCAGCACCGAGCGCGCCGACATCAACGAGACCTCATGCTCGCCCGAACGGCCACCGAACAAAACCACCACACGCCGTTTATCCCTCACCGCTGCACCTCCTTCAAAAAGGTCAGCGCTTCCTGCTCCGACGGCAGTTCCCGCACCTCGTACAAAGCCGCAATCGCCTCCGGCGGCCAATCGCCCACCAGGCGAATTTCCGGCTCCAGCCACACGCCAAACCGGCGCGCCACCGTGGTGCGGGCCAAATACATCAGCGCCCAAATTTCCTGCGCCCGCGCCTCGCCGTGGTTGACGAAGAAATTGGCGTGGACGGTGCTGATTTCGGCATCGCCGACGTGGGTGCCCTTCAAGCCCGCCTCCTCGATCAGCCGCCCTGCGTAATCACCGGGCGGATTCTTGAACATAGAACCCACGCTGGCGCCCGGCGGCTGAGTGCGCTCTCGGTGGGTGCGAAACGTCTCCAAACGGCGCTCAATCGCCGCAGGCTCATCCCGGTGCAGCCGAAAAGTGGCACTCAGCACCACCGCATCGCTGCCCCGGGCCTTGAGCACACTGCTTCGATAGCCAAATTCCAGCGTCTGGGGCGCACAGAAACGGCGTCCTTCCTGCCGATGCAAGATTTCGGCCACCTGGAGCACATCGGCCACCTCACCACCGTGAGCGCCCGCATTCCCCACCACCGCGCCCCCCACCGTGCCGGGGATGCCGGCAGCCCATTCGAGCCCCGCCAACCCCATCTGCGCCGCGCGGCGCGCCAGGCTGCCCAGGTTGACGCCCGATTCGGCCCACACCGTGGGATGCTCACCATCCTCCACGAAAGCCGTCTTACGCGCCCGGTTGAGCACCACCGCGCCCCGCACCCCCATATCCGACACCAACACATTGGAACCACCCCCCAGAACCACAAAGGGGACATCCCAACGCCACAGGTGACGCGCCACCACCGCCAGTTCGCGCTCACTCCGCACGGTCACCAAGGCATCGGCAGGGCCACCCACCCGGGCCGAAGTGTACGGCGCCAAGAGGACGTCGCGTTGCACTCGCTCGCCAAAAACGGCTCGCATCTGGGCAAACAAAGCATCATTCATCATCGGGATCGCCATCCTTCCAGCGCCCGGCGGGTCAATTCGGGCGCATCCCCGGCGGAAAGCACCACGACCACCGCAGGCGAGCGGACTTCGTCGAGCAGCACCGCGGCGGCCTCGCCGAGGGTCGGGGTAAAGTACACGCGAGGGTGTTTCAACGCGGCAGCCACCTGGCGGGGGTCGAAATCGGGCGGCGGCGTTTCCCGCGCGGGGAAGACATCGGTCACCACCACCCCATCCGCGTCGCCAAACGCCTCAGCAAAGCGGGGCAAGAGGGTCAGCGTGCGGCTGAAAGTGTGCGGTTGCCAGACCGCCCACACCGCGCGGTCAGGGTAGCGCCGCCGGGCAGCAGCCAGGGTGGCGCGAATCTCGGTGGGGTGGTGGGCATAATCATCCACAAAAACCACGCCGCCCGCCTCACCAATCACCTCGAACCGCCGCCCCGTGCCACGAAATTCCGCCAGCGCCTCCGCCGCCGCGCCGACGTCCATCCCCAAACGATGAGCCATGGCTACCACGGCCAGCGCATTGGCAACATTGTGCTCCCCAGGCACGGCCAGAGAGACTTCGGCCAGCCTTTGCCCCTGCCACAGGGCGACGAAATCGTAACCACCGCGAGCGTTGGCGCGCAGATCTCGCCCTTCGTAATCGGCTGGGTGGCGCAAGCCATAGGAATACCCTTTACCGCTATACTCCTCCGCCAGACGGCGACTGCCAGCATCGTCGGCGCCAGCCAGCAAAAAGCCATCAGGGCGAATGCGCGCAGCAAAACGGCGGAAAGCGGCAAAGAAATCCTCCACGGTAGGGAAAAGGTCGGGATGGTCGTGCTCGATATTGGTGACCACGGCAGCGTACGGTTCGAGACCGAGGAACATATGATCGTACTCGTCGGCTTCGATGACGAAAAAGCGCCCGTGGCCCGCGTGGGCGTTGGCATTCAAATTGCGGGCTTCGGCACCAATGATAAAAGTAGGGTCGTGTCCCAACGCCGTCAACACCCACGCCAGCATGGCCGTGGTGGTGGTTTTGCCATGGGAGCCAGCGACTGCCACCACGTCATGCTGTGCGGTGAGGTCAGGTAAAAACTCACGCCGTTTGAGCACCGGCACCCCTGCCATGCGCGCTGCGACGATATCGACGTCCTCGTCCGGCACCGCCGAAGAGCGCACCACGACGTCGGCCTGGGCAGCCCTCTCAGGCGCGTGCCCCACCGTCACCGCGACGCCCAAGGCGCGCAATGCCTCGGTACGTGGTGAAGCCTGCCGGTCGGAGCCGCTGACCTCCCAACCGCGCTCGGCCAACACCCGAGCCATCGCCGAAAGCCCGGTGCCGCCAATGCCGACAAAGTGAACCGTCCGCCTCACTTTATCCCTCACCTCAAACCAAAAAGACAATAATAAACACGAAAGCAATCGCTACCACGCTCTGAATACCACCAGGCAATCCTAAAAACATATAAGGTAAATGTTGCTCCATAAACACCGAGAGTGTATCAGCAGGGTTCGGCGGTCTGACAAATTGCGGCCAGGGATATCCAGCCTGTGCCAAGTAGTACCAAAGCAAACCAATCAACAAATAGCCATTGAGGCCACCAAGGAAAAGACCCAATAAGGCGCTCTGCAATGTACCAAGGCTGCGGCTGGCCGAACGCCAGCGCGGAGTTTGATACCCAAAAAACACAAGAAAAACAAGAATAGCCCCTCGCACCAAGAACTTTTGCGGTGAGTGCTCCGGCAAAAGGTGAATGGCAGCCACATACTTGTCAGCCAAGCTAATTACAAACACGCCCAAAGAAATACTCGCGGTCACCAAAACCTCTTTGTACCAGCCGCGCAGCATTCCCATAAGAGAAAAAATGACGACATTAACCACCATAAACGCCCCGAGGGTAATCATCCCTCCACCTCCTGCCGAGCCACCTCGATCAAAAGTGCCGCGATCTCTTGAGCAGCCTGAGGGCGAGCCAAAGAACGCATTGCCTCGGCCATACGAGCACGACCGGTCACATCTTCCATCAACGCCAGGACAGTTGGAACCAGATCCGCATCAAGACGCTCATCAGGCAGCAAGCGGGCGGCCCTCCGTTCGACCAGATAAGTCGCATTCACCTGCTGATAACGCCAGGCATGAGGATAAGGCACCAGCACAGCGGGCAGGCCAAACAAGGGGAACTCACCCAACACCGATGCTCCTGCCCGAGAAACCACCAGGTCGGCAGCCGCCAGCGCCGCGCCCATGTCCTCATGTAAATACGGGAAGGCCAGGTACCGCTCCCGCAGCCGTGCGGGCAAATCTCGTCTTGCCTTGGCGACCTCTTCCCAGTCCAACTTGCCGGTCAGGTGCAGCACATACGTCCGAGGCAAAAGCGCCTCGATGCCACCCACGAGGGCACGATTGATGGAGCGAGCACCTTTGCTGCCGCCGAAGACCAACAACACCGGTGCATCCTGAGGGAAGCCAAAATGTGCCCGTGCGGTGGAGCGCTCCCATTGGCGGAGATCCTTCCGTACCGGATAGCCGGTAACAACCAGGCCGCGATGGCCGGGGAAAAACGCCTTGGAGGCTTCGGCAGTCAGCGCGATGCGGTCGGCCAGCCGCGCCAAAGTCTTGAGCGCCAAGCCGGGTTCGATATCGGGCACGTAGAGCACGGTGGGAATCCGGCGTCCGGCCAATCCCACCGGCACGGCCACGTAGCCGCCGGTAAAGAAGAGCACATCGGGGCGAAATTCCCGCAACAGGCGCCGCGCCTGGCGATAGCCGCGTGCCAATTGCCACACATTGCGCGGCAACTGACGGAGGCCCACACCATGCACCCCCGCTGCGGGCACCGCCCGAAACGGCACACCGGCACGCCGCACCAGGTCGGCTTCCATGCCGCCCTGGCCGCCTACCCACAGCACTGCTTCCACCTTATCGCCCAGCGCCTGAAGCACCGACAGGGCGGGATACACGCCGCCGCCGGTCCCCCCGGCGCAAACTAACAACCGCACCGGTATCTCTCCTCGCTTGCTCTGCTTCGCGGGACGCAGCGCGCCCCACACTCAAAATCAGCCCAACCGCGCTCAAAGCACTCACCATGTTCGAGCCGCCATAACTGATGAACGGCAAAGCATTGCCTGCCAACGGCAACAGGTTGAGCATCATGCTCATATTGGCAAACGCCTCCAATCCCAACCACAACGCCAGGCCAGAGGCCAGCAAACGCCCGTACACGTCCGGCGCGCGCAATCCAATCCTCACACCACGCCACACAACTACCGCGAACAGGAACACCATCACGGCGGCCCCTACAACACCATACTCCTCCGCAACCACCGCGAAGACGCTGTCGCTGTGCGGCAAGGGCAAGCCACTCACCTTGATTTGGGAACGCCCTGGCCCCACACCAAACCAACCGCCACGGGCAGCCGCTGAGATGGCCAAGCGAATTTGGTCTGCCGCTTTCGCGGGATCACCCAGGCCTATCAAATACTCCCGCATGCGCGTCATCCCCTGCGGGTAAAGCAACAACACCACCAAGCCACCCAACAGCGCCGCGCCCCCCACAAGCAGCAACTGCCGCAGGCTGCCGCCCGCCAGGAAGAACATCAACATCCCCACCACTACAATCGTCGCGGCGGCACTCAAATCCGGTTCCATCATCACCAAACCGCCCGTGACGCCCAAAATAAAGCCCAGCGGGTACAGACCATACTCGCGCTCGCCCAATCGCCCTTGCCGCCGCGCCAACCACACCGCCAAGTAAAACACCGTCGCCACCTTGGCCATTTCAGACGGCTGAAACGAACCACCATGAAGGAAACGCCCCGTACCGCCTCCGAGGTGCTTGAGTACCAGCACCAAAAACAACATGACCCACGTCCCAAACAGCGCCAACGGCGCAAGTTTCTGCCAGCGGCGGTAGTCCACCGCGGCCAAAAACACAGCCCCACCCGCGCCCAACAAAACGAAGATGGCCTGCCGCCGCACCAATGCAGCCACATCGACCGTATCGTTGGATAAACGGCGGCCAAAAAACCACTGAAACTCCGGGCTGGCCGAATATACCATCAGCAGCCCCCACAGCACCAGGGCAGCCACCGCCACGACCAACCAACCATCGGTGCCTACCAGCCACTCGGGAGGACGCCACGTCGGGCGGCGTCGCTTTACAGAGCGTTGACCCATTGGCGGAACCTCTCTCCACGTTCGGCAAAATCGCGAAATTCGTCGAAACTGGTGCCACCGGGCGAAAGCAGTACCACATCACCCGGCTCTGCGGCATGATAAGCCGCCCGCACAGCCTCTTCCAGCGAGCGGCAGCGCAACACGGTTGCCGGGAACGGCCCTTCGGCCTGCGCCAGCGCAGCGAGGATCAAATCGGCGGCTTCGCCAAATACCACCAGCGCCCGCACGCGCTGCCGCACCAAAGCCGCCCAGTCGCCCCAGGGCAGATGCTTGTCGCGCCCACCGGCCAGCAATACGATGGGCTCGTCGAATGAACGAATGGCGGCCATGGCCCGCTCCGGCGCGGTGGCAATGGAATCGTTGTACCACGCCACCCCATCGAGCACCCGCACCAGTTCCAGCCGATGCGGCACCCCGGTAAAACCCTCGACCCCCGCGCGCATGTGCTCCGGCGTCAGCCCCAGCGCCGCGCCCACAGCAGTTGCAGCCAGCACATTGTACAAGTTGTGCTCGCCCCGCAGGCGAATGACCTCGCGGGGGAACAACGGCGTCGCCTCGCCGCCCTGCTGCAGCATCAACATCTCACCGGCGAGGAAAGTACCATCCACGCCATGAGGCGGCGCGGCGAGGCCAAAAGTGAGCAACCTGCCACGCACCTCCTGACGCAGCGCCCAGGCGCCGGGGTCTTCCCGACCCAGCACAGCGACATCAAAGGGCTGCTGGAAGGCCAAAATGCGGGCTTTGGCCGCGGTGTACGCCTGCATGGTGCCGTGGCGGTCAAGGTGGTTGGGCGTGATGTTGAGCACCGCGGCGACCTGGGGAGCGGTGTGCATCAGTTCCAACTGGAAACTGGAAAGTTCCATCACGGCCAGGTCATCGGACCGCATAGCGTCCACGTCGGCGATGAGGGGGTTGCCGATGTTGCCTCCAACCCAGACTTTGCGCCAGCGGCGGGGCAGGGCCTGGGCTGGCGCTTCTTCCTGGCTATACGAAATCCCCGCCACCTCCGCCGCGGCGCTGGCCGCCATGCGGCCCACCAGCGTGGTCGTGGTGGTCTTCCCTGCCGAGCCGGTAATGCCCACCACCGGACAGGGCGCGACTTCCATGAAAATCTGCGCTTCGTTGCTCAACGGAATGCCCCGCCGCGCGGCCTCCTGAATCAGGGGCAGTTCCAGCGGCACACCGCCCGAAGGACAGACCAGACCCACGCCGTCCAGGGCTTCCAGAGGATGGCCGCCGGTGATCCAGCGCACAGGCAGGTCGGCCAGGCGCTCCCGCGCGGCGTCCAGTTGCGCCAGGGGGCGGCGGTCGTTGAGCACCACCTCGGCCCCGTGCCGCGCCAGATACTGCGCCAAGGCCGTGCCCTGCCGCCCCGCGCCGATGATCAGTACCCGTTGACCGCGCCAATCAACCGCCATAACCCACCGCCACCGCCACACCAATCATGGCCGCAAGCAAACCGATGAGCCAAAACCGTTGCACCACCTGGGTTTCACTCCAACCCAACAACTCGAAATGATGGTGCAAAGGCGACATCTTGAACAGCCGCCGCCCTCCCGTCAATTTGAAGAAGCCAACCTGCAAAATCACGCTGAGGGCTTCGGCGAGCGGCACAATGGCAATAATCGGCAACAAAAGCCACTGGCCGGTCATCAGCGCCACCACGCCCAACACCGCTCCCAGAGAGAGCGAGCCGGTATCACCCATGAACAACTGCGCCGGATGGACGTTGTACCACAAAAAGCCGAAAATGCTCCCCACCATGATGAATGAAAACCGCGCCAGGTAGACTTGACCCTGCATCAATGCGATGCCACCATAAGCCGCAAACGCCGTCGCCGCAATCAGCCCCGCCAGGCCGTCCAGGCCATCCGTCAGGTTGACGGCGTTGCTGGTGCCCACCATGACAAACACCGCGATCAACAAGTACCAGCCGCCCAAATGCAACGGGCGAGGGATGCCAGGCACGAGGAGTTCCGGCACACCCAGATAATGCTGCAGGCCGTAGGCAGCAATCAACGCCAACACCACTTGCAACGCGAACTTGGTGCGCGCCCGCAGCCCTTCACCCTTGCGCCCTCGCAGACCGGCCCAATCGTCCACCGCGCCCAGGGCCGCAAAAGCCAACAGTACCGCCAACGGCAGCAACACCGAGCGCCCCGATTGGGTAAAGCCCAAAATCCAACCGGCGTTCAGCAGCAGGGTCATGAAAGTGACCGGCAGCACGATCATCAAGCCGCCCATCGTGGGCGTGCCCAATTTGGAAAAGTGCCGTTCGGGGCCGTCCAGGCGGATGATTTTGCCAATGTGAAAGTGGCGCAAAATCTGGAGCAACGGGTCGCCCCAAATCACCGTGAGCACAAAACTCAACGCCGCAAGGCTGAGCGCCAGGGTGGTAGGGGTGGGGGAAGTGATCATGCCTCGGCCTCCAGGGCGCTCACGATGTGATCCATCTGCATCCCGCGGGACCCCTTCACCAACACCACATCGTCGGGGCGCAGCAGATCGCGCAGCAGCGCCACCGCCTCGGTAGCCGTGGGCATCTCGAATATCCGCTCCGGCGGCATACCGGCCTGCCGGGCTGCCGCGGCGATCACCCGCGCCCGCTCGCCCACCGCCACCAACACCGTCGCCACTTCCGCCGCCCGCAAGCCGACTTTCCAATGCCCCTCGTGCTCATAGGGGCCGAGTTCCAACATATCACCCAGCACGGCCACCCGCCGCCCCGGCAGATCGGCCAACAGGTTGAGCGCCGCCAAAGTGGACTGGGGCGAGGCATTGTAAGTGTCGTCCAACAACAACGCGCCGTTTTCGGAGCGCACCGCCACCAGCCGCAGTTGGGCATAGCCCGAGCGCAGGCCAGCGATGATCTCGCCCCACGTCAACCCTTCGGCAAGCCCTACCGCCGCTGCCCGCAGCACGGTATGCGCCGAATGCCGTCCCAGCAGCGGCACCTTGGTCACCACCGTGTCACCACGATAATGCAAGCGCAAGCGGATACCATCCAGGCCCAGCCCCTCGATCTGGTCAGCCCACAAATCGGCCCGCGGAGAAAGGCCGTAGAAAAACGTCTGCGCTTTGGTTTGCTCGGCCATGCAGCGCACCCACGGGTCGTCGTAATTGAGCACGGCCACACCCTCCGGCGCAGGCGGCAGCGCCTGCACCAACTCCGCCTTGCCGCGCGCGATGGTCTCCTGCGAACCGGCGCGCTCGGCATGCACCAGCCCCACATTGGTCACCACACCCACCTGCGGCTGCGCAATGTCGCACAACAAGGCGATTTCGCCGGGCACATAGAAACCCATCTCCAGCACGGCGCGCTCATGACCGGGGGTGAGGCGCAACAGGGTCAACGGCAGGCCGATTTCGTTGTTGAAATTGCCGAGGTTTTTCAACGTCCGGTAACGGCTTGCCAACACCTGGGCAGTGAGTTCTTTGGTGGTCGATTTGCCCACACTGCCCGTAATGCCAACCACCCGCACGTGCGACATCTTCCGCCGCCAAAAGCGCGCCACCTGTTGCAAGGCAGCGAGGGCGTCCTCCACCTGCAAACAGCCAGGCAGCCGAAACGCTTCCCACGCCCGCGTGTCGAAGCCGCCCCGCAAATCCAGCAGCGGACAATCGTCCACTGGCCGGGTCACCAACGCCAGGGTCGCCCCTCGCGCGAAGGCATCTTCCACAAATTCATGGCCGTCGCGCCGCTCCCCCGGCAAGGCCACGAACATGCTGCCGGGGATGACCTGCCGCGAGTCCACCACGGTCTCCGGGATGACCTCCTGCCCCCCTGGGGGACGGGTATGGGTGAGGGCTTCGACCACGTCGGCAACTGTCAGCATGTTTCCACCTACGGTTGGGGCTCCTGAGAAATGGCAACCTGCTCCCGCACTTTATCGGGCGGCACATGCTCCAAAGCGGCGACCCGCTTCACCATACGAGCAAACACCGGGGCTGCCACAATGGACGCCCAGCGGCTGGTCTTGGGCTTCTCCAGCCACACATAGATCACGTACGCCGGTTTCTCGGCAGGGAACCACCCCACGAAAGAAGCATTCGTCATGTTGGTTACATACCCCTGCCCTTGGACGGCAATTTCAGCCGTCCCCGTCTTCCCGGCCACACTGTAACCCTCCACCAACGCGGCGGAAGATTCGCCCTTGAGCGACGCCGCCAGCATTTGTCGCATCGTGCGGGCGGCCTCCGCAGAGAGCACCTGCCGGGTTCCACTGCTGCGGTACGGATAGGCGCGCCCATCCACCACTTCATATTGCAAGACGTGCGGGGTGACCAGATAGCCGCCATTGGCAATGGCCGAGGCAGCGGCCACCATTTGCATCGGCGTCACCGCAATCGCCTGGCCGAAGGCCTGAGAAGCAAAATCCGAATACGACCACATCGAAGCGCCAGGGTAGCTATACCTCCCCGAACGCTCGCCGCCCAAATCCACGCCGGTGGGGCGCCCAAACCCAAAAGCCCGCAAATAGGCATAAAACCTCTCCTTGCCCAATTTGTCCACCGCCACCCAGGCAAGACAGGTGTTGAGTGAATGCTGCAGACAACCGACCATCGTCTGATCGCCCCACCCGCCGCGGTTCCAGTTCCACACCGTGTGGCCGGGCACCGAAAAGGTGCCGACGTCGTGGAATACTGTGGTGGGCCTCACCGCCTGAGCATCCACGGCAGAAGCCATCGTAACGATTTTGAACACCGACCCCGGCTCGTAAACCCGCTCGACGGCAAAATCCAACGCTTTCCATGCCTTAAGATGCGCCTGAATGGCGTCGTAATTATTGAGATTTGGGCGCGGATACTGAGCAACCGCGAGGAGCGCCCCCGTGTAGGGATCAGCGACCACGATGGTGGCGCTGTCGGCCTTCGTTTGCTCTACCGCTCGCGCCGCCTCGGCCTCTGCCTGTTGCTGCAACACTCGATCGATGGTCAGGTACAAGGCGGCTGGCTTGCGGGGACCTCGCCTGCCCTGTGCGTCGCCCTCCGACCACGGCGCGTAGGGGTAAGAAACCCAGGCCACACCGCCTTTCAGCAAAGCATCGTAATACTGCTCAACCCCACCATAGCCCTGGCCGGAACCCACCGCGACAAAACCCAACACATTGGCCGCGATCCCCCCCTCAGGATAGAAACGCACCAACCGGCGGTGGAAGTCAAGCACGTCGCTCAGGGTAACTTTTTTCCCCTCAGGCGTGGTGTAATACCAGTTTTCTTCCTGAGCAAGCAACACCTCCCGCTGCCGGGGTGTGGCGCGATTGGTAACCAGCACCGCAGCCACCCCCCGCGCCTTGTTGGACACCAACGCCCGCAACAACGCTTCCTCGTCCAGCCCCAGGGTGACGGCCAGGTCATGAGCAATTTGCGGAAACGCTTCCCCAGGCGTTTTGCCAAGGCGCAAGTCCACCTCGTACGCCTCGCGGTCCCCTGCCAAGAGATGTCCATCGCGGTCATAGATCAAGCCTCGTGGCAACGGCACCGTTTCGGCATAATCGCCTCCTGCCATACTTACCAATGCTGCCCGCTCGGGGCCGATCTGCAACATCACCATACGCACCACCACCAGAACGCCCAAAGCAAGCACCACCCCCACAGCAACAGCATAGCGCCACCCGGCGGCCAAGGGAGCAACACCGGCATCTTCATTTACAAGGGGCAAAGGTGAGGAAACGTGGCGGGTCATTGCGCAGGCTCCAGCAACAAATAACGCTCCAACCACCGCACCAGAGAGATCGTGTACGCTTCAGGTAGCGGAGGACGAGAGGGAGGTAACGGGCGCGCTTGGGGGAGGGCGACAGCCTCTTGAGGCAGCACATCGGGAGGAACCGGCACAAAATGCTCCTGCTCTACCGAAAGCGGGTGGTAACCCTCCCGCTCGGCCACACGCAGCAGGTGATCCACCGAGGTCAACTGGGCAAGCCGCGTCTGCAACACCACGATTTGCTGTTGAGTGTCCAACACGGCTTGCTGACGGGCATGCAACTCATAATTCAAGACCAGGGCCTGCGCCGAGAAATGCACCTCCAACGCCAACACGGCAGCCACCGCGACCATCGCGGCCAAAGCCCACAGCACCCGACGGGCTTGCCTGCGCCAGGGCAACTCACGATAGGCTTGTTGTAAACGCTGAACATGACGGTTCATGCCGTATTCCTCTGCAAGCCTTATGCCAGTTTTTGGGCCACCCGCAAACGTGCGCTGCGGGCGCGGGGGTTGGCGGCAACTTCTTCCGCCGTAGGGCGAATGGGGAACGGCCGAAGCAACCGCAAGCGAGCCGATGCGTCGCATTCGCACCATGGTCTTTCAGGCGGGCAGGAGCAATAGCCGCTCGCCGCCCGCAAAAAGCGCTTCACGATCCGGTCTTCCAAAGAATGGAAAGCAATGACAGCCAACCTGCCGCCCGGTGCCAAAGCCTCCACCGCTTGTGGTAAAACGGCCTCCAGGTTCTCCAGTTCCCGATTGACCGCAATGCGCAACGCCTGAAAGGTGCGGGTGGCGGGGTGCATCCCGCGACGCCCGGCAGAGGTTGCCGCTGCCACCACTTCGGCCAGGCGGCGGGTAGTGTAAATGGGGCGATGACGCACAATGGCCCGCGCCACCTGACGGGAACGCCGCTCTTCACCATAACGCCACAGCAAGTCGGCCAACGCTTGCTCATCCAGCGTATTGACCAGGTCGGCGGCAGTGAGCGGCTGTTCGGGGTCAAAGCGCATGTCCAAAGGGGCATCTTCACGGAAAGAAAAACCCCGCTCCGGGGTATCCACCTGCATGGAAGAAAGCCCCACGTCCAGCAAAATGCCGTCAACCGCCTCCCAGCCCACGGCATGCAGTTGCTCTGTCAAGGTGGCGTACGAGGCGCGGCGCAGAATAACGCGTCCGCCAAACGATGCCAAACGATCAGCCGCCAGGCGCAGAGCCTCAGGATCGACGTCCAGCCCCAAGAGCAAGCCCGCAGGGCTGCTGGCGTCCAGAATACCAAAAGCATGCCCACCGGCACCCACCGTCCCATCCACGTACCGGCCAGGCGAATAGGGGCGCAAGGCCCGTAAAACTTCATGGTAAAGTACAGGCTGATGAGCCCACGCCATACCGCGGCTTCCTAAGTCGGAGAGAAGGCTTCGTCGCCGGGCGAAAGATCCAGCGCCGCGAATCGGCGTGCGTTTGCCTCGGCGTCCTGCAATAGCATCATCTGCTGCTGCCAGTCCTCCGGCGGCCAGATCTCAAAATAATCGCCCACGCCCACCACCACCGCCTCGCCATCCAAAGCCACGGCTTCTCGCAGGTAAGGAGGAATCAGAATACGCCCTGCCCCATCCAGTTCTACCGGGCTGGCAGCGGAAAAAATCAACCGCTTGAGTTGGCGCGCCACCGGGTCGGTCATGCTCAAGGCATTCACCCGGCGGTAAATCCGCTCGAAGACGGGCGGCGTCAACACCATCAGGTTGCGGTCAAAGCCCTGCACCAGGTAAGCGCCCCCCTGTAAGGCTTCTCGAAAACGCACAGGGACAGTCAAGCGGCCTTTTTTGTCGAGGGTATGGTGATAACGCCCCAAGAACATGTGTTCGCGTCTCCCTTTAAACGCAGAAACGCCGCTGACCGGCGCTCCACTTTACGACACTTTCTCCCACAACCACCCACAGTATAAACGATTTCTCGCCAAAACGCAAGTCGCATTTTTCAACTTTTCATCGCACCTAAAAATCACATCAACCCCCTTCGCCATTTTCCTATAGTACTTTCGTCCCGAAACATCAACGTTTGCTGTTACAATTAGAATGCACTTTACGAGCAGGCGCCTTCGGATGGGGAGGGCGCACCTCCACACTTCCCCCATCCTATCCAATCCCCTGGCAAGGTAATGTTTCGCATCTGGCTCCTCCAATCTCCTTCAGCCCCGCTGACGTGGGTCTATAAAACGTTAAGAACCAGGTTCCCCAGCACGCAAGTGAGCATCTTAGACAACCGCGCCACGTGGAAACGCGCCACGCAGCGTCAACCCTGGCCAGATATCGTGATCACCCCCCTTGACCTGCCATGGACGACTGCTGAGAAAATCCTCCTGCAGTTCAAAAACCAAAACCTTTCAGTGCCCATCCTGCTGGTCAGCGATCACGCCACAGAAGGGCAACTGGCACGCCTGCTCGATCTGGGAATACACGCCTACCTCCCTTACACACCACCCCAACCTTTACTCCTTGCTGCCCACGTCCGCCGCCTTTTACGACACGATCCCCAGGCATTGGCCATGCGGCTCTCCTTCCTGGAAGAGGTGGACAGCAAGCTGCTGATGTCAGACAACACACGTACCATTGCCCAAGAAGCCCTGCAGATCCTGGCTCGTACTGTCCAGGCACAGTGGGGCTTTTCCGCCTTCGTGAACAAAAAACAAAGCCCCATTGCCGAAATTTTGGGGGGCTACCCTTCCAATGAGCCTTCTCACCCTTTCCAACCCGGAGAACGGCACCCGCTGGAAACCCTACCCGTCATCCCCTCGCCAGGAGAATGGGCAGTACACCCTGTCGACGATCTGCCCCCCAGCCCCCTACGCGAAACCCTCCAGGCCCAAGGTCTGCGCTGGGTGGGCGTATACCGTCTTTTCATCGGCCCGGAACTGTACGGCCTGCTGCACCTCGGCTGGCGTCGCAAAAGCGACATCTCCCCTTCCGGTCTCCGCTTTGCCGGTTCCACAGCCCGCTGGCTCTCGGCCATCGTGTACCGTGTTCTCCGTCTCTCGGCAGAACGCGACCTCACCCATCAATGGCAAACCACGACCCACCTGATGCTCTCGCTCAACCGCTCCCTGGATTCCGACACCATCTGGCAACGGCTGCTCAAAGGCATCCGCGAAGTGGTCCCTTATGAACAGGCATCCATCTGGCAACGAAACCCAGACGGCACATTCACCGTTCATTATTTGGAAGGCTACGACGTTTCGTGTGAACAATTCAACACCAGCATCTCCCATTTGCCCCTCCCCCCTGAACAGTGGACCACCTTCACCATCATCTCAGAAACCAAACGTCCGCTTCTCATCCCAGACACAACCAAATTCCCCGCCTGGCAACGGCTGGATTTCACCGAGCACATTCGCTGCTGGCTTGGCATTCCAGTAGTGTACGACGACGCTCTGCTCGGCATTCTGGCCCTGGATGCCAGTCAGCCTCACACTTTCACCACGCAACACCTCCAAACTGCCCAAACGCTCATCACCGCGGCCACCATCGCACTGGAAAATGCCCGCCTTTTCGAAATAGAACAGCGCCGCCGACAACAACTCAACGCGTTGCGCCTTGCCAGCCTGCAACTCGTCTCTTCCTTGGATATCCGCGAAGTGCTGGCCAACCTGCTACAACAGGCCGTCTCCCTGGTCAGCGCCGCCGATGCCCACATCTTTTTCTACGACGGCCAAAAGCTCTCTTTCGTCGCCTCCTTCTGGGAAAACCAGATCCGCCCTCGCCCTCTCCAGGAACCCCGCACCCACGGCATCACCTACACCGTCGCCCGCTCGGGCCAGCCCTACATCGTCCCCAGCGTTCGCGACGACCCCCTCTTCCACGACGCCCCCTGGGATGGCGCCATCATCGGCCTGCCATTAATCTCCCACCGACGCGTACTGGGGGTGATGAACATCGCCTGGCACGAACCCCATCAGTTCACCCAGGAAGAGATCGAAATACTCAAAATGCTGGCCGATTACGCCGCCATTGCCCTGGAAAACGCCCGCCTGGTTGGCGACTTGCAGGGCAAAATTCAACAACTCTCCACCCTTTCCAAGGCCAGCGCAGCCCTGCGCGAATCCCAAACCATTCAAGAAGCCGCCCAAAATCTGGCTCGCCAGGCCGTCATCCTCAGCAACGCTCAACACGCACTGGTCACCCGTTTCATCGACGAGGAGAAACGCCAGATCGTCATCGAAGCCGTGGTTGGCCTCTCACCCGGTTTGATTGGCCGCTTTTTCCCCCTGGAAGAGAGCGGGCTGACGGCGCACCTCCTCCAAAACGACCGAGAATTGATTCTCGAAGATCTCGCCCACTCCCCCATTCTGAAACATCGCGAGTGGGTCGAGCAAACAGGGCCGGCCGTGGCGCTACCCTTGCGCACCCGTAGCGGCGAAATGGTGGGAATGCTGCTGGTAGGGCGAGCGTACGGCGCCCCATCGTTCACCGAGGAAGAGATCCCGCCTCTTCGAACGCTGGCCGAGATAGGCGCCACAGCCCTGCAACGCTCTCAAAGCCTGGCCGCGCTGGAAGAAGCTTTCATCCAGGCAGCCCTTGCCCTGGCCGAAGCCATGGATGCGCGCGATACCTACCACGGCGGTCACAGCAAGCAACTGGCCGAATGGGCGGTGGCCGTAGCGCGTGAGATGGGGCTTTCGGAGGAGGAAATCGAAACCATCCGCCTAGCAGGATTGCTCCACGACATCGGCAAAATCGGCATTCCGGACGAAATCCTACTCAAGCCGGGCCCCCTCACGCCTGAAGAATGGGCCATCATGCGCACCCACCCCACCATCGGCGCACAGATTCTGCGCCCCCTCCGGCGCCTGCAGCCCGTAGCCGAGATCGTCGAGGCCCACCACGAACGCTGGGATGGCAGTGGCTACCCCAAAGGGCTCAAGGGGGAAGAGATACCCATCGGCGCCCGCATTCTGGCCGTGGTGGATTCGTACGGCGCAATGATCGACCGACGCGTTTACCATGAGCCCATCAGCCGAGAAGCCGCCATTGCCGAAATTCGCGCCGCCTCCGGGCGGCTTTATGACCCTAAGGTGGTGCGCGCCTTTGAGGCTGTCGTGGAATACCTGGGCTCAGCCGACGTAAAAGCCTGATCACACCCCTGGCTGGCGCAAACGTCAGACATTTCACCCCCTTTCCCCCTTCCCTCTCCATTCAGGTAGTGGTAGACTAAAAGCACCCTTTATAGGGCACACTCTTATATGGAGGTTAATCATGCGTAGTTTCCTGGGCCGAGACATCCTTTCCCTCAAAGACT
>Ga0256833_1001424_pt1 | contig 17701 bp, 22 predicted proteins | sample 356284metaG_FD_190535 | JGI IMG/M metagenome (GOLD analysis project Ga0256833, IMG submission 190535) | Hydrothermal vent microbial communities from Mid Atlantic Ridge, Atlantic Ocean - 356-284 | ecosystem: Environmental > Aquatic > Marine > Hydrothermal vents | place: Atlantic Ocean: Mid... | reverse complement strand
CGTACTGGTTTCCTACGGACAGGATGCCGGAGGGAGACGAAGCCCGCCGCAACGATGACATCGGCATTACTCATGTGCATCATTTTTACACCCGCCGAAACCTGTGGGTGCTGGGGGCTTATATTCACCGTCTTAAAAATTTACAACTGGGGAAACGTTTGGTTCCAATTCTTACGGGTGGTTTATTAGGGTTGACCAAATTACAACGTTATAAACCAAAAACTACATTTCCAAATATGATTTTAAGTGGGACTCTATATGTGGGTTCTTTAGTCCGTGAATGGCGTGCAGATCAATGGCTACAAGGAAAATTAAGATCATTCAAACGTGCTTTATCTAGTAAAGGGAGATTAGCGGTAATTACGACTTGTTCTACTACACAAATGGATTTTCCAAAGGAATCATGTGACTACATCTTCACCGATCCGCCCTTCGGCGGAAACCTCATGTATTCCGAATTGAACATTCTCTGGGAGGCCTGGCTTAAGGTCTTCACTAACAACAAGCCCGAAGCAGTAGAAAACAAGACACAGGGTAAAGGACTTCTCGAATATCAAGAGCTTATGACGCAGTGTTTCCGCGAATATTACCGGGTGCTGAAACCCGGAAGGTGGATGACGGTTGAGTTTCACAATTCTAAGAACGCCGTGTGGAACGCCATTCAGGAATCCTTGCAGAAGGCAGGCTTTGTGGTGGCGGATGTCCGTGTGCTCGACAAAAAGCAGGGCACCTTTAAGCAGGTAACCAGCAGTGGCGCGGTAAAGCAGGATCTCATCATCTCCGCCTACAAGCCGAACGGCGGGCTTGAGGAGCGCTTCAAACTAACTGCTGGAACGGAAGAGGGAGTCTGGGATTTCGTCCGCACCCATCTGGAAAAGCTCCCTATGCCGAAGCTCCGCAGTGGTGAGCTTGAGGTGATCGCCGAGCGCCAGCAGCACCTCCTCTTTGACCGCATGGTGGCCTTTCATGTCCAGCGGGGAGTGCTCGTGCCGGTCTCGGCTGCTGAGTTTTACGAGGGCCTGAGACAGCGCTTCCCTGAGCGCGACGGCATGTTCTTTACCCCGGAGCAGGTGGCGGAATACGACAAACTACGCTTAAAGGCCGAGCGCATAAAACAGCTTGAGCTTTTCGTGATGGACGAATCTTCCGCCATCCAGTGGCTGCGCAAAGAGCTTGCGAACAAGCCTCAGACCTTTCAGGAGCTACACCCCAAGTTCATGAAGGAAATCCAGGGTTGGGCCAAACACGAAAAGCCGCTTGAGCTTTCAGAGCTCCTTGAGGAAAACTTCCTTATGTACGACGGCGAAGGGCCCATCCCCAAGCAGATCGTCTCCTGGATGAAGAAATCCGAACGCCTGCGCGAAAAGATCCGCGCGGAAGAAGCCCGCCGTGGCGAAATTGGAGAGTTAGGCCTTGAGACAGACGACCCTGAGCTTATAAAGGCCGCCAAAGACCGCTGGTATGTGCCGGACCCGAATAAGGCCAGAGATCTCGAGAAGCTCCGGGAAAAGCGGCTTCTCAAAGAATTTGAGGAGTACAAGCAGTTTCCTGGCCGAAGACTCAAGATCTTCCGCACCGAGGCCCTGCGCGCCGGCTTCAAAAGGGCCTGGCAGGAGAAAGACTACCAGACCATCGTAGATGTCGCCAAAAAAATCCCCGATCGCATCCTCCAGGAAGACCCCAAACTCCTCATGTGGTACGACCAGGCCTTAACCCGGTTGGGGGAGGAATAATTTTGGCCGAAAAACAAACCTTGGAGGTAAGATGATGTTGCAAATAAGTAAGAAGTTAATCATCGACGAAAATCAAAAACCAGTGGCAGTTATTATCCCTATAGAAGAGTTCAAAAAGATTGAACAGATACTGGAAGATTATGGTTTAGCAAAGTTAATAGAAGAATCTGAAAAAGAAGAGATCTTGAATTATGAGGAAGCTATTGAATTTTATAAGTCTTTAAAAGATGTGGGAAATTAAATATACAAAAAGATTTCTCAAAGAATTATCAAAACTCCCTAGAGATATCCGAGAAAGAGCTGAGAAGATTGTTTTTAAAGAGATAAAAGACAAAAATCCATTTTCTTTAGGCTATATAGAAAGGTTAAAAACTTCTAAAGATAAATATAAAATTCGTATAGGAGACTATCGTATCGGATTAAAGATAGATAGCAAGCATAAAGAAATAATCTTTTTAAGAATTGCTCACAGAAAAGATATTTACAAAATGTTTCCTTAACCAGTTTTAAAGGGTGAAAAGATGTACAAAAATGGTGATATGTGTCCTATTTGTGGGGAGGGAACCATAAAAGTCGAAAGAAAGCCCGAAATTTTTGGATACAAAGGTCAAACTTTGACCTTAGAATTGACTGTTTATTCTTGCGATGTGTGCGGGGAAGGCTTTTTTGATAATGAAGAGATGAAAAAACATCAGAAAACCATAAAAGATTTTCAGCGCAGAGTAGATGGTTTCCTGAATTTTTCGTAGGATGAGCGCGATTTTTTGTCCTTGACTTTGTCAACAAATATATTAACATCAGGACGAAAAGGTGCTGAAGCTCAAAAGTTTTGAGGAGATCAAGAAAGAAATCTACAGATTAGAAGAGTTTGAAACCGATATATCCTCTGAATGGCGGATTTTTTGTGTGATAAGAGAAATTTTTGATGAAAATGGTGTGAAAGTAAAAGAAAGGTGCGAAGTAAAAGAATTTATTTTAAATGAGGCCTCAAAGGATGATTTGGAAAAAATCGTGGCTTACTTTGATTTATTTGCCGAGCAGGGGCCTCCACCGGCAACAAAATTTTTCCGACATGCTAAAGGTTTCAAAAAGGAAGAAAAGATGCTCCAAGAATTGTGGAATGTTGTCGATCTTTATTTGTGTGAATGTAAACCCATTGGCAAAAATTTGTATCGTTTGTTGGGATGTTATTCCAGGCAGGAAAAATTTTTAGTGTTGGTTTCTGGATTTAAAAAACCTCCAGAGAAAAAGTTTAGACAGGAATGTGAACGGGCCATAAAGATTTTAAAAAGATTAAAGGATTAAAGGAGGATGATTAATATGACTTTTAATGAAGCCATAAAAGAAGCCCGTAAAGGTATTTCTTATAAAACTCACTATATGCTTCTTAAGATTACAGGCAAACTCTATGAAATAATGAAGGAAAAAGGACTTAATTATTCAAAAATAGCTAAAAAACTCAATGTTTCGCGGGCAAGGATTTCTGCTCTCTTTTCCTGTCAGCACAATGTTACTTTAAAAACCCTTATCGCCGTGGCAGATGCCCTTGACTGCGATCTGGAAATTAAGCTTATACCCAGGGAAGTAGAAAAACAAAAAGAACCTAAAAATGTAATCTTTGTTAAAAATTTTGAAGAAGAAAAACAAAAATATAAGCTGAAAAGAATAAAGGCTTATAAAGACGAAAAAGAGGAGACAGATGAAGTTCAAATTGTTGGATATTCGGCTTAAAAAAGCCTATTTCGCTTTAAACGAGAAAATTATTTCTGAAAAAGAAGAAGAGGCTGAATTTGAAATAAAGAAAGATCTGGGCATTTTTATAGGAACTGATGACAAAAATAAAAATCTAGTTAGCGTTGGTTTACAAGTTAAAAATGATTACGATGATAGTCCCTTTAATTTCGATCTGGTTTATGAAGGATATTTTAAATTTGAATCTTCAAAAGAGATATCTGACGAAGAGATCGAAAAGGTATGCCTAATAAATTGCGCGGCCATAATTTTTCCATATCTTAGGGAACACCTTGCCGATCTCACCCGCCGCTCCGGACTCCCCCCCTATCATTTACCGCCAATAAATTTTGTGAAGTTGTATAAGGAGAGGGATAAAGACATAAGGAGTTAACTAAATGGCTTTAACTCGAGTTCACTTCGAAAATTTTACAGCTTTTAGAAAGCTTGATATTGATCTTTCACCAGGAATAAACATATTTATCGGGCCAAATGGAACCGGAAAAACTCATATTTTAAAAGCTGCCTACACTGCCTGTGATATAACAAAAACTAAAAAGAGTTTTTCTGAAAAGCTTGTTAAAGTCTTTTTGCCTTATAAAGGCTGGCCCGGGCGACTTGTACATCGCCAAAAAGGAAGCTCTCAATGTTCCATTCAGATTTATAGAAGATTGGAAAACAATAATGAGATTAAAATAAGTGCTTCTTTTTCTAATCACGTTAAGAGCCATGATAATATTTCAGTTCAGGGTTACAAGAAATGGATAGAACACAAATTGGAAAGTGTTTATATACCAGTAAAAGAAATGTTATCAAATGCGCCGGGTCTTCGTTCGCTTTATTCTCAGCGAGAGTTGCTTATAGAGGAAATATACATAGACATTTTAGATAAAGCTTATTTGCCTGCCTTAAAAGGACCAATAGACAGCAAACGTAAGCGCCTTTTGAACATAATTCGGAAAGTAATTGATGGAAAAGTGATAGAAGAAAACGAACATTTCTTTTTGAGTAATAAACAAGGGAAACTGGAATTTCCTTTGCTTGCGGAGGGTTTGTGTAAACTAGGCTTGCTGTGGCTTTTGATTCAAAATGGTACCCTGCTCAAGGGATCGGTGCTTTTTTGGGATGAGCCAGAAGCCAATCTTAACCCCAAAATAAATGCGTATAGTCGTCGAAATCCTTCTTGAACTTCAAAGAATGGGTGTACAGATTTTCCTTGCTACTCATGACTATGTGATATTAAAGGAATTCGATTTACAAAAGAAAAAGGGAGATAAAGTTAAATTTCATTCTCTATATAGAGATGAGAAGACAGGAGAAATTAAAATTCATTCTACAGAAGAGTATCTTGATATTCATCCCAATGCTATAGCTGAAACTTTTACTGATCTTTATGATAGAACTATTGAGAAAGCTATAAGGTAGAAAGTATGAAATTTGAAGAACAAGAAGGGGAGTTAATCTTTATTTTCTTGGCCATTTCGGTTGAAAAGCTGGATCGACAGGATAAACCAAAACCTGAAGGAATGTCTTTGGTAGATTTTGTGGTTGAGGAAACTGATAAAAATTTTCTTATAGAAATTAAAGATCCATGTCGCAGAAAAGCCCCAGAATCGAACAAAAGAGCTTTTTTAAAACAATTAAAACAAAAAACACTTATAAACAAAAGTTTGGTTCCTAAGGCTCGCGATAGTTATACTTATTTGCATCTAATGGAACGAGATAATAAACCTTTCTTTTTTGTAGTAGTATTGGGTCTTGATCACTTAAAATTTGATGAGGCGCTTTTGCTAACGTTTCAAGATAGGCTTCGAGAGAGAATTAGAAAAGAGGCTGCGGAACCGTGGAAACGCAAATACATTAAAGACTGTATTGTTGTTACTACTGAAAATTGGCCAAAATATTTTCCTGAATATAGCTAGAGAATGGAAATCTGATGGCCAATGATTGGTTCTGGAGTGAGGATCACCACCAGCTCTGTCGCGTAATAGAAACCAGAACGCTGTGGGGACATACCGTTTGTCGCGTGTGGTTGCCGGAAAAGAATATAGTGGTGCAGGTGCCGAAAGAAGCCCTTAAGCCCCTTTCCGAAAGCGAGCATCTTGGCAAAGATCACATCATTTACATCGCCACCGCGGCGAAAATTGCTGACTCCCTGAACCAGGATATTCTCCTGGCTCCCATTGATTCTTCGGTCATTCCGCTGCCTCACCAGATCAAAGCCTTATCTAAGGCCGTTTCAGGGCCACGGGTACGGTATCTCCTGGCCGATGAAGTGGGCCTTGGAAAGACCATCGAGGCTGGTCTTATCATGCGGGAGCTGAAATTAAGAGGACTCGTCAGGAGAACCCTTGTGGTTGCTCCCAAGGGGCTTGTAACGCAATGGGTAGCAGAAATGAAATTTCACTTCGGCGAAGACTTTAAGCTCATTTTGCCCGAGGACCTAAAAACACTTTATCGCCTTTACGGAGGAAATCCCTGGCGCCTCTTTGATCAGGTGGTAGTGCCTATGGATTCCATAAAACCTATAGAAAAGAGACGAGGATGGTCAAAAGAACAAATAGATAAATATAACCGGGAGCGTTTTGAGGATCTTATCACCGCGGGGTGGGATCTGATCATTGTGGACGAAGCCCATAGGCTTGCTGGAAGCACCGATCAGGTGGCACGCTATAAACTCGGGCAGGGTCTTTCCGAGGCTGCGCCTTATTTGCTTTTGCTTTCTGCTACTCCACACCAGGGGAAGACGGATGGTTTTCGCCGCTTGATGTCGCTTTTAGACAAAGACGCCTTCCCGGATGAGGAAAGTATCACCCGCGAAAGGGTAAGTCCTTATGTGATCCGCACTGAAAAACGCCAGGCGATTGATGCTTCCGGGAAACCGCTTTTTAAACCTAGGCGTACAGAACTGGCAACGATTTCCTGGGGAGAGCGTCATTCGGAACAGCAATTGCTCTATGAGGCGGTGACCGAATACGTGCGCCAGGGTTACAACAGGGCCTTGAAGGAAAAGCGCCACTACATTGGTTTCTTGATGATACTCATGCAGCGTTTGGTAGCTTCAAGCACAAGAGCCATAAGAACCACACTTGAAAGGCGACTCAGGAGCTTGAGAACGCCTGGGGAATTCCCTCTTTTTACTTCTATTGAAGAAGAATGGGCAGATCTCGATCCTCAGGAACAACTCGAAATACTTCTACAGCTGAGACTTAAGGCTTTTGCGGAAGAAGAGCAAGAGGTCAAGAGGCTGCTTGAGGCGGCCACGGCCTGTGAAGCGCAGGGGCCGGATGTCAAGGCTCAAGCTCTTCTGGACTGGATCTACCGCCTTCAAGCCGAAGAAAACGATCCGGGCCTTAAGGTGCTTGTTTTTACAGAATTCGTCCCTACTCAGGAGATGCTATATGAATTCCTGACCGAAAGAGGTTTTAAAGCGGTTTGTCTTAACGGCTCCATGAGCCTTGATGAGCGACGCAGGGTGCAGGAAGCCTTTGCCAAAGAGGCCCAGATCCTTATTTCTACCGATGCCGGCGGAGAGGGGCTCAATCTCCAGTTTTGCCATGTGGTCATAAACTACGATATTCCGTGGAATCCCATGAGACTTGAGCAACGAATCGGAAGGGTGGATCGCATAGGACAGACTCATCCGGTGCGGGCTGTAAACTTCGTTTTAGAGGATTCCGTGGAGCATCGCGTGCTTGAAGTGCTTGAAGAGAAACTTGCGGTGATTTTTGAAGAGCTTGGCATAGACAAAACCGGTGATGTGCTTGATTCCGCTCAGGCGGAACGCATTTTTGATGAACTTTACCTGGAAGCTATCCTCAATCCTCAGAGAATAGAAACCAAGATTGACGAAGTGTTGCTCTCCCTCCGTGAACAAGCCCGGGAAGCCAAGGAGGCTGCCTCTATCCTTTCCGCTAGCGGAGAAGTTGAAACAGACAAGGTGAAGGAGCTTTTAAGTCATCCGTTTCCGTATTGGGTTGAACGCATGACCGTAAGTTTTTTAAAAGCTCATGGAGGATGCGCGGAAAGGAAAAAAGAAACTTGGAGTCTTACCTGGCCTGATGGAGAAAAACTAGAAACCTCTCAGCTTACCTTAGAAGAGCCAAGGGTGAGAGGCCTTATCCAGCGTCTTCCGCAATTTGTTCCCGGACAACCGGTGCCAGTAGTTACTTTTCCTGAGCTTTCCCAAGATTTGCGGGGCTTTTGGTCTTTGTGGCGAATTACCCTTCATACCGAGGAATGGAATCGGTATCGAATAATGCCTCTATTTATAGATGACGAACATAAAGTTTTTATTCCTGCGGCCAGGTATATTTGGGACCGACTTCTTAGCGATGATATAAAAATCCTTGGCTATTTTGATGGGGAAGATCTTGAGTCTAAATTTGAAATATTCTGGAAGAGTGCAGAAAAATATGGAGAGAGCTTTTACGAAGAGCTTATTAAGGCCTACCGGGCTTACCTCGCTCGCGAAAAAGAAAAAATGGAACATACCTTTCGTGCGAAACTTAAGGCCATCCAGCGAGTGGGATTGCGTGAAGTTAGGGAATATCGCTTAAAAAAGCTTGAGGAAGAGAAGCGAAAATTTTTAAAAGAGTATGAGCAAAAGAAACAGATTGTTCCTGAAATGACGCCATTGATAGTTGTTCGTATAGAACCTGGGCCATCGTGAAAAACTGGCGCGAGATAATCTTAAAAGAATTTTTCGCACGAATTAATAAACTTACGCTCGTGGCGGACCCACATGGTCTGCTCCAGGAAGAAAAGATAATAGAAAAACTTGGCTCTCTTGGCTATGAAATCCTCTGGTTTGAGGAGCCAATTTCTTTTCGCTACATTTATGAAGCTCGTTTTCGCTCTCGCTGGGATTGTGGAGAAGATGTCTATCTAATCGTCGCTTTTAAAAAAGAAAATTTCAATATTTTGCCCTACGACCTTTTGCAAAGAGGAAAACGGCTTATTTTTCATCTCTTGGATATCTTCCCCGGTTTGGATTATACGGTAGTGGCTAATCTAGATCGTTCTGATTTTGATGTGCTATATGAAGCTGTAAGTAAATATTCTCCCAAAAATTTAGGTGAAGACGCTACCAAAGATTTTATTTTGCGACATGTTTTTAAGACTGTACCGGAGCTTATCAAAACTCCTTCTGATCTTCTAAAGGTTTTATTGCAGCGGCATTATAGTAGAAAACAAATTCCAGAAATATTTGATAAGTATCTTATTGATTGTTTGCGCAAGGATGACCGATTTAAAGATTGGCCTTTAGAAATTATTGTTCCTGATCGTGAAGCTTTTTTTACTTTTTTGCAGGAGCGCTGGCCTATCTTCTTAAGCCATATTTCCGGGTACGAAAAGGTTGGTGAAGATCAGGTTCAGTATGGTTTGAAAATACCAGGTCCTACTTATCTTCCTTTTGATCATCAGGATGTCCGAGTTTATGTGGATAATCTATTCCTTGAAGGAATACTCAAACCTGTTCCTTTTGAAAAGACAAATAACTTGCCTTTCGAGTGGTTTCGCTTAGGCATCATTTCCTCAGAGACGGAGAATATAACTCTCCGGATAGATAAACTTTTTGAAAGACTAAAAAGCGACTTTCCCTCTGCAGATGCCCACTATGACTATTGGCGTTCCTTTGCCAGACGTTATGCAGAGCTCATTTTTCTTGTTATGCAATGTGAAACGCTTCCTAATGAATACCATCAGCATTTAGACAATTTAAAAAGAGATATTGATAAAGTTTTTATTCCATGGATGTTAAAACGCTATCAGAGCCTCATTAACCTTCCGGGTTTAGTTATGCTTCATCATATCCCACGTTTTCTGGCCCATGAAATTTCCGAAAATCCTGATTTGAAAATCGCCTTTGTCCTGGTGGATGGCCTATCGTTAGATCAATGGCTTGCGATAAGGCATGAAGTTCAGAGGGAGGGAGCTTCCTGGTGTTTTGAAGAAGAAGCGGTATTTGCCTGGGTTCCTACTCTCACCAGTGTTTCCAGACAGGCGGCTTTCTCCGGGAATCCGCCCTGGTATTTTGCCGAAAGCATTGATTCTACACAAAAAGAGGCCGTGCTCTGGTATCAGTTTTGGGGGAGCTTCGGATTTAAATCCGTAGGGCAAAGTGGATATGCCAAGGGGGAAGTAGCGTATGTTAAAAATGTCGAGAAAAATTTTAACGTGCTCGAAGAGCTGGTTGGAAATGCGAGACTTCGCATCCTGGGCTTGATTGTAAACCGCGTGGATCGAATCATGCACGGTATGGAACTTGGCACTCGCGGAATGCACAGCCAAATTCGCCAATGGGTAAGGGAAGGATTTTTCCATAGGCTATTAAAGACTTTGTGGGATGACGGGTTTTTGATCTATCTTTCATCGGATCACGGAAACATTGAGGCTCGCGGATGCGGAAGACCTCAGGAAGGAGTACTGGCTGAAGAGCGTGGAGAGAGGGTGCGGGTCTTTCGGGATTTTAGAGCCCGCCGAAAGATAAGAGAGCAGTTTCCAAACGCTATAGAATGGCCTCCGATAGGCCTTCCAGAGGATTATTTTGCGCTTTTGGCTGCTCCCCGGCAGGCTTTTGTTAATGAAGGTGAGCGTATCGTGTGCCATGGTGGTATAACGGTGGAAGAAGTAATAGTTCCTTTTGTTAAAATCTTTAAAAAATAAGAAATAAAATGCATCCGAAAGATAGAAAACAACAAATCGGTTTTAGCCAGCGGGTTCGTCTGGAATGGCTGGAAGTAGCGGCCCGTCTTGTACTTACTGGAAATGATGAGAAGACCATATATGAAGCACTTAATGATCTCCTTAAAGATAGACTTTCTGTCGGTAGTAATGCTCGAAGAAGCTCTCGTGCCAAAACGATCAGTATTTTGATGAAGATGTGGGTAAGGCCACCCAAATATTTAAAAGACTTTCATCAAGATGGTTTAAGACTTTTAAAAACTCTGCATCCAGATGAACACCTGGCCCTTTATTGGGGAATGGCGCTTGCCGTGTATCCTTTTTTTGGCGCGGTAGCCTTACAAACGGGGAGACTTTTGAAGTTACAGGGAACAGTCACTACTGCTTCTATTTTGCGTCGGCTCAAAGAGCAATACGGAGAAAGAGAGACGGTTTTACTCGCAGCCCGAATGGTTTTGAGAACTTTTTCTGACTGGAATGTTCTGAGAAAAACGGGAAAGAGGGGAATCTATCTTCCTGGTACTGTTCAAAAAGTTTCCAGGCCAGAACTTATAACCTGGATGATAGAAGCCTATTTATACAGCCAGACAAACGGAGCCAGAGAGTTTAAAAACATCATTCATTCGCCAATATTTTTCCCTTTTGAAATTCAGGCTGTAGAAAAAGAGTTGGTGTTTACAGGTGCCAGAATAGAAGTATTGACTCACGCTATTGACCAGAAATTGATTTATTTGAAATGAATTCTATACTCTTTTTTATTTTTAACGATTTCCATTTTTATGTTAGCAGTTTTACAGAATACCCTGTCAAAAAGGAATGTTCCAGCGTAGTGTTCCAGGTGTCGAGGCCTGGGTGACAGAAGTCAGGGAGGCCCTTCTTTCGGGATCCGTGGCCCGGTAACCAACGAAGGCCAGGAGCCAGACAACCAGTAAAAAACACAAAATAGCTTTTCTTGTGGTCCCCCTTCCTTTTGGAATTTTTCTTTCGGGAGCAACGAAACCAGGATAAAATGAAATAAAACAAATTGAATCGTCTTTGAGGTGAAAATGTATGGGAAGGATCATTGTGGATTCAAAGATACGTTTTGGTAAGCCCTGCATAAAGGGTACGAGGATCACCGTTCAAGAGGTCCTTGAGCTGGTAAATGAAGGCATACCTTTTCAGAAGATAATTGAGGAATATTATCCAGAGCTCACGGTAGAAGACATCAAAGCTTGCATTAGGTACGCTATCGACTTAATCAGCTCCGAAGATGTTCACGTGGAAGCTATTTGATGAAGTTTCTACTTGACCAAAATGTATATTTCAAGACGGCCCTCTTCTTGAAAAATCTTGGCCACGATGTGCTCCGAGTGGCGGAGATAGGCCTTGAAAGTGCTCCAGATGAAAAACTACTACAGAAGGCCCAGGAACTCGACCGGATTCTCGTTACGAGAGACAAGGACTTCGGGAACTTAGTCTTTGTGAAGGGGATGAAAATCGGGGTAATCCTTCTTCGTCTCGATCCGTCCAACGTTGATCGGGTGCACTGTGTATTGGAAAGGGTCTTGACTTCTTTGTCGGAGCAAGAAGCAAAGAGATCCTTTCTTGTCATCGATCATAATAAGTATAGAGTGCGAAAATTTTGAGCTTTTCTCCCCAGCACGGAATTCCATCGAGATTTTCTGATTCCTCCTTTCCGGGCTAGCGTATTATAACCCTTCCGCGCCTTATGCGTGTCAAGGCTCTTCGCTCGCTTTGCTCGCTTCGACCCTTACGGGCTGGCGCTTCGCGCCAGTCCTTGACATGCGGCGCGGAAGGGTAGCTTTTCTTTTTGCCCCGGAAAGGGGGAAAAAGGTGGAACCTTTTTCTTTATTCAGGAGAGAGGGCTCAGGGGCTCAAGGCGCTCGACGGCTTCGCCTCTCGCGCCTTTCGGGCCAGGCCCGTAAAAAACGGGAAGGGGGTCTCACCATGAGAAAGGTCAAAAAATTCAAGGCCGTGAAAATGGAAAGAACGGCAGGAAATTCGAGCTCTGGGTTGCAGCTGACAACAAAAAGGATGCTCTCTTGCTGGTATCCGTTCTGATGCGTAACGGCTACGATGTAGAGATCGGGCCCGAGCTTCCGGATCCACCTTTTCGGTTTGAATCTTTCATTATTGCCACTCCGGGATGGGGCCCTGCGGTAGGGCTTGATGGGTTAATCAAAGTTCTCTCTGAAAAAAATTCTCTGGGCGCCCACGGTGCCCGTAAGGGCGCCGTGGCATCGCCTAGCCGAAAAGTGCCGCAAATTACGGGCCTCGCCCGAGGCGATTGCTACGGGCCGCGGATCCGGATGCCGACCTCTTTCGTTGTTTCCTCTAAAAGCAAGGAGGTCGGCGGTCATGAAGATGAAGGTGGTCAAGGTAAGTCGAGGAAAGAAGAAGAGGCTCAAGGTAATCGTGGTGTCCCGGAGGAAAGCCATAGAGGAGAAGACCAGGAAGTGTCTTTCCTGTGGTCGGGAATTCAGGTCCCGCGGGCCGTGGAACAGGCTCTGCATGACATGCAGCGAGAAAGTAACAAAAGCGGTGTCATCGGGCTTTGCGGTGCCGTTCACGGTAGGAAGGACCTAATTAGAGGGCCGGGGAAAGCCCGGCCTTTCCACTCTGGGAAGGCCTCACTCTCAAATCAATTCTGAACTAATGCACAGGGAAACTGCCTACGGATTAGTGGTAGGTAATTTGTCTTTTTTACATTCTGGACATTCCGACCAGTAAACACGATGATGAACCAGACATAGAGAGGGAAGTTCTCTCTTTTTGTAAAGATCAATTAGATCCATAGCTGCAAGGCGCAGAAAGCGGCTGGTTTCCGGCTCTATACTCTGGTCCAGCTTGATGGGAAATTTTTCTTTTTCTATGGCCTCACGGTTTATAGACCAGTCCTTTTCGAGCTCACGGACCAGTCTTTCGGCGGCAGCCAGAAAGTCGTTGTCTCGATAATATAGAGTTGCTACTAGCGCTATGTCCTGTGAACGGGGCTCCCGATCCAAATTAAGGGCCCAGTATACTCTCCAAATGGCCTGCATGGAATAATACCAGTATGACCGGAGAAAGAAGTAGATGGCCCCGGCAGGAAGTTCCAGGAAAAGAGAGTAGGCAGCTTTGACTGGTTTTAAGGCCTTTTTGAGAATTCCTTCTTCTTTGAAACCATCTATAACGGCTTTCGGAATTATTTTCCACGATTCAAAAATATTTTCCAAAACAGCCACCAGATAGCGGTGCCGTTCCATCAAAAGTTCCTCTTCCTCTGGTGAAACCTTCCTACTAGGCCCTGGAAGAATCGGTGGGCCTTCGCCCAGAAGAATGTAATTGGGGTTGATATTGAACTCCCGAACTATCTTTTCAAGAATTTCACCTTTAGGTTCGCGAAGTCCCTGCGTCCAGCCATAAACTGTTGAGGTCGGAATACCTAAATGTTTCCCCACAAGGGCTGGAGTTATTCCTAGTTCTTGAAAAGCCGTTCGTAAACGAAGTCCTATTTTATTTTTCGGTGTTGACATTTCTATTCACTACGAATAGAATTTTTCCTCAAAAAGAGCTTTGGGGGTGTCTGCAATGTATAACAATGTTTCTCCCGCTACCAACATGGCTGCGGAAAAAATAGCGGGGCAGAACACCATTCCTTCCGCGGCCACCACCAGGAAGGGTTCCCGAAGAACAAGACGTCTGGGTATGCCCTGGATCCGGCGTTACACTCACTACCTCAAAGATCCCGCTGTCTTGGAGCTGATTAAGCAGTGTGGCCACGCGGCTTATGCGTGGCTGGACTTTATCCTGCTCCACCTGGCATCCCTTTGGGAGGCCGAGGGGGAACAGGGGCTCGAGTACCCAATAAATTATTGGCTTGAGCAGGTCTGCCTGCTCAAGCCAGAAAATATTGAGGAATTTGAATGGTTTCTGAGATTTTCTCATGATATTGGCCTCTTGATAGTTGAACGAAAGGGCGACCGCTTAAAAATTGCCTCCCCCGATTTAATAGCGCTTGCCGACGAATATACGCGCAAAAAACGCCGAAAGCAAGAAAGCGAGGCAAATAATAAACGAAAAACAACTCGCACCCGCCTGGCCCGGCTGGAAGAATAAGTAGCAAAACTAGTAAAAATTGTGGCACGGCTGGCCGATGCCATCCAAGGCCATGGGCAAGCCTCGTCCTCTAGCGTTCCGGCGCCGGAAGGGGACCCCTCCGAGAAAGAAAAGGTCCTGATTTTAGAGGAATTTGAGGAAAAATTCAACTTAAAAACACAGGACTGGCGCAAAGCGGTTATTTTACTTGCTTTTCCTCCAAGAGAGCAAATCGGGCCAGGATACCTCGCCCGGATGACCGATCTCAGTCAGGCTGGGCAGGCCCTGACCAGGTGGCGGGAAACAAAAAGAACACAAAAAACGCCAGAAAAGCTCCAAAAACTCGAGGAAGCAAAAGTTTACGCCAAGATGATAAAGGACGGCTTTGATCGTTCGTCATAAAGCCGCGGAAAGGGCCCTGTTCCTGGCCCTGAGGGAGAGGCGCTTGTCCAGACAGAAGGAGAAGTGTCCGGATACAGATATGTCCGGACAAAAGGTACGGCAGGGCAGGTTGTTTCAGTTCGCGGCTTGACGTCCGGACAGAGAACATGTCCGGACACAGGATGGGGAGTGACCGAAGGTGGATTCGTTGTCCGGACAAAAGATAAATGTCCGGACAAAAAGCTCCGTACAGAAGGGAACAGAAGATGGATGAAGAACGTATCCTGAAACTTTTGAGGGAGGCCCTGGAAAACCTTCCTCTTTCCTGGCCGAGGTGGCTGCCTACCAGAGAAGCCGCCCGGTATTCCGGACTTTCCGCCAAAAAGCTCCGGGAGCTCGCCCGAGCAGGTGAAATATATGCCGTGGAAAGCCCGGGCGGAGGAAAACTCCTTTTCGACCGAGAATCCATTGACGTCTACTTCCTCAGAGAAAAAGCCAGACTTCAGGCACATTTAGAACTTCTCAAACGGGATAGGGTATGCTAGCTCTGGAAATTAAGATGAAGCTATTCAGGCGGTCAAACGGTTACTGGTATGTTCGCTTTGAGCGAGGAAAGGAAAAATCCCTTCGCACGAAGGACAAACGCCTGGCCCAAAAACTTTTCCGAGAAATCCAACAGGAAGCCCTCAAAGGCCGCCTCATTCTGCTTGAGAAGCAGGAAAAAATCTCTCTTAGCCAATTTATCCAAGAATACCTGGAGTGGAGCGAAAGTAATAAAGCTTATGCCACTTTGAAGCGCGAAAGAAGCATTTTTAAAAACTTTTTGAGTTACTTTGGCGAACGTCCATTGCGCAGTATATCTGTTAAACAAATAGAAGAATATCGGTCTTTTTTGTTAAGATCCGGAAGGGCTGCCTCTGGTATAAATCTTGATTTTCGCCACTTAAAAGCCGCCTTTAATAAGGCCCTAGAATGGGGTTACATCAAACAGAATCCTTTTGGAAAAATAAAGCCTCTCAAAGGGAAAACGGGCCCTCCGCGGTTTATTCCACCTGAAGAAATGGAAAAGATTTTTTCTTTTCTCAAGCAAAAAGATCCAGAATTTTGTGATTTCGTAGCCCTGGCCCTTGAAACCGGTTGTCGCTTAAATGAGCTCCTTAAATTAACAGCAAAGGATGTGGCTCCAGACCTTTCTTATATTCGTGTACTTGGCAAGGGAAACAGAGAAAGAATGGTGCCCTTAACCAAAAAAGCCCAGGGAATTATTAAGTCTCGATTACATAAAAAGGGCCGCCTTTTTGACCGCTGGACAGATAATTGGGTTTCCCACAAGTGGCGCTACTTTATGAACGAAATAGGGCTAGACTACCGCTTCCATGACATACGCCACACGACTGCTTCCTGGCTAGCCATGAACGAAGTGCCGATTCAGATTATCCAGGAGCTTTTAGGTCATTCCAATATAACCGTTACCAAAATATACACTCACGTTAAACAGGACGTGGTTCGCCAGGCCCTCGAACGGGTGTTTGGATGCAAAAATTCAGACAAAAGTAAGGCAGCGCCTCCGTTAAGGCTTGTAAATACTAAAAAGGACAGCTAACCTAAAATCCCTGGGGTAATACCCCGTGCCGGTTCGAGTCCGGCCCCAGGCACCAATAGTTCCTAAAAAATCAAGGTTTTATGTTAAAAAGTCTTTTAAAAATTCCTTTTTTCTTGACTTTTTTATTATATACTATAAAAATATAATTAAAATTTCTGTAAAAAAATTTCTAAGGGGGAAGAAAATGGGACCGAATATGCATTTAATGGGAGAAATAAAGTCTTTGTTGCTAGCAGTTGATGCTTCAGAACAGAGTAAGGGGGCAGCTCAAGAGGCAGCAACCCTTGCCATAGAATGTGGTGCTAAACTCTATATTCTCTATGTTCGCGAATATCATCCCGAATCGCCGGAAGCATTATTAACAGCTTTGGAAGAAATTCCAGAGAAACACCGGGAATTTTTGTATAAGGTAAAAAGTATGGTGGAAAAAGAGGAAGGGGAGGTAGAGATTATTATTAAGGACCATCCTGAAGCCTGGCGGGCTATAGTAGAAGAGGCTGAAAGGTTAAAAACTGATCTCATTGTAATAGGAAAGCGTGGCCGTACAGGTCTCAAAAAACTCTTTATGGGAAGTGTTACCGAAAAGGTAATTGGATATGCCCCCTGTAAGGTAATGGTTACTCCAAAAGATGTTAGAATTTCGGGAGAAATAATATTGGTAGCTACTGACGGTTCTTACTTTGCTAAAAAGGCGGAAAAAGAAGCTTTAAGTATGGGTAAACGTTGTAGTACCATTAAAAAAATTATTGTTCTTAGTGTGGCTAAAAGAGAAAAAGATATACCCGGAACTATCAGGATTTTAAATGCTTTTAAGGAATTGGTTCAAGAAGAAAAATTACCTTCCAGAGTAAAAGTGGAGACCTTAGAAGTAGTAGGTTATCCACCAGAAATAATAGTTAAAGTAGCCGAAGATGAACAGGCTGACCTTATTTTGATTGGAGAATATGGTAAAACAGGGCTTCAAAAGTTTATCATGGGGAGTACTGCGGAAAAAGTAATAAGTCTATCAAAAAAATCAGCAGTTTTAGTGGTAAAGTGATAAAAAAGTTTTTAATACTTTTTACAAAAGATTTTTTAAGGATTGTCTCTAGTCTTTAAGTTAAGGACTGTTTCTAAATTTTTTAGGCCCAGCCCTCCCCCTTCACGGGGAGGGCTGGTTGATTATATTAGCCCTGGAGCAACTGGACGGCCATTTGCGGGAGGGTGTTCGACTGGGCAAGCGCGAACATACCCGCCTGCATGAGCACTTGCATCTTGGTGAAGTTTGCGCTTTCGGAGGCAAAGTCCACCTCGCGGATGGCGGATTCTGCGGCCTGCACGTTCACCTGGGTGACGGAGATGTTGGCCACCGTGGATTCGAGCTGGTTCTGCACGGAGCCAAGCTCCGCCCGGATGCCGTCGATGTCGGAGATGGCCGCCTCAACGATGGTTAGACCAATCTGAGCGCTTTCGTAGGTGAGAACATTTAGGTCGGAAAGCTTTTTGG
>Ga0256833_1001423_pt1 | contig 17733 bp, 15 predicted proteins | sample 356284metaG_FD_190535 | JGI IMG/M metagenome (GOLD analysis project Ga0256833, IMG submission 190535) | Hydrothermal vent microbial communities from Mid Atlantic Ridge, Atlantic Ocean - 356-284 | ecosystem: Environmental > Aquatic > Marine > Hydrothermal vents | place: Atlantic Ocean: Mid... | reverse complement strand
CGTCGCCGGGCCCAAAGACTGGCCCGCCATCGCCCGCAAGATGGGCGTGACCCAGGTCATGCTGGTGGACAAGTCCGGCACGGTCTACATGACGAAAGCCATGCAAAGGCGCATCCATTTCACCCGCAAGCCGGTGAAAATCATCATCAGGGAGTGATCACGACGAGGCCGCCGCCCGCATGGCCTTTTGCACCTTCTCGAAGGCGCGCACCTCGATCTGGCGGATGCGCTCGCGCGAGACGCCGAATTCCCTGGACAGATCCTCCAATGTCAGCGGCGGCTCGCGCAGGCGGCGGGCCTCGAAAATGCGCCGCTCGCGCTCGTTGAGCTGATCCATGGCCGCATGCAGCATCTTCATGCGCAGATCGTGCTCCTGCTTCTCGGCCAGCTTCTCTTCCTGGTTTTCCTCCTCGTCCACCAGCCAGTCCTGCCATTCGCCGCCCGATTCGCCATCGGCGCGCAAAGGCGCGTTCAGCGAGGCATCCCCCGCCAGGCGCCGGTTCATGGAGATCACATCGGCCTCCGGCACGCCCAGCTTGCCGGCGATCTGCTTCACCTGCTCCGGCTTCATGTCGCCATCCTCCAGCGCCTTGATCTGGCCCTTCATCTTGCGCAGGTTGAAGAACAGCTTCTTCTGGCTCGCCGTTGTGCCCATCTTCACCAAGGACCACGAACGCAGGATGTATTCCTGGATGGAGGCCTTGATCCACCACATGGCATAGGTGGCAAGGCGAAAGCCCTTGTCCGGCTCGAAGCGCTTGACCGCCTGCATGAGCCCCACGTTGCCCTCCGAGATGACCTCGCCGATGGGCAGGCCATAGCCACGGTAGCCCATGGCGATCTTGGCCACCAGCCGCAGGTGCGAGGTCACCAGCTTGTGCGCCGCCTGGGTGTCGCCATGCTCCTTCCAGCGCTTGGCCAGCATGTATTCCTCATCCGCGCCGAGAATGGGGAACTGGCGGATTTTCTGCAGGTAGGCCGCGATCCCGCCCTCGCCGCTGACCACCGGCAGGGTCTGGCCCGTGACCCTGGGCGTTGGCAGGTTGACCTTGCCACCCACCCGCTTTTCCATCGACCGGGCCTTGGCGCGCGCCTTTTCGGCCGCCGGGGACTTTGCCTCTTGCCTGGCCTGATCCTGCCTCTTGCCGGTTTTTGACATGAAAACCCCTTTCATTCTCCCGCCCCGGGCAGGCGCGGGTCGCGAACCGCCTTCACCGTATTGTGGGCAGCCGGCCTTCACAAGGCAATAGGCGCAATGACGATTATAGCAAGAATAAGACCAATTCCAGATTATTGATGGAACCACCTTGACGCAAGACCTCCCGCAAGAACATGACAAGATATTGATTTTATTTGGAAATCAAGATTTTATTGACTCACGTCAATAATCCGGCGCCATTGCCATTTGTTGAGAACTTGTCTAAGAATCTTTCCAGGGAGCGAAGCGCGCTGGCACGGCATGCATGCCCAGCGAGGACGCCATGAAGAAACTTCTCATTTCGCTCGCCATTGCCACTTCCGCCCTGGCCATGACCGCCCCGGCCATCGCCGCCGATGACCTCATGAGCCAGGCGAAGGAGCTGTTCAAGCCCATTCCCGAAACCGCGCCGCAAATCGCCGACAATCCGCTCAGCGCCGCCAAGATCAAGCTCGGCAAGATGCTGTTCTTCGATCCCAGGCTATCGGGCAGCCAGATCATCAGCTGCAACACCTGTCACAATGTCGGCATGGGCGGCGATGATGGCCATGAGACATCCATTGGCCATGGCTTCGCCAAGGGGCCGCGCAATGCGCCCACGGTCTTCAACGCGGTGTTCAACATCGCCCAGTTCTGGGATGGCCGCGCCAAGGATCTCAAGGCCCAGGCCAAGGGGCCGGTGCAGGCCGGGGTGGAGATGCACAACAGGCCTGATGTGGTCGTCGCCACCTTGAAGAGCATGCCCGAATACGTGGCCGCCTTCAAGGCCGCCTTCCCCAAGGACAAGGATCCGGTGACCTTCGACAACATGGCCCGCGCCATCGAGGATTTCGAGGCCACCCTGATCACCCCCGATTCGCGCTTCGACCTTTACCTGAAGGGCGATGCCAAGGCCCTGAACGAAACCGAGAAGAAGGGGCTTGCGCTGTTCATCGACAAGGGCTGCGCGGGCTGCCACCAGGGGGTGAACATCGGCGGCCAGGCCTATTATCCCTTCGGCGTGGCCGGGAAACCCCCGGCGGAAGTCCGCCCCGAGGGCGACAAGGGCCGCTTCAAGGTCACCAAGGCCAAGGAGGATGAATTCGCCTTCCGCGCCGGGCCGTTGCGCAACATCGCCCTGACCGCGCCCTATTTCCATTCCGGCAAGGTCTGGAGCCTCGAGCAGGCGGTGGCCATCATGGGCGATGCCCAGCTCGGCAAGGGCAGCCTGAGCAAGGATGATGTCAAGGCCATAACCGCCTTCCTCAAGACTCTGACCGGCAAGCAGCCGAAGATCGTCTATCCCATCCTGCCGCCGGAAACGGACAAGACGCCCAAGCCCGCCGGCTGAATGCTCAAAACCCTCAATGATGAACCTGGGGGGAGGTGGCCTTGCCGCCTCCCTTTTTGCATCTTGCGATCCCACGCGCCGGTCATTCGCCAATCAATTCTGATACCTGCACAAAGCCGATTGTGGCCCCTTTTCCCTTTTTGCCAATGCGGCTAAAGTCCGTTGCGGTATGCAACAGCAACAAAAGCCCGGATGAGCCAATGAAAATCGCCATACCCACAGAAACCGCCGCTGGCGAGACGCGCGTCGCCGCCTCCCCGGCCACGGTGAAGGATTTCGTCAAGCTCGGCCTGTCCCCGGTGGTGCAATCCGGGGCGGGAGAAAAATCCTTCTGGCCCGATGCCGAATACGAACAGGCCGGGGCCGCCATCGTCCCGGATGCCAAGGCGGCGGTGAGCGATGCCGATATTGTGCTCACCGTGCGCCGCCCGGCTGAAGCTATAGCCGCCGCCATGAAGGAAAAGGCGCTGCTCATCGGCATGCTCGACCCTTACGATGACGGGGATTTCTTCTCTGCCCTGGCCGCCAACAGGCTTACCGCCTTTTCCATGGAGCTGATCCCGCGCATCACCCGCGCCCAGTCCATGGACGTTCTGTCCTCCCAGGCCTCCCTGGCCGGATACAAGGCCGTCATCGAGGCCGCCAATGCCTTCTCGCGCATCTTTCCCATGATGATGACCGCCGCGGGCACCATCCCCCCAACCAGGGTTTTCGTCATGGGCGCCGGCGTGGCCGGGTTGCAGGCCATCGCCACCGCCCACCGTCTGGGCGCCGCGGTTTCGGCCACCGACGTGCGCCCCGAGGCCGGCGAGCAGGTGCGCTCCCTGGGGGCGAAGTTCATCTTTCTCGACGAGCTGGCCGCCGCCGGAGAGGGGGGCTATGCAAAGGAGCTGAGCGATGAGCAAAAAGCAAAGCAGGCCGAACTTGTCGCCGGGCACATCAAGGACATGGACGTGGTGGTCACCACCGCTCTCATCCCCGGCCGCCCGGCTCCGAAGCTCATCGGCAAGGAAATGGTGGAAAGCATGCGCGAAGGCTCCATCATCGTCGATCTGGCCACCGAACGCGGCGGCAATTGCGAACTGAGCCAGCCCGGCAAGGTCACCAGCCACGCGGGCGTGACCATCATCGGCTATACCAACTGGCCCGGCCGCGTGCCGGCCAACGCCAGCGCCCTTTATGCCAACAACCTGCGCAATTTCCTCAAGCTCATGCTCAAGGAAGAGGGCAAACTGGACATCAACCGCGAGGATGAGATCATCGCCGGAACCTGCGTGACCTTCGAGGGCGAGATCGTTCATCCCATGCTGACCAAGGAGGGCTGAAGACCATGCAGGACATCCAGACATTGGCCGAAAAGGCGCGCATGGCCGCCGACGCCGCCAGGGAAGCTGCATCCGCCGCCCAGGCTTACGCCGAGCAGGCCGCTTCCGCCGCCCACGGCATGGGCATGACCGCGGGCGGCTCCAGCGAGTTCATCTACCTGTTCTCCATTTTCGTTCTGGCCATCTTCATCGGCTATTTCGTCGTCTGGTCGGTGACCCCGGCCCTGCACACCCCGCTGATGTCGGTGACCAACGCCATTTCCTCGGTCATCATCGTCGGCGCCCTGCTTGCCGTCGGGGCCGGCGCGGCCGTTTCCGGCTGGGCGGTCTCCTTCGGCTTCATCGGGCTGGTGCTGGCCGCCGTCAACATCTTCGGCGGCTTCCTCGTCACCCAGCGCATGCTGGCCATGTACAAGAAAAAGTAACCAGGGGGCGCAAGAAAAACCATGTCACACAACCTGATCATCCTGCTCTACCTGGTCTCCGGAGCGCTCTTCATCCTCGCCCTGCGCGGCCTGTCCCATCCGGATTCTTCGCGCACCGGCAATTATCTGGGCATGGGCGGCATGGCGCTGGCCATCCTCACCACCTTTCTGGCCATGCCCGCCATGGGCCTTGCCACCTGGCTGCTGATTCTCGCCGGCCTGGCCATCGGCGGCGGCATCGGCGCGGTGATCGCCCGGCGCATTCCCATGACCCACATGCCGCAGCTGGTCGCCGCCTTCCATTCGCTGGTCGGCCTGGCCGCCGTGGCCGTGGCGGCAGCCGCCCTTTACGCCCCTTCCGCCTTCGGCATCGGCGCACCCGGAGCCATCCGCGCCTCTTCGCTGATCGAAATGTCGCTCGGCGTGGCCATCGGCGCCATCACCTTCACCGGCTCGCTCATCGCTTTCGCCAAGCTGCAGGGCATCATGTCCGGCAAGCCCATCATGCTGCCCATGCGCCATGTCATCAACATCGCCCTGGGCGCGCTCCTGGTCATTCTCATCGCCGCCTTCATGAACACCGAAAGCCATGCGCTGTTCTGGCTCATCGTGCTGGTCTCCTTCGCCCTGGGCTTTCTGCTCATCATTCCCATTGGCGGCGCTGACATGCCGGTGGTGGTCTCCATGCTCAACTCCTATTCGGGCTGGGCGGCGGCCGGCATCGGCTTCACCCTGCACAACGTGGCCCTGATCATCACCGGCGCCCTGGTCGGCTCATCGGGCGCCATTCTCTCCTACATCATGTGCAAGGCCATGAACCGCTCCTTCATCTCCGTCATCCTCGGCGGCTTCGGCGCGCAGGCCGCGGCGGGCGCCGGCGATGGCGAGCAAAAGCCGGTCAAGGCCGGCTCGGCGGAAGATGCCGCCTTCCTGCTGAAGAACGCCAGCAAGGTCATCATCGTGCCCGGCTACGGCCTGGCGGTGGCCCAGGCCCAGCACGCCCTGCGCGAAATGGCCGATGAGCTGAAAAAGGCCGGAGTGACCATCAAGTATGCCATCCATCCGGTGGCCGGGCGCATGCCGGGGCACATGAACGTGCTGCTGGCCGAGGCCCAGGTGCCCTATGACGAGGTCTTCGAGCTCGAGGACATCAACCCGGAGTTCGCCGAGGCTGACGTGGCCTTCGTCATCGGCGCCAACGACATCACCAATCCGCTCGCCGAGGAGGATCCCAACTCGCCCATCTACGGCATGCCGGTGCTGGAGGTCTGGAAGGCCAGGACGGTCATGTTCGTCAAGCGCTCCCTGTCGCCAGGATATGCGGGCATCGACAACCCGCTGTTCTACCGCGACAACACCATGATGCTCTTCGGCGATGCCAAGAAAATGGTCGAGGAGATCAACAAGGCCCTGTGAGCTTAGGGCGTAGACCCATAAACCCCGCGCCGCCAGCGTGAATATCGCGAAATATCAGTGGCTTGCGACGCGCCGTCAATAGTGGTTCTATTGGCAAGCGGCGGGGGCCACTGGGATGGAGCGATATTCACGCCCTTCGGGTTAGCCGGATTTTCGTCCTGGCGGTGTTGCACCCCCTTGAAATAGCCCCGCTATTCCTGCGGGGCTGCGCCTTGCCAGAACAAAAATCCGGCTAACTGGCGGTGCGGGGTTTATGGGTCTGCGCCCTAGAGCCGCCAATCTCCTGCCCCGGAGCGCCCCTTTGCAAACAGAAAACCCCTGCCGCCACACGGCGCAGGGGTTTTTCGCGTTCTGCACAAGCAAAGGCGGCGGGCCGCCCGGCCCTCAGCCCTGGCGGGCCTTGAAGCGCTTCTTGACCTTGTTGATGACATAGAGACGGCCACGGCGGCGCACGACGCGGTTGGCGCGGTCACGCTTGGCCAGGGAGCGAAGGGAATTGCGGATTTTCATGATGACCCTGCCTGTTTGTCAAAGACAAGGGCGCACCCCGGCAAGGATGCGCGCCCTGTGCGTTCTCGTCTGAGGGGCACTTCTACTGCCCGCCAGCCGCTCTTGTCAAGGCGGCGTGCACAAAAGACCCCATTGCGGACAATTCAGTCCTTCTTGAACTCCTTGAGGCCGGAGAAGACCGAATCGGCATCGGCAATGGCGTCGTCTTCCTTTTTCTCCGGCGCCTCCATGTTCTCGAACACCGGCTTGTCTTCCTTCTTGACCTCCGGCGTGGAATGAACGAGCCCGCCCACCGTCTCTTCTGCCGGCTTCAGGGTCGGCGATTCTTCCGGTTCCGGCTCGCCATTCTTCTTGCGCAGCTTCGCGGCCCGCTCCGCCGCCTTGCGCACCGCCTCGTCGAGCTCGATCTGGCTGCACATGCTCAGGGCCACCGGATCGCGCGGCTTGATGTTGGCGATGTTCCAGTGGGTGCGGTTGCGGATGGCCTCGATGGTCGGCTTGGTGGTGCCCACCAGCTTCATGATCTGGGCATCGGAGAGCTCCGGATGATTGCGCAACAGCCAGGCAATGGCATCCGGCCGGTCCTGGCGGCGCGACAGCGGAGTATATTTCGGCCCCCTGCGGATGCGCGATTGCGGCACATCCACTTTCGGCCTGGCCAGCTTCAGGCGGTAGGCCGGATCCTTTTCGCCCCTGGCGATTTCCTCCGCCGTCAGCTGCCCGGCCTTGATGGGATCGATGCCCTTGATGCCCCGGGCCACTTCCTCATCGGCGATGCCCTTGACCTCCAGCTCGTGCAGGCCGCAAAAATCGCCGATCTGCCTGAAGGTCAAGGCGGTATTCTCCACCAGCCACACGGCGGTGGCCTTGGGCATGAGGGGTTTGTTGGACATGCATGTTCTCCTTCGGAAAATCCCGGCTGTCAGGCGGGATTCCGTCTGTCTTGCGTCAATGACGGGATGGCGCGCAATATAGACGCCCCGGCGCGCTCATGCAAAGGCTATTTTGTCTCCCCGTCTTCCCGCCTGGTCCTTCTTCGCTCCAGGATCTTGCGCGGCCTGAGCAGGAAGGCGGCGATCTTGCGCATCAGTGCCCGTGGCAGGATGCGCGCACCGGCCACGGCCAGATGGCCAAGAATGCCCGGAACGACCACCCGCGCCCCTTCCTTGAAGCCCTGCCAGCCGGCCCAGGCGGCCTTGTCCGCCTTCATCGGCGCCAGCAGGCGGCTCATCCATACCTTGCGCATGCCGGAACGGTCGAGAAAGGAGGTGCGCACCGGCCCCGGACAAAAGGCCGAAATGGTGATTCCCTTGTCCTTGAGCTCCTCCGCCAGGGCCTCGGAAAAGGACAGCACGAAAGCCTTGGTGGCGAAATAGACCGCCATGCCCGGCCCCGGCATGAAAGCGGCCAGCGAGGCCACGTTGAGCACCCCGCCGCCGCGTCCGCGCGCCATCATGCCGGGAACAAACCGCAAGGTCAGATCAGCCAGGGCCCGCGCATTGACATCGATCATCGCCAGCTGCTCCGCGACAGGCAGCTCCAGCGCCGCCCCGCACAGCCCGAACCCGGCATTGTTGATCACCACATCGGGCGCAAAGCCGCGCTCCTTGAGCGCCTCTTCCAATACCTGTCCGGCATCGGCGCGCCCCAGATCCAGCGCAATGACATGCGCCTCGATCCGATATTTGGCGCGCAAGACCCCGGCCACCCGGTGCAACTGTTCCTCGTTGCGCGCCACCAGCGCCAGCTCCCAGCCCTCATCGGCCAGAATGCGCGCGAAAGCCTCGCCAATACCCCCCGATGCGCCGGTGATCAGCGCCCGGCGCGGCCCTTCGATTTGCCAGATGGCGTTCATGAAAGCGGTTTCCTCATTGCCCCACGGCCCGGTTGGGCATCTGTGTTGCCCGTCTGAAGACCATCCTCACCCCCTGCCACCCCCGCAGTTCTCCCATGATTGGGCGGTTGGCAGGGGGGTGAGGATGGACACGCACGCGCTTTTCAAGTCCCCAGTTGTCTTCACTGCCAAACGGATTGGCCAGTCCCCTTTTTGTCACAGTTACCATTTGGCAACCATGAAGACAAAGGGATTGGCCGGGAAAGACAGCGTTAATGCCTTGCCGCCAATATGGTTAAAACACGAAACATGTCAGTATTGCGTTGGGAAGACAGACAATGAATGCACAATGGGAAGCCTACCAGGCCGATATCGAGGGCCACGAGGCCTGGATCGTGTTCAACGCCGGCATCGCCCGCGAGCTCAAGAGCATGGATTTGCCCAACCTGTTGAGCATCCAGGTGGAGTTCAGCCCGGCCACGCCCGATGGCCTGCCCTCCGGCGAAGACGAAGAACGCCTGCAGGAGCTGGAAAGCGAGCTGGAAAGCTGGATCGCCGCCATCGGCGGGCGCTATGCCGGCCAGGTCACCATCGCCGGATTGCGCACCATGTTCTTCTATGTCTCCTGTGGCAAGGAGGAGGCGGAAAACCTCATCCGCCGCATCGCCCTGCGCAAGAACATGGACTTGGGGTTCAGGATGCAGGCCGACCCCAGCAACCGCACCTATTTCGAGCTGCTCCTGCCCACCCATGACGAGCGCCGCCAGATGCGCGATCTGTCCACCATTGCAGATCTCAGCGCCCGGGGTGACGATCTGCAAACCCCCAGGCCCATCACCCATTCGGCCCGCTTCGGCAACCGTCACCAGGCCATCGCCTTCGCCAACTGGGCGCGCAAGAACCGCTTCATCGTCGATGGCATCCGCTCCCCGGCCAGGGAAGAGGATGATTTCACCTTGCTGTTCCACAAGACCATCCCGCCGCTGCCGGAAATCATCAACGCAGACACCGCCGCCATCAGCCACACCACCGGCCAGCTCGGCGGCGAATACGACGGCTGGCGCGCCGAACTGCGCACCGCCCGCACCGGCTGACCATCCCCATGGCCTTGCCGCAAAACAGATGAAAAAGGCCGCTTCGCAAATCGGGGGCGGTCTTTTTCCTTGGCCAATGGCGCACCCTTGAGGGTCTTGAAAAAACGCTTGCGCGTCCATCCTCACTCCCCTTGCCAAGGCGCGCAAGCGGGCCTTGTGCTCACCCCAGCCTTTCCACCGCCAGGGCCTGCAAGGCGACGTAATCGGTCTTGCCCGATCCCAGCACCGGGATCTCCTCCACCTCGATGATGTCGCGCGGGATGTTGAGCTCCGGGCAGCCGGCCTCCTTCATGGCTTTCGACAGCTCCTTGCGCGTCAAATCCTTGCGGGTGGTCATCAGCACCAGCTTTTCGCCCTTGCGCTTGTCCGCCAGGGAGACCACCGCGTGCGCCTCTTGCGGGAAGGCGGAATTGATGATGTTTTCCACCCCCGTCAGCGACACCATCTCGCCGCCGATCTTGGCAAACCGCTTGGCGCGGCCCTGGATGGTCACATAGCCCTCTGCATCGATGCTGACGATGTCACCGGTGTCATACCAGCCATCTTGCGGCGGCTCGATGATGCCGGGGTTGTCGGCCCTCAGATAGCCTTTCATGACATTCGGCCCGCGCACGATCAGCCGCCCGCCCTCCTCGATGCCGGGCACCGGCGCAAGGCGCGCCTCGATCCGCGGCAGCAGCCGCCCCACGGTGCCGGACCTGAAATGCATCGGCGTGTTCACCGAGATCACCGGCGAGGTCTCCGTCGCCCCGTAGCCCTCGAAGATGCGCAGGCCGAACTTCTCCATCCACACCTCGCGGGTCTCCTTCTTCACCCGCTCCGCCCCGGCCACCACATAGCGCACGTTGTAGAAGTCATAAGGATGGGCCTGCCGCGCATAGCCGTTCAGGAAGGTATCGGTGGCGAAAAAGACGGTGGAATTGGTGTCATAGACCAGCTCCGGAATGATCTTGTAATGCAGCGGCGAGGGATAGAGAAACAGCTTTGCCCCCGCCACCAGCGGCAGGAACACCCCGGCGGAGAGCCCCAGCGCATGGAACATGGGCAGGGCGTTGAACACGATGTCCCGAGGCGTCAGGTCGATGCGCGCCAGCACCTGGTTGGCATTGGCCAGCACGTTCCTGTGCGACAGCACCACCCCCTTGGGCACCCCTTCCGAGCCGGAGGTGAACAGGACCACCGCCGCCGATTCCGGATCCAGGTTCGCCCCCGCCAGCCGCAACCCGGCATGCCCCAGCCGCGCCATCAGCAGGCCGCGCAATTTCGCCCCGGCCCCCAGGGTCTCGCGCACGTCCTCCAGCCAGATGATGCGCGCCTGCTTTTCGAGGATGGCGATGGTTTCCTCAAGGCCGCCCATCTCCACGAACTTGCGCGAGGTGACGATGGTCTTCACCCGCGCCGCCTTGCACCCGGCGGCCATGTTCACCGCCCCGGTGGAGAAATTGAGCATCGCCGGGGTGCGCCCATGGGTCAAAAGCCCCAGGAGGGTGACCAGGCAGCCCGCCGACGTGGGCAAAAGCACCCCCACCGTATCCTCGCCGCGCGTATCCTGCGCCAGGGCATGGCCCAGCACATGCGCGCCGGTGATCAGCCGGTCGAAACTCATCGGCATGCGCTGGATGTCCTCGGCAATCTTTTTCTTGCCGCCATGGGCCTTGCGGGCATCCAGCACCGCCTCCATCAGATGCCGTTTCCACGGCGAGGTGACGAAGGCGGCCTCGGACATGACGTCATAGAGCCGGTTGGCCAGATACTTGCGTTGCGCCGCCCCGCTCAGCCCCTCCGGCGGCTCCATGCGCACCGGCTCCAGCACCGTGATGACGATTTTCGGAAACAGCCTGAGCCTTTGCTTGTCCGGCTGCCTGGAGAAGAACCGCGCCCTTTGCGCCCCCTCGATGCGCACCGGCACCATCAGCGCCCCGGCCTTGTGGGCAATGACGCCGGGCCCCTCGTAGACCTTCATCAGCCCGCCGGTCACCGAGATGCGCCCTTCGGGGAAGATGACCACCTTGCGGTTATCGCGCACCGCCCTGATCAGCGTGCGGGTGGCCATGGGATTGGCCGGATCGATGGGCAGAAGATCGAAGATGCGGCTCGCCAGCCGCACCATCAGCCCGCGCGCCGTAAAGGTGTTGACGGCGAACTGGGCATCCTCCGGCAGATAACAGGCCATGAGCGGCCCGTCGAGAAAGGAGGCGTGATTGGGCACGATGACGGCCCGCGCCCCGGCCGCCTCGAAATTCTCCTCGCCGCGGATTTCCACCCGGTAGAAGAGCCTGAACAGGATCCGCCCCAAAGAGCGCACCAGCTGGCGCGGCATGCGCCACATGACATAGAGCGCCACCAGACCATTGGAGAGCGCCAGAACGAGAAAGACCTGCGGAATGCCCAGGCCCGCTTTCAGCGCCAGCGCCAGCAGGATCTGCCCCGCCACCATGAACAGCGCGTTGATCACGTTGTTGGCGGCAATGACCCGCGAGCGCTCCTCTTCTCCGGCGGCGTTCTGCAGCCAGGCATAGAAGGGCACCACGAAAAGCCCGCCGAAGGCCGCCGTCAGGATGAAATGGGCCGAAATGCGCAAGCCCCGCCAGGTGGACAGGAACGCCCCCAGGGAGCGCAAGGCGCCATCGCCATTCACCGCCGCCAGGGTATGCGAGGCATGCCACAAATCGAGCAGCGAGATGGTCATCAGCAGCGCCGCAATGGGCGCAAAACGCACCGAAATATCGCCCTTGAGCAACCGCGAGGCGCCAAAGGAGCCCGCCGCTATGCCCACCGTGAACATGGCGATGAAGAAATTGGCCACCGTCTCGTCGCCGCCCAGATAGGCGCGGGTGAAATTGGGCAAAACCGCCAGAAGCACCGCGCCAAGCGCCCAGAACCAGGAAATGGCCAGCACCGCGCCCAGCATGGCGGGACGGCGCATGACATCGCCCATGATGGCGGCGGTGGAGGCGAAAATGTTGGCATGCACCCTCAATTCGGGATTGGCCGCCGGCGCCGGCGGAATGCGCCGCGCCGCCAGCCAGCCAATGACCGCCACCGCGATCATGGTGGCCCCGACGATGGCCAGCCCGTGCCCGGTGAGAATCAGAAGGCCGCCAAACAGCGTGCCCAGCAGGATGGCCAGGAAGGTCGCCGTCTCGATATAGGCATTGGCGTCCACCAGCTCGTTGCCGGCCAGATGCTGCGGCAGCAGGGAATATTTGATGGGCCCGAAAAAGGCCGATTGCAGCCCGGCCAGGAACAGCACGAAGAGCATCAATGGCACCCATTCCAGCCACAGCGCCGCAACGGCCAGGACCGCGATGACGATTTCCATCAGCTTGATGGCGCGCGCCAGCGCCGCCTTGTCATGTTTGTCGGCCAGCTCTCCGGCCAGACCGGAAAACAAAAAGAACGGCAGGATGAACACCGCCCCGGCGGTGGCGATCAGGCTGGCCGGATCGAAGCCCTGCTGCGCCGCCAGCCGGTAGGTCACCAGAATGATCAGGGCGTTGCGGAAGATATTGTCGTTGAACGCCCCCAGCGCCTGCGAAATGAACAGCGGCAGAAACCGGCGCGTGCGGAACAGGCTGAAACCGCCCCCCTGGCTCTCTGGCATGAACTCCCTCCCGGTGCAAAAGGCATCTGTTGCAGGCCGCAAGGGTGCCCGAAATTTCCATGTGCGGCAAGTTGCACCCTGCGGCAGGTTACGGATTGGTGAACACGGGAAAAAATATAATCCTTGACTTGCCCCGCCATTGCGCCCATCGTCCAGCCACGATCAGCGCGCTGGGAAGCGCATTCTGCCGGTGGGGGCTGGCAGCCGCAGCACCGCTGAAGATTTCAAGACCATCCGGCCCGTCCGCTTTGCGCCAGGGCTGAGCCGGAGAAGACGACGCCGAAGACGCAGGAAGCAGCCCCGCCCTTGATCAAGACCCTTTTGCCGGAGAACCGGCCCCTGCGCATCACAGGACATCCCGTCCGGCGTCAGAGACACCCCAGCATATTCATCCCGGGCCTGGCAGGCCGCAGCGCTGCACGTGCCGCACCCTGCCAATGGGCCCTCTCACACCATTTGCCGCGCGGCGGACATTTTTCGCCCGCGGACAGATCACCTGTAAACAGCCACCAAAGAGACAAGGAGACAGAACTCATGGCTACCGGAACAGTGAAATGGTTCAACGCGGAAAAAGGCTACGGCTTCATCGAGCCCGCCGATGGCGGCAAGGATGCCTTCGTGCATATTTCCGCCGTTGAGCGCGCCGGCCTTTCCACCCTGCGCGAGGGCCAGAAGGTGTCCTTCGAGCTGGTCGAGGGCCGCAATGGCCGCTCCTCCGCCGAGAACCTCGAAGTCGAGGACTAAAAGCCCCCCTGCCTGACGGGCGGAGCCTTTAACGACAAGAACAAAACCCCGCTCCGGTCTGGAGCGGGGTTTTTCGTCTCGGAGCATGGGGAAGAAGAAAGGCGCTCAGTAGTCGCCCTTGGGCTCCAGAATCTGCCTGCCGCGATACATGCCCGTCTTCAGGTCGATGTGATGCGGACGGCGCAGCTCGCCGCTTTTCTTGTCTTCCACATAGGTCACCGTCTCCTTGGCATGGCCGGAGCGGCGCATGCCGCGCTTGGAGCGGGTGATTTTGCTCTTCGGAACCGCCATTGGTCTACTCCATCAAGTCTGCATGGTCTGGCCGCTTCGGAAACGGGCATGGCAGGACAAAAGAAAACCTGCGCCCGCCCCGGCGGAGCGTTCGCTGCGCGCCTTATACAGCAAGCCCGCCCCAAAAGGCCAGAAAAAAATCCGCTTGCCCTACGGCGGCTCATGCCACCGCCCGGCTGGTGAAATGCCGCCTTGCGCCTCCTTTGCATGCGCGCTATTCTCGCCCCAGCTCTCCGGGGTGTCCCGCCGCGCATGGCGGGGCTGAGAGGCCATGGGCCAACCCGCAGAACCTGAACCGGATCATGCCGGCGGAGGGAGAAAGGGCACGCGCCAAGATGCGCATCATCCCGCACCCTCCACCTCGCAAACAAGACGCAACAAGCCAAGAGGTGGATCACCATGTTCAAGACGATTTCCGTTCTCATTCTGGCCCTGGCCGCGCTCGCAGCCCCTGTGCGCGCCGCGGACAAGCCGGTGCTGACCATCTACACCTATGACAGCTTCAGCGCCGATTGGGGCCCCGGCCCGGCGGTCAAGGCCGCCTTCGAGAAAACCTGCGGCTGCACGGTGAAATACACAGGCCTCAAGGACGGCGTGAGCATCCTCAACCGTCTCAAGCTGGAGGGATCGAGCACGAAGGCCGACATCGTTCTGGGATTGGACACCAACCTGATCACCGAGACCCGCGCCAGTGGCCTCAACGCCCCCCACGGGCTGAAGCTGACCGGCCTGAAACTGCCCATCTCCTGGAGCGATGGCGATTTCGTCCCCTATGACTGGGCCCATTTCGCCGTCATCTACGACAGCCGGAGGATCAAGACCCCGCCGCGCTCCCTGGAGGAGCTGGTCAGCGGCCCGGCGGAACAGAAGATCGTCCTGCAGGATCCGCGCACCTCCACCCCCGGCCTGGGCTTTCTGCTGTGGATGAAGTCCGTCTATGGCCCCGGGGCGGCGGCCAAGTGGAAACAGCTCAAGCGCCGCATTCTCACCATCACCCCCGGCTGGTCGGCCGCCTATGGCCTCTTCACCAAGGGCGAGGCCCCCATGGTGCTCTCCTATGTGACCTCCCCCGCCTATCACATGATCGAGGACAAGACCACGCGCTACAAGGCGGCGAAATTCGCCGAGGGTCATTACTTGCAGGTGGAGGTGGCCGCGGCCGTCAAGACCTCCGCCCACCCGAAGCTGGCCCATGATTTCCTCGCCTTCATGATCACCCCGGCCTTCCAGGACAATATTCCCACAAAGAACTGGATGTTCCCCGCCGCACCGACCTCAAGGCCCTTGCCGGAGGCCTTCGGCAAGCTGATCAAACCGTCCAGGACATTGCTCTATCCGCCGCAGGTGGTCAGCAAGAACCGCAAGGCCTGGATCGCCGAATGGCTCAAGGCCATGAGCGAATAGCCCCTTGCCAACCTTGCGCCACACTGCCGCCAGCGCATCGGCAAGCGCCACATGGGCTGCCCTGGCCTTCATCGCCGGGGCCGTCCTGGCCGCCGCCACGGGCCTGATCTTTCTCGCCCCCGGCGGCAGCGCCTGGAGCGGGACCTTCACCGATCCTTACGTCTGGCGGGTGGCGCGCTTCACCCTCTGGCAGGCGGCCCTTTCGGCCCTTCTGTCCATCCTCTTTGCCATGCCGGTGGCCCATGCCCTGGCGCGGCGCGCAAGGTTCACGGGCCGCACCTGGCTGATCCGGCTGCTCTCCCTGCCCCTGGCCCTGCCGCAGCTTGTTGCCGTCATGGGCATCCTGAGCCTGTGGGGCCGCCATGGCTGGCTGGCCCGCGCCGCCCATTTTACGGGTCTGCCCGGGCTGCCCGGCATCTATGGCCTGACGGGCATTCTGCTCGCCCATGTCTTCTTCAACATGCCGCTGGCGGCGCGCATCCTCACCGCCGCCCTTGAGCGCATCCCCGGCGAATACTGGCGGCTGGCCGCCCAGCTCGCCATGCCGCGCGCGGCCATCTGGCGGCACATCGCATGGCCGGCCATGGCGCGCGTCATCCCCGGCGCCGCCTTGCTCATCTTCATGCTCTGCGCCACCAGCTTCACCGTCGTGCTCATCCTCGGCGGCGGCCCGGCCGCCACCACCCTGGAGGTGGCCATCTATCAGGCCCTGCGTTTCGATTTCGACCCGCCGCGCGCCATGGCCCTGAGCCTGCTGCAGGTCCTCGTGACCACGGCGGTGTTCTTCATCCTGCGCCGCTTCACCCGCGCCCCGGATGTCACCGCCAGCCTCGAAGCTCCCCATGCCCACCCGGCCGGCAACGATCCGGCAGCGCGCCTCGCCGATACCTTCTGGATCGGACTGGCCGCCATCTTCACCGCCGCGCCCCTGGCCGCCATCGCCGCTGCCGGTCTGACCCCGGATCTTGTCCCCCTGCTCGCATCACCCGCCCTGCATGGCGCGCTCCTTGCTTCCCTGATCCTGGCCGCCGCGGCCGCCGCCCTCACCCTGATCCTGAGCTGGGCGCTGTTGCAATCCTTGCGCCTTCGCGATCCCTCTTTTGCCGCCATGGGCGATCTGGCCGCCTCCCTCATCCTGGTCATCCCCCCGGTGGTGCTCGGCGCCGGGTGGTTCATCATCCTGCACCGCGCCGGGCAGGAAGCGACCCTGGCCCCGGTGCTGGTGGCCACCATCAACGCCCTGATGAGCCTGCCCTTTGCCTGGCGCATCCTGCGCCCGCCCTTCGAGGAGGCGCAAGCGCGCTACGGGCGGCTGTGCGCCGCACTGGACATCACCGGCCTGGCCCGTCTGCGGCTGGTGGACTGGCCCATGCTGCGCCGCCCCCTGGGCCTGGCGGCGGCCCTCTCCCTGGCCCTGTCCATCGGGGATTTGGGCGCCATCGCCCTGTTCGGCTCCGAATCCTTCCGCACCCTGCCCTGGCTGCTCTACCAGAAGCTGGGCAGCTACCGCACCGATGAGGCCGCCGGGCTTGCGCTCATCCTGCTGGTCTTTATTCTCGCTCTCATGGCCCTGGCCGAGGCCCTGGGCGGACAATCGCGAAGGAACACCCCATGAGCGGCCTGGACGTGCGGCTGAAAGACGCCGCCTTTCGCTTCGAGGACATGCGCATGCATTTCGATGTCCTCTTTCCGGCCGGCTCCCTGAGCGCCGTCATGGGCCCATCGGGAGCCGGCAAGTCCACCCTGCTCAATCTCATCGCCGGCTTCGAGCAGCCGCAATCGGGGAAAGTTCTCATCGGCGGTGAGGACATGACCACGCTTGCCCCCGCAAGGCGGCCGGTGAGCATGATCTTTCAGGACAACAATCTCTTCGCCCATCTCGACGTGCTGACCAACACCGGCCTGGGGCTGTCTCCCACCGGCCGCCTCGATGGCGCGCAAAGGGAGCAGGTGCGCGCCGCCCTGGCCCGCACCGGCCTGGCGGGCCTGGAGAGGCGCAAACCGGCGGAGCTTTCCGGCGGCCAGCGCCAGCGGGTGGCCATCGCCCGCGCCCTGTTGCGCGACAGGCCGGTCATGCTCCTCGATGAACCCTTCGCCGCCCTGGGGCCGGCCCTGCGCGCCGAAATGCTCGATCTCGTCGCCGAAATCCACGCCAGCCGCGGCTTTACCGTCATCATGGTCACCCACCAGCCGGACGATGCCCGCGCCATCGCCCAGCGCGCCGTCTTCATCCATGATGGCCAGGTGCGCGCCGCCGCCCCGGTCAGCGAGTTTTTCGCCCAGGCCGGAACCGTGCCCCAACTGGCCGCCTATCTGGGCCAATAGCCGGTCAGGTGAAAAACGCTTGTGCGTCCATCCTCACCCCCTGCCAACCATCCCTATCATGGGAGACTACGGGTGGTTGGCAGGGGGTGAGGATGGTCTTCAGACAGTTAGGGTCAGGACTCATAAAGAGGGATGACATATGCAGGATTTAGGCAAAATATCAGCTTTCTTTCGTCCGCGGGCAATACCTGAAGGTATTGTCGAGGGCGAAAGGACGCTGATATGCAGCATAA